>SESF01021745.1_pt1 | contig 34020 bp, 16 predicted proteins | sample 3171521 | NCBI WGS metagenome assembly SESF01 (sample SAMN10866945, study PRJNA518727) | freshwater metagenome | biome: subpolar coniferous forest; feature: holomictic lake; material: water; isolation source: holomictic Lake 227, 6 m and 8 m depth | place: Canada: near Kenora, Ontario | collected...
TGGCGGCGGCATCGATCCCGTTGATTCTACACATGATTCAGTCTAGCCGGACGGAGCGTATGCCGTTTAGTACGCTTCGTTTTCTGAAGATGGCGCAGAAGCGTTCTTCGCGGCGGATCAAGATGGAAAATTTTCTGTTGTGGTTACTGCGGACGCTGCTGCTCATCTTGTTGGCGCTTGCCTTTGCGATGCCAATCATCCGTACCAAGAAGTTCGGTAATCTCGTGAGTCGCACGTCTCGGGATGTTGCGATCGTGATTGATGGCTCCTACAGCATGAATTACCAGATGAGCCAAAAGGATGTATGGAACGAGGCCAAGGAATTGGCCGTCACGTTGATCGAGGGTCTGGGGGACAACGATCGTTTCTGTGTTTATCTAGCAGGGGATCATGTTACGCCTGTTTTCGAGCAGTTGACGGGAAAGAAAGAGGAGGCGGCGACACGCATTAGAGCACTCCCGCAACCGACGGGTTCTTCTCATCTGTGTCCCGCTACAATGGCTGCGTTGGATGCCATGGAGCAGGATGCGCGCCGTGGTGAACGGGAATTGCATATTATTTCAGATTATCAGATGCTGCCTTGGAGCAGTTTCAAAAAAGGATCGAATGCTTCTAATACTGTGAGTGGTTCTGTCGTGCAAAGCGGAACAGTCCGGAACTCGTGGGATCCAGCAAAGGTCAAAGATAACACTACTTGTTTTGCCACGCTCCTGGGCACACCTGAGCCCGAGAATGTTGCCGTCATGGATGTTGAGGTGGAACCCAAGCTGATTACGGCGGAGATTCCCTGTCAGGTGACGGTCAGTCTACTTCGTGCCGGTCCGTCACTGGATACGGCGGGGTCGATTTTTGTGGATGATAAGGAAGTGGCGCGGCGTTCCGTCACTATGGAGAAGGGGGCTGCGAAGAAGATGCAGTTCATGCTTCCGCTTTTGAGCGGCGGGATTCACGCGGTTAGGATTGAGACACCCGAGGACAGTCTTCCGGACGACAATGCGTTTTATTTTCTTATTCGTGTCCGCGAGAAGCTGCCAGTTCTGTGTGTAGGCGAACCAGATAATACGCTTTTTCTGAAAGCCGCCCTCGGCGTGGGTGTCGATGGTGTTTCGCCGATTAACGCAAAAATTATCCGTCCGGATGCGCTCGCCGGAGAAATCTTCGCGACTTACTCCTGTATCTTCTTGTGTAATGCGGTGGCGATACCGGGGCAGATGATTAAGTTGTTTGAAAATTATGTGTCTGCTGGAGGCTTACTGGTGGTATTCCCGGGTGATCGTACCGCAATGGCCGACTATGGCCTTTGGGGGAACATGCCAGCGGAGCCCACTGCATTTAACGAACTGCCCGTGGCGAACCGTAAGCGTCTGCTCGTCTGGGATAAGCCTCAGCATCCTGTGTTATGGGGCCTTGTGAAGGCGGGGGTGGCACCGAGCGTCGTGATCAAACGCCAACTCAAATGCCCGACGCTGAAAGAAAAAGCAGAAACGATTGTATCGACAGGTTCTGGCGAGCCCTTCCTGATGTTTCGTCCCCACGGACGCGGAGCGGTGATGTTGTTTGCTGTGTCGGCAGACCGGTCTTGGAGCGATTTCCCCCTCTCCTCGTTTTACCTGCCGCTTATGCATCAACTCACGCAATATGCCGCTGGTGTCGGTTCTGGAAAACCGTATCTATGGGCAACGGAGAGTCTCGCTCTGAGGGAGTTCCTGCCGGAAGCCACGCATGATTCCACGATCAAGGATCCCGACAGCAAGCCGGTCTCTCTGCGAAGTACCGTGGTTGAAGGGGGGACGGATATCTATGCGGAAGGGTTGACGAAGCCTGGATGCTACACGTTGAGTACCCCTGGCGCTGGTGCTGCCAAGCCAGCGCTGGCGATCAACATACCACGCGTGGAATCAGATCTTACTCCAGTGATGCAACAGGATATCCCGGAAATAGTTGGCATTCCTAAGCTTCATCTGGCGATCGGCAAGGATGATCTTTTCAAGAAGCTCGAGGATTTTCGTATTGGCCAGTCATTAACCGAGTCGTTATTGTGGTTGGCCTTGCTGATCGCGATCGTGGAGGTGTTCTATGCCAATTATCTCCTGCGGAAAAACTCAAAATTAACGGATGTACTCAAGATTGATCCCTCAGGCAGAGTGAAGGAAAAACAAGCGTGATCATTTACGACCATATCGTGCCGACAGCGACGATTGCGGCAGGTGTTCTGACGGCCCTGGCGGCGACCGTTGCTGGGTATTGGTTTTTTGTCAATCGGGATTGGCTCCAGGTTCTGATGGTCGCGTTACGGACCGTATTCTTCCTTTTGCTGGGGTGGTGTCTGCTGATGCCCGGTGAACGGACGGTTGAGACCATTCAAATGAAACCCCGTTTTATTGTGTTGCTTGACAAGTCTCAAAGCATGACGATGACACGTGGTGAGAAGACGACTAATCGTTGGCAGGTGGCGCAGTCGGTGCTCCAGATGCCGTGGGCTGCGAGCATGGAAAACAAATACGAAATCGACTTTTACGCCTTTGCCGAGGATGTCAGCTCGAAAGTGCCATTGAAGGAATCTGGGACCGTGAAGCCAGACGGTAATGCAACCCTGTTGCGGGACGCGCTGAGAAAAACAGCAGGACGTTATACGGGGATTGATGTGGCCGGTTGCTTGTTGCTCAGCGATGGTCTCGACACGCGGGAGGCGTTTAAGGAGTGGGCGATGGAAAAACGGCCGTTCCCAGTCTTCGCTCTGCCGTTGGAAAAGGATGTGATCTGGGAGGATGAACCGGACATCCGCATCGAGACGCTTAGCACGCCGCGTCGTGTGACCGTTGGCTGGCAGTCGGAATTGAAGGTCGTGATCTCAGGCCAAGGGACAAAAGGAAAACCTTTTCCCGTCAAGCTGTTTAAAGATGAGGAGCAACAACAGGAAGTAGAGACCCAAATCCCAGAAGGTGGCGGCAACAGGGAAGTGGTGTTTAGGTTGGATCACAAAGTTGTGGGCATCAATACCTACCGCGTTGTTTTGCCGAAGCTCCCCGGGGAGACGCAGACCTCTGACAACGAATCCTCCGTCGTGGTACAGGTACAGGATGCCAAGAACCGCTTGATGTATGTTGAGGGTGCGCCTCGGTGGGAGTCCAAATATCTCTCCCGTGTCTTGCGCGAGAGCAAGCTGGTCAGCCCAGCCATTTTTCTAAAGGGGCCGAAAGGCAAGTTCATGACCTACGGCGTGAATCAAGATATCGCTCCGGACATGGATGAAGCCAAGCTGTCGATGTACAAGATCGTGGTGCTGGGAAATCTTAGCGGAGAAGAACTGGGTGACGAACGGGCGCGGGCGCTGGTGAAATTTGTGGAGATGGGTGGGAGCCTCGTCCTACTGGGGGGGAGTAAGGGCTGGGCTTCAGACGGCTTCGTGAAAACTCCCTTAAAAGCTCTCCTTCCTGCTGCAGGCTTCACCGCAAAAGCGCGGGAAGGAGAATATCGGGTAGCCTTGACGGATCAGGGGCGTTCTCATGCGGCCTTTGGGGGAGATCCTGAATTCTGGAACAAGGTTCCCTCGGTGCTCTCGTTGTTTCAAGGTGTCACTCCCTCAGCAGCCGCTCGGGTGCTTGTTGAAGCTCGGACCGATGGTGGCACACAACCCATGATATTGGCACAGGATTTCGGTCAGGGCAAGGTCGTTGCGATCTTCTCTGATTCGCTGTGGAAGTGGCAGTTGAGTTCGGATGCCCTGAAAACCCAGCCTTATCCGCGTTTCTGGCACCAATTGCTCTCTTGGCTCTCGCCAAAGGCCGATACTGTGGAGGGTAAACAGTGGGATATATTTCTTGATCGCGAAGAGTGTTTCCTCGGTGAAGAAATTGAAGTCACCGCTCGGTGGACTGGCGAGGCTATGCCGCCTGCTGGGACGATTGTCAAGGCGGAGATCACTTACCCTAACAAAAAGAAGCTACCTTTTTCTATGGCAAGCCAGACGGCTCAGGCTCTCGCAGGGAAGATGGTTCCCTCTTATAGTGTGAAATTCAAGGGTGAGACGCCTGGTATGTACGCCGTGACGACGTTCTCTGAGACTAAAGGACGTCGTCTTGAATCGGAGTCAGCTTATTTTTCGGTCAAGCCGTACTCACCTGAATCGAGGCCTCGCCCGCCAGATCTTGAAACAGTGAAGGCGATAACGGCGAACAGTAATGGAGCATTCTATAATTCAGCAGCTGATCTGAATCGTGCGTTGATTTCATTGGAGCCAAAGCAACTTAAGCAGGATATCTCGAAGTATAAAACTTTCTGGCAGAGCTGGATAATTCTCTCTATGCTAATACTCTCAATTGTGTTAGAATGGGTTATTAGAAAAATACGTAATCTAACATAGATTTTGTTAGATTGAGTAGAACTCTTACGGAGGATCGATATGAAGCGGATGAACTTTTTAGGGCTTGTGTTATTTAGTTTTGCAATGACGTTATCATCAATGGCTGGTGAGTCAAACGTATGTTACAACAGCTCGTTTGATTCAGAAAAAGGCAATTTCGACGGTTGGAATATCAATTTCGACTGGTCGGGCAACAAGCACCAGATGGGTAATCATCTCAATGTTTCTTATTTGCCTGAGTTCCGAGGCAAAAAGAATGTTTTAAAAATGAAGGTACCGGCCGGATACGAGTCAAAGGTCGAAACACCGTTGATTCCGTACAAGATGGGGGATCGGTATAAATGTACGTTTGACATTCTTATTGAAGATGTGGACATGAAGATATTGTTCCAGGGATATAACCTGAAACCGGGGATTCCGCCGAGCGATAAAATGCTGATTCAGGACTTGCGGCGCTCTTACAAAGCGGAGAGTATTGATGCGTCGAAGGGGGCTTCTTGGAAAACCATGACTGTGGAATTTCCCATGCCGCAGATTTCGGAGATTGCCGCTACTCACTTGAAAAAAGTAAGATATATCACAGTCCTGATGTATGTCCCCGGCGCGACTTTTGGCGCAGGTAATTTTTATCTTTCTAATTTAAAAATTACAAAATTGCCCATGCAGGTCAAGGTGGCGAAGGGAGGTTAGTTATGGCACTCTCAGCAGTGGTTGAACAGCTTAAAAAAATCGGGCAGATGTTGAACCGATGGAAGGCGGAGATCCTGTTGACGGTCGGACTGGCTGTGATTTTTATTTTACTCTTCTGTCTGGCGTGGAGTGATTTTTTGGCGCGTTATAGCCGGGACGGACGGTTGATGGCTTGGAGTTTTCTGTTGCTGGTCTCCGCAGTTCTTGTGTGGCTTGTGAAGAAGACCTTATCTCGTCGGCATACTCCCGAGGGCGTGGCTGTCTGCGTGGAACAGACCTTTCCTGAACTCGACAACCACCTGATTAACTTCCTTCAGTTTTCCACTTCCACCATTCGGGATGCGTTTATGGCGACGTATGTCAAAATGGAAATTCCGCATTGGGGTGGGTTGAATTTATCGTTGATGAAAGATCGGCGTACGTTGCGCCGAGCACAACTTGCTCTGGGGGTGGCGGTTGTTCTACTCGCACTGCCCTTCGCTTTTTTGGGACAGGCCTGGTTGGTGTCCATGGTACGAGTATTGAATCCGTTTGCCGAAATCGCGCCGGTAAGCCTGACTCATATTCTCAATATTAGCCCCGGTGATGCCACGGTCCTGCAGGGTGGAGACATCACGTTGTCATGCACGGTTAAAGGAAAGAATGGGCATGAGGTAAAACTGGATGTGTGTCCTGCGGATGGCGAGTTAAAAACGTATAAGCTGGGTGCGATCAAAGGTGCTGACTCAGAGGTTTTCCCCTATACGCTTAACAAGGTCACGACAGCCTTGAAATATCGCTTCCGGGCTGGAGACGCCTATTTTGCGGGCTGGAAGGAAATTACCTTGCGTCCACCCTTGGCTTTTAACTCCCTTCTCCTGAAGGTGATTCCTCCCTCCTACATGGGGCTTGCAGCACGGAAGTATGATGGGCAGTCGAAGGCGATCGACATTCCGTACGGTTCAAAAACCGAGTTGACCACTGCTTGCAATACTCCGTTGCGTTCGCTTATCCTTTCCGGGGCGGGTGCACCTGTGAATGTTGAGCTGAAGGCAGAGAGCCTGAATTGCCTTGCAACGCTCATCATTACCAATGGGGGGCCGCTGACACTTTCCGCTGTGGCGAAGAATGGTGACACGGCTGAAGCCGTGATGGGGTTTAACCTTCTTCCAGACCGCCCCCCCGTGATCACAGTCAAATATCCTCAGAAGCCAGTACCTTTGCCGCCTGGTTCTGCGCCACGCATTGACTTTGCCGTCTCTGATGATTTTGGGTTCAGTGAAATCACCATTGAGCAACTTTCTAGCCCAGGGGAAACGGCTGAACCACCCAAGGTGTTGAAGAGCTACAGTCGGGGAGAAAGCAGAGGTAAAGACCTTTCATTCCTGTGGAAGGGTGCTATTCGTGGGACGGCCGATAAGGGGTGTATCACCTTGCGGGTTGTAGCGAAGGACAATCGTGCGGGATCTCCCAATATGACGGTCTCACTGCCAATCAGTTTTGAATTGGATGAAATGTCCGCGGCTGCGAAAAATCGTTTGGAGGAGCTCAAGAAAAACGCGGAAGGGCTAAATAAAGTCATTGAACTCCAGCGCGAGAATATCGACCGAACCAAACAGCTTCAAGGAAATTTAATTACCGCCAAGGATGAGCAATGGAATGACCGGGTGGAACAGCAGGAACTCATTCGGAAGACGGTTAGGGTACTGATCGAACAGGGGGGTGTCAACACCTTAGGTAACTTGGTGGCAACAGTCAAAAAACTGTATGTCAATGAAATGGCTGAGGTGATTCCGGCATTGCGGAAGGTTCCCGAAGTCAAGGATGTTGCGGCGAAAGACCACCAGGTTGTTCTGGCGCTTTCAATGCAGGAGAAAATCTTGCGCCAATTGACCTTTGCTGAAGAGTCGGCAAAAAAAGTACAAGAGGCCAATAAAAACAGTTCTCTGATCGGCATATTGGACGGCATAATCACTGGTCAGGCGGACATCATCAAAACGACCGTGCAATGTGTTTCCCAGAACGTCGCGGTAGCCTCGGCGATTGTCACTCATCAGGATAAGCTGAGTTCTGAGCTCGTCTCATTTATTAAGGCTTGCAGGGCTGAAGCGTCATCCGGCCAGAGGGAAGATAAAGATCAGGCCGCTTTCGTGGAATCTGTTGCAACGTTCTGCGAGAAAGAAAAGATCAGTAACGACATGTTACTCGCCTCCGAACAGTTGGAAGGAAACAAAGCCAATAATGCTGTTCAGCATGAGCGCAATGCCTATACCAAGCTTCAGGCTGCACGTAAGCAGTTTGAGGAGGTCCTTGCAAAGGGTGAAAAGGAAACGCGGCAGGAGATGATCGAGGCTATCAAGGTTGCTGAAGGCAAACTTGAAAAACTAAAAGATTTAACAAAAAAGCTTAAAGAAGAAATGGATAAAGTTGAGGATAACAAAAACAAAAACACCAAAGATTTTGATGTCATGGAAGAGCAGGCCGCCGAGATTGAGAAGAATATCAAGGAGGCGATGCTTCAAATCCCCAGGGACTTGGATATTTTTGCGCATCTGAATGTGGGGAACGACTTGGTGGAGGATGTCTTCTCCACGTTTGAAGAGGTTACCCAGAAGAAGGGCTCTGGCCAGCCGCCGCCCGGTGGAGGGCCTGTGTCGGAGAAGGCGGTGATCAAGCGTGAGTATTTGCTGGAAGCCATGGAGAAGGCCAAAGAACAACTTGACGATTTTGAGATGTGGCTCGGCAAGGAACCGGATACCAAGAAGATTACCGTGGAGGCGGCGGATAAGGAAGAGATGCCAGAGGGGGTCGCGTTGACACCCCTACAGACGTCGATGGAGGATATCATCGGTGATCTTCTGAAAGTCGATGAAAAATTGGCTAAGGAGGCCGATGACGGAGCCATCAATGCCGCAGTTCCTGACATGGAGATGGGCGGTGAAATCAAAGAAGGTGATACGACGACTTTTTCAGCAAAAGGAAAGTCTGGTAATCAGGCTCCAGATCATAAAGAGCAGGACGGACGGTCGAATGTCGGGCGCCAGGGAATGTCGAGTGGAGAAACTGCCGCGGGTTCAGGCACCATCGGGAAGGGTGATGACGCTATTGAGGCGCGGCGCACTCAGGATCCTACCCAGGCCGGACAGGTTATGGCGGATGGTGAAGCCGATACAAAGGCCACGGGTGGAGGCAAGCTCGGGTCGGGCAAGGGGGATGCTTGGGGTGACGGCGGCGGAACGGATCGCATGGATTCAAGCGAGGCGGGTACCTGGGCCGCGGCGTTGGAGAATATGGCTAAGAAGACAGACCAGGCTTATGCGCAGGCATCCATGAAAGGTTTGCGTACGGATTCGTTGCAGGCTGCGGCCCACCACATACGTCAGACCACGGATGCTATCGCTAAGGGTGGCTCCATCAATCAAGTGGCAGAACTGCGGCGCAAAGCGATCGGGGCCTTGAAAAAAGCCAAAACAGAACTTGGCGAAGGAAGCGCCTCTAGCCTAGATGGGCAAAATTTTATCTCGACCCTGAGCGATGTGATAGAGGCTGATCAGGAGCTGTCGCCCGAGAAATATCGGAAGTTGAATGCCGAATATTATAAAAAGCTGAATGAAGTAATGTGATGAAGATAACAAAAATAGTTTTACTGTTTACGGGACTTGCGCTCTCTGCATGCGGGGCTGATATTTCCGGAGACTGGGCGGTGAAGGATGCATCCGTCCGGTTCGTGGTGGATTTGGTCAACGAGCCCACTCACCCGAGTGCAGGCTATTTCGCGTTCATCCAGGATGGCGGGATGTTGCCCGGGCCCATTCCCGAGTCGGTTGTAATGGATGAAAAAGGTAACGCATTGAAGAGTGGCATACTGTGGCATTGTAAAGATACTGGGTGTGGCCTGGTCTTTGAACCTCCGAAGGCCGGAGAAAAAGTGGTGATTTATTTTCGCGGTGCGAATAAACTCAATCTTTGGACACCGCAGAGTGGCTTGACGCCGAGCGCCATCTTCTGTGAGATCAACGAAACACGGGATAGAGAAGCTGCATTTAAACTGGGTTCCTTGGGGACTGTCGGGCCGAATGTGCGATGTTCTAATCAGGCGTGGAAGACAGCGGCTTTTAGAGGTAAGTCAATTCCAATGGCTATGTGGGAGGGGCGGGCAGGAGGTAGCTCCATGTATATGTTGGCTTATATTCAGGTCACGGAACCAGGACCCACGTGGATCGCTCCGCAGGTAAGATCTGGTAATATGGAGATCGCCATTGACGGCAAAATTGTGAAGCAGACCAAAAAAAATGAGAAGGTTGGGGGTGTCGGCGGCATGCTCGATTTGTCGGCGGGTCTACATAAAGTTGAACTTTATGGATATAGCGTTGATCGTAGTAAAGCCAGCGGCCCAATGATGTTCAGTTGGCGTACCCCCAAGACTTCTATTGACGATCTTGGCGGTCCTCGCGCGAAAGATTTAAGATATGCAGGAACGTCTATGAATGATTCGTGCTTGATTGATGAGAAGAATGTTGTGAAATCCGGCCAGTGTCGAGTTTCCGATATCCATTCACGCATAGGGCCAGTTGCTGCATTTGAGGTACAGTCCGGCAGTCTGTTTCTGTTCCCGGAAGAGGATGAATTGATTACTTATGGCTTGAAAGCATGGACAAAAAATAATCCGCCTGAAACCCGGTACAGTTGGCGTTTTGAGGCGATCCCAGAGGTTACGGCAGAGGGTTCCGAAATCAGTTGGCTTTTAAAAGGTGGAAAATACACCCATGTGACACTGACTGCTGAGGCGGCGGGGAAAAAGACATCAGCCAAAGCGGTTTTTTATACGGGCTCAAGTGCAAGTAGCAACTTAGACGATGAAAATACACGGCAGGCTTTTAAACTGGCCTGTTATACGATGCTGAAATCGTACCCGGATAAGGTGGACCCATTCGCTCAATGGGATGGCACGATGTGGAATAATTTTTTCCGCGTTCTCGATCTCAAAGGTGCGAATACGTTGCTTGAATATATTGTGACGCAGAGATGGAATTTTTTCAAGAAAAAGCTGGAGTCCGACAGGAAGGAACTGATACAGGATATCGTTCTTTTTTCGATGGGGCCCCGTAAGCCAAAAGAGGCTATAAAATGGGCTTCGGACTTCAGCGCGGAGGTCTTTCCTAGTCCACGATCTGCGTTATTGAAGTTGAAGCAGGCTGAAATCCTGATGTATTACCTTGATGATTTGGAGGGGGCCAGAAAAATCATCACCCCGCTACTCAGTATTAGCGGCGATGGGGGAGAATGGGCTAAAATTCGAATGGGAGATCTGGAGTTTCTCTCCCGTAACCTCAACGCTGCCACGCAACGTTACGGGGATGTTCAGAGCCGCTCCAAGGCCGAAGCACAGGAGGTCCATTCGACACACCTGCGGTCATTGTCCGAAGGTCCAAAAAAAGTGCGTGAACTCATAACGACACAGAAAAAAATGGATAAGGGCGGCAAGAGTAGCTCAGAGGAAGAAAAGAATCGTTTTACTCCGATGGTCGCGCCTCGGGATGTACCTGCATGGAAACTTGCCGCTATCCGAGAGGTGGCAGACTCTGAAAATGTGAACATGCTGATCAGTCAGGGGTTCTATCTTGAGGCGTTGCAGGCCTTGGAACTATGGGAACGGGCCTTCCCGATGGCTAAAATTACTGGCGATTACATTCTTCGCGAGGCCAAGCTGTATATGCAGGTAGAGGATTACAAACGGGCGCGTAAGATTCTGACGATGTATTGCGAGCAGGTTGACGTTTCGAATTTCTTGCCCGAAGCCATGCAAATGATTAAGGAATGTATGTATGCCATGAAGGAGCCCGATTCGGTTGTTGAGAATCTTGAGAAAGAAATCCGCAAGCGAACGATGTTTGGTGGGGGCCAGGAGTGATCGTTAACAGGGAGATGGTTATGAAAAAAATGATGGGTGTTGTCCTGCTGTTTTTGACGCTGTCGGTATCGGCTGCCGAAAAAGAACACAGCCGGTTGTATACGTCTCCGGATATGTCCGCTTCAGGTGGGATCGCGGGAAAAATCATTAATCCGGCAAGGCCGATCGTCCAGATATTGGCTATGCCGCCTGATGAACCGCGCTTTGTCTACGAAGGACAGATCTCGGGGGCAAACCGGCAGGAGTTCACGTTCGGATATCTGCCGATGTCTAAATATAACCTCTTCGTTATTTATGAAAACGAGTTTTTTGAGGGGCTTCAGTTGTCGTTCGACCCCGATACGCTAACGGATAAAGATCGTCAAAGCATTATCAAGATCGTAAATGAATCCGACCCGTTTTATAACAAAAAGACCATTCATCGCATCGCTGGTACAACCGGACGTGGTAATTTTGCTCGGTGCGTAGTGACACAGTATCGGGATGGCCCCGGAACGGTTACTGCGGATTACGAGGCACTTAAAGGGCAAGGGAGACGGACGTTTAAATTGATTTGGTTGAAGGATGTTGGCGTGGGCTGGCAGGTAGTCCAGAAAAGGGATCTTTATCCCGTGACGGTCGATCTTCGACTGCTCAAGCCGAAACATCATTACTCGGAGCTGTTGTCGAACATCCGGGTGACGGATAAAGTTAAAAACTTAGGTGACATTGATATTAGTAACGATAAGAAAAACAAGTAAGGGTGATGAAAGGGTACTTCCATGGCTAGTCTGTTAGTGAAGAAGGGGCAGTTTGAAGGGCAAGCATTTGATTTTGCAGGTGGCGAAATATTAATCGGCCGGGACGAGACATGTTCCATTATGTTGGAGAATGATTCGATGGTATCCCGCCATCACGCTAAAATTTCCTGCGACGATAAAGGAGTGTGGTGTCTTGCGGATCTAGACAGCGCCAATGGAACGCTCCTCAATAATGCCGCTGTAGCGACTTCTCCTTTGAAGGAGAATGATGTCATCTCTGTCGGAGGCACGACCTTTGTCTTTAAGAATGAAGACAATCTGGGGGCCGGAAATGTCCCGCCACCCGCTCCGAAAAGCGCTCCAGAAGACAAAGGCATGACGACGGATGATGACCTTAAACTGGTCAAGCAGATGCGCGAATCTATGGATGCCATCCGCAAAGAGGTTGGCAAGGTTATTATCGGTCAGGAAGACGTGCTCAATGAGATTCTCATGTGCATCATTGCAGGTGGACATGCCCTGCTGATCGGTTTGCCAGGGCTGGCCAAGACGCTGACTGTCAATACGATCGCTAAAGTCTTGGATATGAAGTTTAAGCGTATTCAGTTTACGCCCGACTTGATGCCTTCGGATATCACAGGTACCGAGGTTCTTGAAACAGATCGCGTGACCCAACAGAAGGAATTCCGCTTCATGCAGGGCCCTATCTTTTGTAATATGTTGCTGGCGGACGAAATCAATCGTACGCCGCCTAAGACGCAGGCCGCGTTGTTAGAGGCCATGCAGGAGAAACAGGTCAGCGTCGGGAAAGAGGTTTATAAACTCGACAAGCCCTTCTTCGTATTGGCCACGCAGAATCCTATTGAACAAGAGGGAACATATCCGTTGCCCGAAGCGCAGCTCGACCGGTTTATGTTTAATATTTTCGTGGACTATCCGACGTTGACGGAGGAGATGGAGGTCATCACCCGGACCACAATGTCGGCGGGCGGCGAACCCAAGGTGGTAGTCGACAAACAGGCTGTGATCCATCTGCAGGAGGTGGTGCGCAAAATCCCTGTCTCCCAGCATGTGATCGGTTATGCTGTCAAGTTGGTCCGAGCGACCCGGCCGGGCGACGAAGTGGCTCCAGAGTTCACCAAGAAGTATGTCTCGACTGGTGCAGGACCGCGTGCCGGACAGTTCTTGATCTTGGCAGCCAAGGCGCGTGCCGTGTTGGAAGGCCGTATTCATGTCAGTTGCAATGATGTCAGGAATGCTGCCATGCCAGTGTTGCGCCATCGTATTCTGACCAACTTCTCCGCTGATTCTGAGGGGATTAACTCCATCACGATTGTCAAACGCCTGCTTGAAGAGGTGAAAGAGCCCGGCGTTGAGACTTACGAAGAACCAAAGGCCGTACCCAAAAAGAAGAAGTAGTATGCTGAATTTTTTGGTGCTCTTGTTAGCACTGCCGTTGACCTCCAGTGCCGCTCCCGTGTCGCACGCGCCTCGCGAACCTATTCGGGGTGTTGATGCGCTGCCGATCGAACAGCGCCGTGCTTTTCTGCGGGGAACATTATCTGATTGGCGAACGGATACCGATGATCGCCGAGGCATAGAAGCTCCTCCCATGCAGAAGCCTTATCGGACGGAGGAAAAACGGTTGGACTTGGTCGCCCCTTCTGAGTTCAAGGTCGGCACGGTCAGCGTGATGGATGCCATCCGTAACCGGTGTAGCAGACGGGACTATTCGTCGGAGTCGTTCTCACTTGAAGAGCTGAGTTATCTGCTCTGGGCCACTCAGGGCATGTCGAAGGCCGAACGGGATGTGAAGGGGAAGCCGGGTACGCAATACAGGACAGTCCCCTCGGGCGGGGCAAGGCATCCCTTTGAGACCTACTTGATTATCAACCGGGTCGCGGGTGTCGCCTCTGGATTATATCGTTATCTTCCGTTGGAGCATCAACTGTTGTTGATCAAGGAGGATGCGACATTCAATACGCAGGCCATGGCTTCCTGCTATGGACAGACTTTCATTGGCAGTTCGGCTGTGGTGTTTGTCTGGGCGGCGATTCCTGCTCGTACCGAATGGCACTATGGCAGTATTGCGCAAAAGCTCATCGCAATCGAGGCGGGACATCTCTGTCAGAATCTTTACCTCGCCGCGGAATCTATTCATGGCGGGGTATGCGCGGTTATGGGTTATGATCAGGCTCGCATGGATGCCTTGCTTGGCCTTGACGGGAAAGAGGAGTTTGTCATCTATCTTGCAGCGACAGGAAAAGCGGATGCAGGAAGTGGCGTGAAAGCCGTCCCAAGCTCAAACTCAAAGTGAGCGAAGAGATTCAGGGAAGAGCCGAAACATTGAAAACAAAAGTGATACCTTTTGAAGCGTTTCAGTTCCGGACGCTGAACGAGCTGCGTGATGAGGCTAGCCGCCAGAGGCTGGAGCTGCCTGTCTCCAGTGATGTCGCCGTGCTGGGCGCCCCCTTGTTGATTAACGGACTGAACATCCCCAACCGGCTTTGCGTACAGCCCATGGAGGGATGTGATGCCGATGAATGGGGTGCCCCTGGCGAGTTGACCTTTAGGCGTTACCGTCGCTATGCAGAGGGCGGCTTTGGTCTGATTTGGTTAGAGGCTGCCGCCGTTGATGGGCCTGGCCGTTCCAATCCACATCAGTTATGGATGAACCGGAAAAATCTTCCAGCCTTTGCCCAACTTGTCTGTGAAATTAAAAAATGCGCCCGCCAGCGTTGGGGACACGACATTTGCGTGATCCTCCAGTTGTCTCATCCGGGCCGCTATTGCCGCCCGCAGGGCGAGGCTGCTCCTTTGATCGCCATCCCAGACCCACAGCGAGGAAGCCCATCAGATTCGTCCGTGGTATCCGATGATGATTTGGATGCGCTTCAGGAGAAGTTTGTCAGCGCAGGCCACCTTGCGATGGATGCTGGGTTCGACGGGGTAGACATCAAAGCCTGTTACAATGACCTGCCTGCAGAACTGCTGTGCGCGGTCTCTCGACCTGGCCGATATGGAGGTTCACTGGAGAACAGAAGTCGTTTTCTTTGTGAGTTGATCGCCAAGCTTAGCGTGGCGAATCCCAGAATGCTCCTGGCTTCAAGAATCTCGATCGTGCCAAATGTGACGGAGGTTGATGAAGCTGTTGCATTGGCTCTGCTCCTGCAGACTGCGGGAGTGAAAATACTCAATCTTTCGGCTCGTGTGGAAGGCATTCAGGAATTAGATTTAAAAACAGATTCACTGGAGTGCTTTGTGCGCCTTGCCGACGCTTCGCGAGTCCTGCAGCAGGCTGTACCCGGCGTTGCAATGGTTGTCGGGGGGGTCAGCTGGTTCCGGCAATTTCTTCCAAATGTCGCTGCAGGTGTGATACAGAAGGGTAGTGCCACATTGATCGGTATTGGTCGTGCGGCGCTGGCCTATCCTTCGCTGGCAGGAGATATTCTCAGGAATGGAAGAATGGAGCCGGATGAATGCTGTATCAATTGCGATGCTTGTGTCCAATTGATGAAGGACGACGGGCATGCAGGTTGTGCGATCATGGACGGTTCTGTCTATGCAGGGGAATATCGTAGCCGTCGTCATTTTGCGACAGACCATTTGGTGGAGGAGGCGAAGCGCTGTCGTGGCTGTGAACCAGCACCCTGTCGTGCGGGGTGTCCGACGCGGATTGATGTGCCGACGTTTCTAAAAGCTTTTGCGGAAGGGCAGATCGGAGTGGCGTATGACATCCTCTGTAAGGCGAATGTCCTGCCAGAGATGTGTTCACACCTCTGCCCTGTTGGAACGCTCTGTGAAGGTCGGTGTGTCGCCGGTACATTGGATGGCACCCCGATTCCTATTCACGACATCCAATACCTCGTCTCCTGGTTAGCCCGTCGAAATGGCTTAACAGGTATTCGCGTGCCTGCATGCGATACTGGAAAAAGAATTGCTGTTGTCGGGGCTGGTCCTGCTGGTTTATCCTGTGCGGCAACACTGCTGGAACAAGGGCATCAGGTCGTGCTTTTCGAGCGCAGCTCGCGTCTGGGCGGAACCCCCGAGCAGGTCATTCGTTCGAGCCGGTTTACGGGTGCCCATGCTGAGGCGCAAGCCCTCTTGATGCCGGCATTGCGACAGGCTCGCCTGGTGATCAAGTATGGTGTTGCATTGGGACAGGACATGACGCTGGAAGAAATGCGGCGCGACCATGATGCGCTATTTCTGGCGACGGGAGTCTGGGGCGAGAAATTGCTTGGAGCTGCGAAGGGGGTTGTCTCTGGATTGGACTTCCTCTCTCAGTCCAAAGCAGACCTTTCCAGAATACTCCCTGAGCGGGTGATTCTGCTGGCGGGGGGCGACAGCGCGATGGACAGCGCGAAGGTTGCGCTCGAACGTGGTGCGCGTGAATTGTTGATCGTCTATGGCGGACCGCTCTCTCAGATGCATTGGCACATGAATGATTCGTGGTTCCGTACGGAAGGCGTTCATTTCCTGACCATGACCCAACCGCTGGGATATCGCGTGGATGCTGACGGCCATGTAACGGGTCTGCGCATCCGCAGATGTTTAGGCGACTCCCTGGACGCGGCGGCAATGACTGAAACAATTCTTTCCTCCACATTTATTATTGAGGCCATGGGATTGGGCCTCGAAGCATCACTGGCATCTGCGCTTCCTGGGTGTACCTTCACGGATGAGGGCCTTGTCAAAACGGTTGCAGGAGACTCACTCGCCTGCGGCTTGCCCGGAGTTTTCGCCGGTGGCGGCGTGATCAACGGCGGCGCCTCTGTGTCGCAATGTGTTGCAGAGGGCATGCAGGCCGGACTGGAAATCGATTTATTTTTACGCACAGAGAAATAAGCGTCACCCCTTAAATGGGTGATGGCACTCGTGTAGCAGTCTCATGTTGTGGAGGCATCAATCTCTTGCCGGGTTATTGAACACCAGTCGATCACACGCTGGGGCTGTTGCCGAATCGTGTGGTTGTCCTTCATGATGATTTCCAGTCTGCACCCTTTTGCTTTCTCCAAAATATCCCTGATGTCCGCGCGCACGGCTTCAGGAGAAAACGTGTCGCCAGCCAGTAAGCCGGGATGGGGTTTCAATGAGTAGATGAAACGGTCTTGAAGATGTGCTGCCATCTGTTCCCTGTCTGCCCAGGGCGATACGCTCACCCTCCGCAGATTGCGGACTTTGGAGAGCATTGCCCAGCGGTTGTGCAGTCCTTCGCAACAACCATAGCATACCAGCCCGAAACGCTTCATGAGCGGTTGCTGATACGGGAAGACAAATTCGCCGACCATGTCCGGGGATACGCCCACCGTCTCCTGGCTTTCACAGAGGCACCAGAGGTCACGCGTCCTGACCTTGCCGGAAAAATCAGCGGCAGGTAATTCTCGCGTCCAGCCAAAACCGCCCGAACCGACGTAATCCCCTTCGTTGTTCAGCGTGAACAGACCGTCGCTCTCCAACCGGTCAAGGAGGTCCAGTGTGCCGTCACGCAAGAAGGCCATCAGCCGGTGCAACCCTTCCGGATTGTCGTACATGTCGAGCATGAAGGACTGCAGTCCGCGGAGTTTGATCGCCTCCCACGTCAGCCCTAGCGTCCAGTACCAACTGCCCCGCAGGCGAATGGGCAAGAGGTCGCCGAAAGTCTCGTTCGCGATGTAGAGCATCTGTTCGGTCGCAGGACGATCCACCTCTAAACTTTGATAGCGCAAGCCACTCAGATCATCGAGGTTTTTTAAGGGCGCATCCCAGCTTTTCGATCCGCCGTCCTCGCCGCCGTGATAGTTTTCGTGCACCCCCCAGTCCCCGCGGCGGTAGACCCAGAAGATGTTGAACCACGGCTCGGTCACCCGGTCATCGTTCATCCGTTCGGCCCAGAAGATCTCCTTACGCAACCGATATTCCCAGTCGCGCGCCAGTTCATGCGTGGTCTCCATCTGGTCAGAGGTGATAATCTCCTGCCAGCCATGCTCGGGATCGCAGAAGAGTAGGGGACGTACGTTTTTGTCCAGTGCATTGTGCCGATACCAGAGGGCGCGCTTCTCCGCTTCGATCGGACGGGCTGCGAGTTCCGCTACACGTGCCGCTAAACGGCGCAACACCTCGCGTTCGCTTGCAGTGATGGTCATATCATTGACGTGAGTGTCCAGCGAAACATTTCCAGGTTGATCTGCCATGAAGCCTCCTTAAGAATTGCCTTATTGCGTGATTGCCTTATTGCCTTATTCGAACTTCAGCGCTCATTGTTAAAAGGTCAGTGTTCTAATTGCCGACTGTTGTCCGCAGGTGGCGAGCTACTGCGCGAAGTTCGCCGCAGTCAGTTCGAATATGCGCCTCGCCAGTTTCACGCGGTTGCGGGATGCCGCCGTATAGCTGCCTTTGTCCAGCGCGATCGCGGGTGCAATATAGGCGCCCACGATCAGCCCTTCCGTGCCATCCATCGCCTTGCGCAACTCGCGATAGTAATCTGACAGTCGCTGCTCGGCCGGTGCAAAATCACACGCCATGTAGACAATCCCCTTGTCGCGTAGTGCGCGGCGGATCTTTGTGGCAGCCTCAAAATTGTCGAGCGTGAAATTATTGATCGCGGTGACCCCTCGGGTGTTGCAATAGTTCTCGATGTTCTGAGTCGAGTTGCCGCAGTAGTGAATGCAGCCGCCGCCGAACGCGGCCAACACCCGTTCGTTGTATGGCCGGACAAACTCGTTGTAGTGTTCCGCCCCCATGATTACGGAATCGTCATCTGAAAGCCATACGCCGCCGAACCCCTCTGGCACCTTGATACTGAGCGGATAACAACAGCCGTTCAACGGCTGTCCGGCTCGCCCCTTCTGAAAACGGATCCAAGCGATCAGGGCGTCGCTGACCCGCGCCATCAGCTTATGAATACGTTCAGGATCGTCCTGCATCCAGTAGCAGAACTTATCGTAGCCAACGATCTGAAGGGCTGTCGAGAGAGGCCCCTGGCAGTCGGTGAAACCTACGGGTAGATCGGCGTGCGCTTTGAAGTAATCCAGCATCCGCATGATCAGCGGCATCACACCCGACTCGCCGGGCACCGGCACGGGCAAGGCGTCAATCTCCTCGAGCTCCCGCATCGTTGAGAGACCCACCGCAGGATCCATCTTCGGATTGCAAATAACTTCGATCCCAAACGCCGAAGCCAGCACGCCAGTGCCATACCACGGATGCAGGAAAGGTATATAGGCATCGTCAGGGATGTCGTCGAAATGGCGCTCGATCTTCGCCATCTGATAGCGGAAAGCTGAGGCCGGCTCCGTGTAGTGGTCGTCCGGAATCTCTTCAGCGAGATCGCCAAACGTCCAGTAGTTGGCATCCACGATCACGACCGGTGCGCTTTTATTCTGAAAGCGGAACGCCTCGGCTAACCGAGACTCCGCCCGTTGGTTGCGCGTGTTCCATTGTTCTAAAACTCGTTTCATTTCGTACTTCTTTCTTTACCATACGACGACGGTCTGGTTCATCTCTGGTGCGGTTGCGGGCCAGAGAATTTTTCCCCCATCTGCGGTTTGGGCTTCAATCCGGTACTCAAAGCTCTCTTGGGAGAGGGGCATCTTAACATGGCAGGTCGCCCGCGCTAGATGCTGGGCCTCAACCCTGCGGAATTCGCCCGCGCCGAGCGGACGCCACAACAGCGTGACCGCACGCGCTGGATGGCTGTCTAGGACGATGAAGGTCAGGAGCACGGCTTCATCCTTGCGCACGCTACTTCGGATTGTCGGCACGATGATGCGCGGCTCACCCGCATATTCCTTGGGCCAGGGTTGCGAGGCTTGCTTTGCAACCGCCGGTCCCCAGCCCGCGCAGTTTTCCATGTTGACCACCATGGCTAGTTCCCCTAGAGTCCTGACAGACCGCAGGAGGGCGTGGTAGGCCTCGGCATAGAGTCTTGTCAGCTCCTGGGGATCCGGCTTGGCCAGCACGCAACGTACTTCAGCAATCGCTTTGAGATAACGGAAGGTGTTCAGCCAATAATCGAAGCGGTCAAGGTTCCCCGCGCCTTTGATGCGTGGACGGAATGTTTCGAGTTCGTTTATAAAGGCGAAGCTGGGGAGAAGCTCACCCCAAGGCTTGGTCACGGGTTTTAACCCTCCCGACGGGCAGCCGCCATCGCTTAAGCTTGGCACCTTGCCGTCGATCTTGGCGAATACCTTTCCAATTTCTTCCGCGCCGAAATTGGCCCGAGCCCAGTCCGTGTAAAAATCATCGCACGCCAGATAAGGGTTCTGCGTTATGTGAGCGGCGGGCTGTGTATCTGCTTCGTAGTCCTGATAGACGGGGCCTCCGAAGTTGATCTTGCGCGTCACGGTCGCGCCCTCGGCCACCAGCGCTGATATGCAAGGCAGCGATTGGCGGGCCGTAATCTCGAGACGCAACCAGCCGTCCGTGACCTCGATGTTATCAAAGGAGAGGTCCAGCGCTTCATTTTTACCGACCTTTGCAAAGATATCGAGCGACTCGATCACGCGCTTGCTCTGAAGTTTGAAGTCGCCGATGCGCTCACCTGCCTTGTCAAAGTGAGGCTCGCAGAACTTCAAGGTCACACGATAGCGTCCGTTGGGGAGTTTTATGTTATACCCATTGAGTCCATATCGGCAGGTCTGGTAAAGCGCAGCGTCAGAGGTGTTTTTAATCTGCTGGCGAGGAAAGCCGGCAATCTGGCCTCCCTGCGCCCCCTCGGTTGTTGGCACAGGCATCACTTCTTGTGTTTTGCCAAGTGTTGGGTTCCAGCCCACTTGGGTCCAGGCGGCCTCTGCCAGCGCGGCGACATTCGGGCCGAGAATGTCCGTGCGCCACTGCAAACCCATCAGGCCTGTGCAACCGTAGGCGAGCGCATCCGCTGCGTCCCGGCGCATCCGTCCGACGAAAAGCTGGACACCTGCCAGTCCTTCCCGGTTGTCGCTCTCCAGCCACGGGATCGCCCATTTCTCGCGATCTGAAATTTGCCGGAAGGCGGAATCGATAGGCGTTGCGCCCGTATTCCGGCTGATCGCACTCATCGGGATCTCTTTGGGCAGATCGGCGTCAAAGGCGGCGCGGTCGTGTTGCGGACCCAACACCCAGCCGCAGGTCGCCAGTTTAAACGGTGCGCCGAAATCCTTGAGCGCCTCAATGGCCAGCTTCACATCTCGCACGGTGTTCGTGTACTGCTCCGGCTTGTTTCCACCCCAGGTCCAGCCTTCAGGTGTCCAAAGCCAGAAATAATCCAGCGGATGACTCGCCGCGATACGCCGGAACATTCCCTTGTAAACTTCTCTGACCGTCGCCGGATCATCAGGGTTTTTACCTTGGGATTTGAGCCGTTCTCGCACCGCTTTCGGCATGATCATGGGTGCCTCGCTTCCGACGCAGGTCTTCACGCCCAGTTCATGCGCGAAGGCGAAGGCGTTCCGGAACTGCGTCGCCATGCGGTTGAAAACCTCGTTGCAAGCTTCAGGCGTCTCCGGAACAGGGCAATGCCCGCGCATCACTTCCGGTGCCCAGGCATCATCCTCAAACAATTGGGAGCCACCAAAGCTATACTCACTGGTTTTCTTCGGCAGAATCGGGCCCCAGTGTCCCTTGACCAGTGTGTTGTAATAATGTGAAGGATAACTGGATTTCACCTTGCCCTGCGCATCGAAATCATCCTTTGTTCCTAGCCAGACGGTCGGCTCGGCATACGGATGACCTTCAGGATAGCAGTGGATGCCGAGGAAGTTCATGCGCATCTTGGTGAGCTGGGTGAAGATCGCCTTGTAGTCGTCCATGCCCCACGCGTCGAAGCCGAATGGGTGCGACCCCCACGGATTGATACCCCGCAGCGCAAACAGCGGCTTGCCGATCTCCTCCATGTCTGGGATGGCGGTCAGGCGCTCATCGGGGATCACGTCGCCATGCAGATAGAAGCGCACGCCCAGCTTTTCCGCGAACCGGTAGGCTCCGTAGAGCGTACCGGTATCGTCTCCCCCGACGATCCACCATCTCTTAATGCCTCCAGTGCATGTCGTCTTGAGCACGTACTGCTGCGCCTGCAAATCGTGTGAGGCCGTGAGGACCGCTTCGTGCGTGATAGCAGGCGAGTTCTTCTGCGCGATGACGATGGTCCCCAGCTGCTCAGTCGTCTCCGGCAGCGAGCTTGTGCGCAGATACAGATACCGTCTGATCTCCTGAGCGGCCAGTCGTTCCCGATCGGTGGCATCCTTTGACGTGCTTATCTCGACGGCCTCGGCCCGTGAAAATCTGCCTCCGATCATCAGGAGGGTCAGCGCGGCGATACATCTGAAAGTCATCCAATTTTTTCTTGTGTGCAACTTATGAGTCTCCCTTTTTTATACTCGATGGTTTACCTGTTATTGAAATCGGATCAGTGTCCCCCGTATCTTCCGCAGGTTCACAGTCGTTGTCGCTGCATCCAGGACGCACGACAGGACACCGCCTGCCTGACTCTGAAGAATCCAGGCCACCGCGTTGGGCGCGCCGCCTGTGCCGTTGTTCCAGGACGCGCCTTTCAGCACGGGAATTATGGAATATCCAAAGACCTGATTCAGGTTTATAGTCGCAAAGGTCATCTGGTTTGGCAGGGTTAACGCGCCGCTTGCCTGGATCAGAGGAAGCCCTCCGCCCGCATAATCGACCGCAACTGTGGCACTATTCTGGAAGGCGAGGTCTCCAATGATCCCTAGGATACCCGTGCCCTGGTTCATGGCCTCGATCCGTCCGCCGGTCTCCACCGTCACCGAACCTCGCACCATGCCCGACCCGCTGAGCCGTCCTCCGCTTTGTACGGATAGACCGCCCGTCTCGCTTGCGTCAAGTTCCGCGCCCGACACCACTTCAAACGACTGCGCCCCGCGCAGCGCGGCGACAGGCGTTCCCGCAGGCGCGTCAATCCACTTCGCCTTCAGATAGGCGGAGATCATCTGGTATTGATCCGGCGACAGGGCATAATCGAACACCAGCACCTCCGCGACGTCGCCGTTGAACGGGTTAGCCCCTGTCTCCATGTAATTTCCTAACGCGAGTCGGTTCGCGTTAAAAGTTTCTGAACTCGCCACGTTCGTGCACAGCACAGAACCGTCAACAACCATTCGGTGATTGTTTCCGTCGAAACGCGAGATCAGACAAGTCGGCGTTTCAGCAGGCAACCCGGTCACGGCAGACTTGGACTGACTGTTGCGATAGCCATACCAGGAAGTAACCGTACTTCCATTCATCGTAACAAAAACCCCTCCATCAGTTGTGTTGTAATCTAAGGCGCCACTCTTCCAGACCGCCAAAAGGCGGGCGTTTGTCGCCTGAGTCGCCCGTCGTTGCATCAGCACGATGGCTGTCGTTGCTTGATTCGTGAGCAAATAGCCGCTGCTCAAGACGAGCGACTGTTTTGGTGTCGCATCCTTGTTGAAACGCAGCACCGTCCGCCCGTTCATTCCGTTCGCCACCAGCGTCGGCCCTGTCAGTCCCGCTGGCGGAAGGAGCGTCTGTACTGTTGAGATACGGTTCGTCCATCCCGTGACTTGTCCGCTCTCGTTGGTCGCCAGGGTTCCGGAATCCGACGCGTCCAGCCAGAGCTGCGCGCTGACCAGCAAAGCATCCAAAGTATTGGTGGACGGCTGCTGCCATTTGTCGCGAAGATAGGCGTTGACAAGCGCAGTCTCGCGGGCCGAGAGCGCCCGGTTGTAGAGCACGACCTCGGCGATGTCGCCATTACAGAAATTATCGATGCCGGCAGTGCTGCTGGGGCGGGCTCCTAACGAAAAGCGGTTTGCGTTGAAGAACCCGCTCGAGGCAACTGGGGCTGCTGCTGCCCCGTTCACAGCCATGGTGTGTTTCAAGCCGTCAAACGACGACATCAGGCAGACCGGTGTGGCATTCGGGATGTCGTCGACGCGAGACAGTTGCACGGTGTTACGGTGACCATACCATCTTGAGTAATCAGCATAACGGGCTGCGATCAGGAGCGCACGACCTGAATTATCATGGTCCGAGAAACCTGTGGCATTGAAAACGGACAGCACGCCATCGTAATCAGAGCCCGACACGCCGTACCGCATGACCACAAAGGCTGTCGCCTGCGCTCCGAGGTTCGTGTAGCCGGCCTCCATCACCAGAGCGGTCTTATCCGCTTTGGCGAAGCGAAGCACAGGGCGTCCGTTCATCGCATTGGCTACCCACAGCGGCCCGACACACTCGTTCGTGGCCGGAATCGTCAGCGCGGTCGTTGAGACCCGGTTAGAGCAGGCCGTGACTCGCCCTGACGCATTGGTGATCACCGAGGTTGCCACACTGGCATCCATATGCACAGCGGCGTCTGCCAGCAACGCACCGAGACTCTCCTTCTGTTGCCACTTCTCCCACAGATAGCTGTAGACCGACTGCTCCTCATCCGCAGTCAGCACACGGTTATAGACTAATACTTCTGAAATATCGCCGTTGAATGGATAGGCAAAGTTAGACACCGGCCGGTTTCCAAGGCACAGCCGATCGGCGTTAAAGGAGCCCGTCATCTTAACATCGGTAAGATCTGCGTAGAGACGATAATTGTCTTCGACAAGCCGGTGCGAGACACCGTTGAACCGTGACATCAGGCAAATCGGCCTCTCGGCAGAAAACAGCAGCTCTGGCGTGGTTTTGCTATAGCGAGAACAATAGATATTTTTGGCCGCACTCAAGGCCAGCGAGAAGCCGTTTTGCGTGTTCCAATCCTGCTCTCCGTTTTTGTACATGGAAAGCACACCCGCATACAGAGTCTGCGCATCTCGCCGCTGATAGAGAACGAAGACGGTGGAAAGATTGGTTGTGTTCGAATAGCCCGACTCCATGACTAGCCGATGATTAGAGGAACTGACAAAACGCGCCGCAGGTTTCCCGTTAAGTGCATTCGTGATGAAAAGCGGCCCGGTTCCGCCTGCGGTGGTCATCGCTGAGAAACCGACTCTGTTCGACCATGTTGTAATCGAACCCGAGCTGTTCGTGATGATCGTATTCCTCGCGCCCGCGTCAAGCCAAACTTTGAGGCCGCTTAATACTGGCGGCCCAAATCCGGTTAAACCCTTCAGAACGCCCGCTTCGACGCGGTAACTTCCGGTAAAGAGGCTCTGTCCGGAGAGCCAGACCCTGCCGGTGCCTGACTTGACCAGGAGGGCCGTGCCTCGCAGCTCGCCCGACACGATGAGTTCGGCGTCTGACGCGACACTCCATGTCTGTTGAGTCGCCGCCACGTACGGGCACGAGAGTGTGACTTGATTGCCTGACACGCCGATGCCGGCGGTGCCCACCGTCAGCGCATAGCGCGCAGAGGCGTTGCCAGGAACCGTTAATGCATACGTTCCGGAGGCGCTGCCCTGAACAGACTGCGTCAGGTTCGTGAACCGGAGGCCCGCCACCGACACGGCATTGGTCAACTGAACCTCCCAGCGGGTTACGGCCTGTTGAAGCGGATCGATCACCGCCACATCCTCGCTGCCCGGCACGCTCCCGCCGCTCCAGTTCGACGGCGTGAACCAATCCGTGCTGGTCGCGCCGCTCCAGAACACGTCAGCCCCTTGCAGGCCGAACGAAGCAGAAACAATCGCCATGCCGAACACCATCCGTACATTTCTCCGCATCATCGCTTTCATACTTGACTCCTTTGATTAACCCAATACATCCTGTTATTGCAACTCAACACATTTAAAGTGACTGACGACGAATCAGATCCGTCGATTGGATCTCCTGTATCGGCTTCGGATTCAGCACATATTCCGCAGCCCGGCGCCCCAGCTCCGCAAAGTCCGTTGAAAGGACTGTGATGCCCCTGTCGATCACGCGCTTTACTGGCGAGTCGTTGTAAGAGAGGATCCCGACATCCGCGCCGAGCATGAACTGCTTAGCCCGCGCAACCTCCACCACGGTCACGAGGTCTGCATCGTCAATCAGGAAGATGGCATCCCCTTTCTTGACCGGTAACTCTGCCACGCAGTCAAGCACATGGTGGGGCAGCCGCTGTTCGCGGCAGAACCGCAAGAACCCCTTGATGATCTCGCGGGGCGCCTGGCTGGACTTGATCGCCACGTCCGCCTTGTGCGGGAAGACCAGGTAAAAGGTCTTGTATTTGCTTAACAGGTCTGACGCTGCTACAAGGCCCTGATAGGTCTGCTCTTCAAACTCCTGGCCGACGAAGGGAAAGCGTTCATCCGCATACTCCCGCCGGTCGAGAAGCAGCACTTTCTTAGGATCAACCTGTGCGAGAACCTTCCCCACCGACTTGTCCGCAAAGGGCATGACCACGGCCAAGTCGTAGTCTTTGATGTTGTCCAGCAGGAGGGACTCGAAGAGTGCGGGCCGACAGTGGTGAAACATGAGGTCAACCAGTGCCTTGCCTGCTAGCTCCTTGATGAACTGGTCATAAAGGATCTGTTTATAGCCTGGAAATTCATCGAACAGGACGAGCACATTCGCTTTGTGCTCCACAGATTCCGTCGCCACGAAATAGCCCTTCCGTGGAATGGCTGTCACGATGCCGCGGTTGCGCAGGATGGCGTACGCTTTAAGGACCGTCTCTTTTGAAAGGCCAAAGGACTTGCAGAAATAGCCAACCGTTGGAAGCGCTTCGCCCCTCCTGATACTGCCAGTACGTATCGCGTCTATGATTCCGTCTACCAGTTGCCGGTACTTGTCCACATCTGACAAGGGATTGATGGCAAGAGCGATTTTCTGTTTATGTGGCATAGCGTTGAACCTCTGTTCGTTGGTCTGGTTTGGTCTGGTATGGTCGATACTATATATCAAAAAAAATTCCCTGTCAATAGCCATTCAGTTTTTCTTTGTAAGGCTTGCGTAAGGCTTGACCTCTCCAGACGAATATGAGATTGTTTCAACCTTTCACTTTCACCTATTAACTTGGCACTTACTCTTATGGCTTTACTTTCACTTCGAAATATTTCAATGCAATATGGTGGGCCGCTCGTTTTGGACGACGTGAGCTTTTCAATTGAGGAGGGGGATCGCGCCTGTGTCACGGGTCGAAACGGCGAGGGGAAATCCACCTTGTTGAAAATTATTGCCGGATTACAAGTACCGGATGAAGGTGAATTGATTAAGCAACCCGGGGTGCGCGTTGCCTATCTGACACAGGATGTGCCGACTGACTTGGACGGGACGGTCTTGGACATCGTGGAGCAGGGGCTGCCCCATCATTTGCATGATACGCACCATGCCGGTGCGAGCCGCTATTTGATGCAACTGGGTCTTGATGGTGATCAGCTCTTTAATTCGCTCTCCGGCGGGATGCGCCGCCGCGCCTTGCTCGCGCATGCGCTTTTAACTGATCCCCATGTGCTGTTGCTGGACGAACCGACGAACCATCTGGATATCGAATCCATCGAATGGATGGAGGAGTTTCTGCGCAAGAGCCGTTGTGCATGTCTCTTCGTGACGCATGACCGCTCCTTCCTTAAGCGCGTTGCGACCAAGGTGCTAGACTTAGACCGCGGCCAGCTCGCAGGCTGGGATTGTGACTACTCGACCTTCCTTCAACGCAAACAGGATTTGATCAGTGACGAAGAGGTTTTCTGGGAACGCAAGACCAAGAAGCTGGCGCAGGAAGAGGCTTGGATCCGTCGTGGCGTCAAAGCGCGTACGACACGCAACGAAGGGCGCGTCATGGCTCTGCAGAAATTGCGTCAGGAATTTTCCCAGCGTCGCACGCAGTCTGGCACGAGCCGACTGTCGTTGGACTCCGGCGGCTCATCCGGTGCGCAAGTCTTGAAGATTACGAATCTGTCGTTCGCGTATCCTGGAAGAGATCCGATTATCCACGACTTCACGAATAAAATCTTTCGCGGTGAGCGCATTGGCATCATTGGCCCGAATGGGTCTGGCAAGACCACGCTCCTCAATTTGCTGTGCGGACGGCTGGCCCCGACCAGCGGAACGGTTTACGAAGGTTCGCGTGTGCAGATCGCCTTCTTCGATCAGCTGCGCGCCCAATTGGATTTGACAAAGAGCGTCATTGAAAATGTAGCGGAGGGCAAGGAAGAGTTGGTGATCGGCGGTGTCCGCAAGCATGTTCATGGGTACTTGGGAGATTTTCTCTTCACGCCTGAACGTGCGCGGACTCCAGTGAGCGCGCTCTCAGGCGGTGAACGTGCCCGCTTGCTGTTGGCTAAGCTTTTTTTGAATCCCGGCAATCTCCTGATCCTCGACGAACCCACGAACGACCTCGATATAGAAACGCTTGAACTGCTTGAAGAACAGTTGATGGGATATGAAGGCACCTTGTTGCTTGTCAGTCATGACCGTACCTTCTTGGACAATGTAGTAACGAGCACTTTTGTGTTGGAAGGTGATGGCACAGTGGATCTGTATCCTGGCGGCTATGCGGATTGGCTTGCGCAACGCGCAAAGGAGGCGGAGTTAAAGGCGGCAGCCAGCAAAGCTGCTGCCGAAGCACGTGCGCCCGCAGTCCGCACCTCTTCAAATCGCCTGAACTATAAAGATCAGCGTGATCTGCAAGAACTTCCGAAGGTGATTGAAAAGTTGGAAGAGGAGATCCGTCTGCTACATGAAAAGCTCTGCGATGGGGCGTTCTACCAGAAGGCTCCCGCTGAGTTCGAACGCGCCCAAACGCGGTTGACACAGGCGGAAAAAGAACTCGAAACTGTCTTCACCCGCTGGACCGAACTCGAAGCACGGGCTGCAGAACTGAAAAAAAGTTAGCAATATATTACAGCGAGTTGACGTATTCGGCGAGGTCTTGGACCTCTTTCGTTGAGAGGCCTTTTGTGTTGCCGTGCTTGTTGTTGCTGTTGTCCGTTGTAATGACATTCTGGATGGAGATGGCGCGTCCGTCATACATGTATGGAGCGGTACGCCAGGCTTCAATCAAGATAGGTGTGCAGAACGCACGGTTTCTGTCGTTGTCCGTGCCCAGACCGAAAATGTATTTCTTCTTATCGCCGTAGTAGGGGGGCGTATGACATTTGATACATTCGGCCTTTCCTTCAAAAATTACTTGGCCACGCAATGCAGAGGCTGTGAGTGTGCCGTCGGGATTCCGATACGGGCTCAGTTCGGGCTCCAATGATTTGATATACGCATTGACGGTTTCGAGATAGAAGGGTGTCACGGCATGGAACTGAATCATGGTGAAGCCCTTTTCAACAGCAATTTCAGCGGATTCGCGGACCCCCGTGATCATTACCGGCGATGTCCTGTGGGTATAGAGCATGCTTCGAGATTGCTTGGGATTGCCAATACCGTCGTTGAGCAGGTCCCAGTTGGTGCCGTCAGAACGGGTGTCTGGGTGACAACTTGCACAACATTGCCACTGCTGATAGCAGAGCGTTGCGTCATTAAAGATTCGTTCGCCACTTCGGGCTAAGTCAGGCTCCTTGGGTTTCTCGACAAGCGGCAACGGGACTGATCCGCCAGGGCCGTCATCCCACATCTCGACGAGTGAGAGATTGTCTGAAAATCGGTTTGCGCAATAAACACGATTCCCTGTGATGACAACAGCGCGTGAACCTTGGGTCTCATCCATAGGCACCCGTGTTTTTGCTCCGTAAAGGAAGGAGAGGTTGTTCACGATTTCTTTCGGTTTTTCGTTTGTTGCAAAGCGCTTCATGAGTTCGGGTATCGAGATGACAATCAACTCGTGAATTCCAGCGGCTGCAATGCAGAGCCATTTACCATCTGCAGTGACATCGACACCCCAAGGATTAGGTGCGCCTCGCGTGGTGTCATCTAAGAGAGCTGTGTTGATGTAGGCACATTTTTCGACATCAAAGACCGATATGGCGCTGGTATTGATCCAGCCACGGTCAAGGTGAGTGGTCGGTACAGTGAAGCGTCCGATGGTATGAGTGACAAAACAGTATTTACAATCCTGGCTCATGACAGAGCCGCGTATGGCAAAGGAGCCAGATGGCAAATCAAGTTTTGCACGTTGCTTCAAATCTTTCGTGTCATAGACGCAGACCGAGGCAAAGATATTGGAGAGGTTCGCCTCCATCAATGGCAGATGGTTGAAGGTCCAGAGCGTCTGCTCGTCTTTGGATAGGCACATCGTGACGGGTTCGCGGATTGCCTTCACAGACTTGAGTGTTTTGCCAGTAGCCACATCGATTGCATGGACATCCGGCTGGTCGATACGTGCATAGCGATTGCAATAGAAGAGCGTTTTGCCGTCCTTGGTTAACCGGGGGGACATGGGCGTGTGACCTGCCGGGAAGGAGCGCAGTGTCTTCCCGGATTTTGTATCCACCTCTTGTAACATGCCATGGCTGGTGCCGCCCGCGACATAGAGGAGTTTTTCATCAGGGGAGAGCGCTAATTCGTGGACGTTTGCAACCGTATGCCGAGCCGTGACCTTTTCAGAGGCGGTGTCAAAGACCATGACCTGGCCTGCTGTTTCGCAGGCAACATAGAGCGTCTTACCATCCTTGGTCGCAAGAAGATCGGACGGTGAAAGATAATTGGCCTCTGCCGCAAAAACGGAAGAGGCGAACAACACAAATGAAATGCTGGAAATTGAAAACGTCCAACATCCAACGCTCAACGTCCAACGTCCAATTTTAAATAAGGCAATAACGCAATAAGGCAATAAGGCACTTTTTGAAGCCATTATTAATCCTCGACGACAATACGGAAGCCCACGTTAAATACGCCCTGCCAAGGCGCATAGCCCAAGCGATAGCTGGATGTTGCGCGGTAGGGGCGATCGAAGAAGGACCCGCCACGAACAGCCTTCTTTTCATTGACCGATTGGGTATCGCTCTTCTCTGCCTTGTATGGATAACGCACGTAATCACTGCGTGTCCATTCAGAAACATTGCCATGCATGTCGTAGAGTCCCCAGGCATTTGGCTGGTACTGTTTGGTTCCGGTCACAAGGAATTGTGAATCGTTGAAATTGTTTACTCTCGGAATGAAATCGAGGGTACGATTTCCAACGTTCTTGGGGTTAAAGGTCGGATTGACACCCGTGACTGCAAACTTCTCAATGGATTTATCCGCAAGGTTTGCATATTGGCTGAAATCAGCATCCTTCTCGCCAAAAGACATAGCCTTGTCGCTACCAGCCCGGCAGGACCATTCCCATTGCGCTTCAGTGGGCAGGGAAACCTTCATGTTAGCTTTCTTGCTCAGCCATGCGCAGAAGGCATCTGCGTCAAGCCAGCTCATGCGTACCGCAGGCTGCTCAACATAACAAGCATAGTAACCCAGACGCACATGGTCTTTCCATTGCTGATCGAAAACGCTGGCGTTGTGAGCAGGCTTGAAGGCGAAGAATGCGGCGTTGTTGATTTCATTTTCGGACATCCAGAAAGGCTTAGTAATTTTGATTTTGTGGCGCGGTTGCTCGAGTGCGGTTTCGTCATCGCTGCCCATGATGAATTCGCCAGCCGGTATACGAACGAGTGTGATGCTTACGCCGTCAGCGATTTGAACGGTCTTCTTCACCGTGCCGAGTTTCTTCTGCATTTCCTTGGCAATCTCTCCGGAGAAAGGCCAGTTGGATGCGGAAACGCTTACGGGAGCCTGCCGTTCCTCGCTCTTCTCCTTTGTGACATTAATCGGGTGGGGCGCGGGAGAAATGTACTCGCGATTCTCATCCGAATCCATATATGCATATTTTTCGCGGGATTCCGCAGCTCTCGTGGCGATGTTGGTCGCCCATGCGCCTTTTCCTGAGTCACTAGCATAGACGGATGACCAATTTCCATAATAAGGTACATTTAGGTCAATCCACATAGAGAGGCGGCGCCAAGAATCCTCGTCGAGCTTTACGCCGTGGTGTCCCTTCTCCAGCATTTGGATGCCTTCGGAGGTCGAAGCATGAAATTCGTAAGGAATGTTCATGATGCCGCTGCTTTCAGGTCCGGGGCGACGAAAATAACGATGGAACGCATGGTATGCATTGCTGAAGTTAGATGCAAGGGTCGTATCCTTAAAGTTGGGCATATTTGTGTTGGTTCCGTCATGGCACCGTATACAATAAGCGTCCAATATCGGCTGAATCTCGTTGCTAAACGAAAAACCTTCCACGGGCGTACGATAGGGCGTAATCTTCTGTGGCACCTTGAGCGATGCGAGGGTCTTGCTGGTCAGAGGCGGTTCGGTGGGCGGCTCGTGGCAGCCGACGCAGGAAAGTTCTTCACCCGGCATGGCGACCAGCCAGCTTCGGAATAGCTGGATTGCACGGCCTTGTTTATCCAGAGGCTGGATCGAAATGGTTGTGTTTGCAGGAATCTTGAACATAGCAGAACCGTCTTTTTCAACTTTTACGGTTCCCAGCACACGTTTACAATCCCATCCACTCTCGACGCCCAGGTGATTGTGGCTGCCGGTGCGGTAATAGCCATAGACGTATGTGAAGACGCGAAGGGAGTCGACTTCACCCAATGGGACGCCCTTGATGCCAGGACCGCGATGAATGTTCTGGATATAGCAGACGGCTTCCTTGTCCTGGAGATTCACGCGCTCAGGGATTGCAGGCGGACGTTCCCGCTTTTGCAGGACATACGGTTCGACCATGACCTTGTACTGACCCATATCTTCTGGCTGAACAGCAACAAAGTTGTCGAAAGTGTCTACTAAATAGAGGCGGTAGGGGCTATTCGGTGTGACCTGCGCAACAACCAAGTGGTAATTCGCATTGATGGGATAGGGCTGGTAGCATTGCGGATAGACTCCGTTGGCTAGGCCATCTAAGTCCAGGGCCATTTCAGGATAAATATCGCGTAGCCGTCCATAACACTTGTTAAAAAAGTCATTATTCAGATCATGGTAATCCTTGACACTCTGAGGATCTGGCGGCATGCTTTTGGCGATGAGGTCATCCACATCCTTTTGCAGGTTAGGAAACTGCTGAAGTAATTCTTTCTTCACTTTCGGATACAACTGGTCAACGGTTACATGCGTCACCTTCTTGCCGTAACCTGGGATATGCTGGACGACACCGTCTGCATGGGCGTACCCTTTATTGGTGTCGAAAATAGTCAGCTTACCCGTTCCAGCGACGCCATGGTGACCTGAAACAATCGCGGTAAACTGTCCAGGTTGTCCAGGAATGGGGCGTGCGTTGAACATGGCGTTGGGCCACAGGCTCTGGGATCCATAAACCGAACGCTGGTTCGAGCCGTCTGGGTTCATGGTCATCATGATGCGCGTATAGTAGTGCATGATGTCTGTGTACTCCCAGCGCAGATACATGATCTTGCCATCTGCAAGAACCGTCGGATACCAGTCTGCATCCTGCTCAAATGTGAGTTGGCGCGGACTTTCACCATTGGCTCCCATTACGTAGAGATTAGGCACAGTTTGACCACCGCCGATACACGGTACGCCCACCAGCGGAGCGGTGGAACTAAAAATGATTTTATCATTTGGCAGATAAACACCGCCATAGCAGTGGACAAACTCTCCGGTCATTTTTGACACTTGACGGAGCTTATCCCCGTTGATGCCCATTTCCATGACTTGGAATGTTTTGTTATCGTCGGTGGTAGTAAAGAGCAGCTTTGAACCATCAAAATAGAGGTCGGGTTCGCCGACAAACGAGCCATCTTTAGGCTCATATAGATCCGTGATTTGCTTTGTCTTGATGTTGAACTTTGCAATTTTGCTCTTGTGCCCCTTGGGTGCAATCGCATGTGTTCCGAGCCAATTATTTTTTGTTGAGAGACGATCCGACATGACAACAAGTGTTTCATCAAAATTGATGAAGGGGTTGTCCAAGACCAGTGCCTTGAATTTGAGTGCTTCCAGTTCCTGGTAGAGCTTGACAGCTTCGGGGTCGCCACTGTCGAGTTTGGAGAGAAGGGCGGGCATCTTCACGGCAATATCTTCGGCCTGCTTTAAATAGTCGTGGCCATTTTTGTAGTCTCGGGGTTTGGACTTGAGAATGTGCTTGATGGAACGAACCAGTGCGTCGGGCGGTGAGTTTTTGACGAGCGCCTCGAGTGATTCTTTGCCGCGGGGAGCTTCCTTTGCTTTAACTTTTGCTTCCTTAACTTTTTGTTTCGTTTTGGCCGCGTGAGGAGCGATTGACGTGTTTACTGTTTGTTTGTGGGACTTTAGGTTGCCAGAACCATTATTCGCTGGATCACTCGGCTTGTCTGCAGCAAAGATTGCAAAAACAGAAAAAACCGAAACTGTAACTAACATCTTTACTTTAAACCCGATCATAATTTCTCCCCCTTTGTGCCATGCACGGCAATGCCGCACGGTTGATGATAAATGCAATTTTTTATCCCCTGTCAGAATTCCCTAAACCTTAAAAGCAAATTATGATATCACGTCTACTTAGGATGACGCAATGGTATTTTCGGGGAATATGTAATGGGTCAGTTTCTGGG
>SESF01019062.1_pt1 | contig 33929 bp, 29 predicted proteins | sample 3171521 | NCBI WGS metagenome assembly SESF01 (sample SAMN10866945, study PRJNA518727) | freshwater metagenome | biome: subpolar coniferous forest; feature: holomictic lake; material: water; isolation source: holomictic Lake 227, 6 m and 8 m depth | place: Canada: near Kenora, Ontario | collected...
GAGTAAGATCATTGCGATGTTCGATAAAGACCTAAAACAATATAACATCGAAGACTAGATAGTCGGCAGACTTCGGGCTGAATGTTCAAGTCTGCTGAAACTCTTTCGTCGTATTTTATCTGGTGACGACAAAGCTTTGCATAATGTTTTATCAAGAACGAGGGGTTCGCTTTGACGATGGTGAATCCGGATATATCTGATCGATGTTGTCGAGCAACTCTACGTGTGAATAGTGCTGACGCAACATTTGCTCGCTTGTCCCCATCTGTTTCGCAAGGATATGCATATTGACACCGCTCTCAAGTTTCAGGGTTGCGTAAGTGTGCCTCAGGCTATATGGGGTGCGCGGCTCCCCATTTCGATCTAACAGAAGGTCATATTCCTTCAAAAAGGTCCTGAATGGAGATGTAAAGCTATATTGCTTGCGACGCTCGGAGCAGAACACGAGATCGTCATCCTCAATCCATTTACACTTACACCGCCACTCAATTAATATTCCAACTGCCTCCGGTGATCCGAACAATGATCGGTTCATTCCTTTTCCTGTCACCTCTATTTTTACGATATGGTCACTGACGGTGCCGTGGAGTTTGTTGACCTGCCCCCAATGTTCATTGGCGTGGTGAAGTTTCTGGAGGGCAGCCCACTTTAGATCATGTACGTCGTTGGTCCGCATTCCGGTGCAGCCCATCAATAAGACATAGCCTTTTAGCATCTGCCTCAAGTAAGTATGGTCACCCGTTGTGGCACGTTCGATCCAGTCATCGAGTAAATCTGGAAACTTATCCCATTCATCTCTTGTGAAAGCAGGCCTGCGGTTCTCACCATCATCGCCATCGACTTTGTCTGGTATTTCAAGTTTTGGATATTCGCCAGACGGATAATACTTTTTGTCTTGTGCAAACTGAAAAATCACCCCGAGGGTTGTCTTCTCGATATTCAGCGTTTGTTTGGCTGGCGGCTTTTTCCCTTGTTGCATTCGCCAGCGGTAGTATTTCTCCATCGCCTTCTGGTCGATTGATGCAATGGGCATATTGCCAAAAAACGGCGTGATGTATGTTTCGCACCGTCCCCGATACAGAGTTTCCATGTGGATGGTTGTGAGTTTTGTCCGTAGCCTCTCCTTTAGGTCCTTTAAGAATTCATTAATCACCGCGGACATGAGTTTGGGGCGCGAATCAAGGCCACGTTTCTTTTCCCATATCCATTCCTGATATTGATCATTGGCCTCCGTGCAGGCGCGATGGACGTCTGTTGTCTTGAGAGATTTAAATCTATAGTTTTTATCTCCAGGTATCCTGGCCCTCATTTGCCAGAATCGAGAGTTGTCTCGCTTATAGACGATCAATCGACGGTCATGAAACTCATGGACCGTGTCAGGGTCCTCTTGTATCATCTGCACCAGATGAAGTTTTGTTTTTGCCATAGCCCCATCCTCTACCCAGAGGGTGCAATTATTTGTCCCGGAGTGCCTACTTTATGTTCAAAAACTGTTCAACTCAAGCAGGAATTCGTGATGCGGCACAACCCCTGCGTGTTATGCTCAACTTTTGTTAACCAATCTAAGCCATTGATTTCAAAGGCAAAAATATCCTTTAGTTGTTAAGCCTTTGTTAAGGGGCCTGACGGCACACTCCTGCCAGGGACGGGGCCGAACCCCGACCGGCGGAGCCAGAGGCGGAGGATGGGTTCGATGAGAGCGTTGGCGGCCATGCTGTTGGGTGTCTCTTTCGCGCTGCTGACGACCGGCGCTGTCCATGCCGAAGCCGCGCGCGACGGCGGGATCGGCGTGACCAGCCTGTCGCTGCCGGTCGCCGGGACGATGTCCCTGACCGAGGCGGCCAGCGTGCTGGTGCTCCAGGAACCGGCCCGCGGCGCCGGGCGGAACGACGGCTTCATCAGCTTCGACACTGTGATCATCGGCTGCACCGCCGGCGCCGCCGCCGGCGCCCTGGCCATCGCCCTGCCGGTGTTGACGGTAGCCAGCAGCGGTATCGGCCTGCCCGCCAGCGCCTCGGCGATCATCAGCACCGCCGGCATCGGCTGTGCGGTCGGCGTGGTCAGCGGCCTTGCCGCGATCGGCACGGCCTGGGGACTCAACGTGATGAACTCCTTTGGCGACTCGGGCGGCAACTGACGGCGGCCGATCAGCAGGACCAAGGGCCGGACGCGCTGCGGGCCGGCCCTTTTGCTACCCGGGGAGCCGAGATGACCGAGCGGGTCGAATGCGTGGTGGTCGGGGCCGGGGTAGTCGGGCTGGCGGTGGCCCGGCGGCTGGCGCTGGCCGGCCGCGAGGTCGTGGTGCTCGAGGCGGCCGACGCCATCGGCACCGGCACCAGTTCCCGCAACTCCGAGGTCATCCATGGTGGCATGTATTATCCCACCGGCAGCCTGCGCGCCCGCCTCTGCCTCGCCGGCAACCGTGCGCTCTACGACTTCTGCGCCGCCCGGGGCATCCAGCACCGGCGCCTGGGCAAGCTGATCGTCGCCACCGACCCGGCCCAGTTGCCGAGGCTGGAGCAAATCCGCCGCCAGGGCGAGATCAACGGCGTGACCGATCTGCGCTGGCTCGACGCCGCCGACGCCCATGCCCTGGAACCCGAGGTCCGCTGCGAGGCCGCCCTGCTCTCGCCCTCGACCGGAATCGTCGACAGCCACGGCCTGATGCTGGCACTGCAGGGCGAGGCCGAGGATCATGGCGCCGCCTTCGCCTTCAACAGTCCGGCGCTCGGCGGCCGGATCACCGCCACCGGGTTCGAGATCGCGGTTGGCGGCACCGAGCCGATGCGTCTTGCCTGCCGGCAGCTGGTCAATTGCGCCGGGCTGGGGGCGCAGACCCTGGGCCGGGCGCTCGAAGGCCTGCCGCCGGCCAGCGTGCCCCGGCAGGTGCTGGCCAAGGGTAATTATTTTGCCTTCAGCGGCCGGCATCCCTTCCGCCGCCTCGTCTATCCCATCCCGCCCGAGGCCAGCCTCGGCGTTCATGTCGTGCTGGATCTGGCCGGACAGGCCCGCTTCGGTCCCGACGTCGAGTGGATCGACGCCATCGACTACCGGGTCGATCCCGGCCGGGCCGCCAACTTTTATGCCACCATCCGCCAATACTGGCCGGGCCTGCCCGAGGGCTCGCTGGCCCCGGCCTTCTCGGGGATCCGGCCCAAACTGACCGGTCCGGGCGAGGCCGCCGCCGACTTCCTGATCCAGGACCCGGGCGACCATGGCATTCCCGGGCTGGTCGCTCTTTATGGCATCGAGTCGCCGGGCCTGACCTCGTGCCTCGCCATCGCAGACGAGGTGGCGGCCCGGCTCAGCTGAGCGCCGGGCCGTCCTCGCCCCGCGCCGGAAGCTCGGCCGCGAGCGTGACCAGGGTCAGCAGCAGGCCGAAGCAGAGATACTTGAAACTGGTATGAACCAGCAGGCCGCCGGCCAGCGGCGGCAGCGCCGCGAAGGCCAGCGGCGGGTCGCGCCGCGCCAGCCGCAGCGCCGCCGGAGCCAGGGTCGCAAGCCAGCACACCATCAGCAGCAGGCCAAGCAGACCGGTCTTCAGCAGCAGGTAGCTGGGAAAACTGTGGGTATAGGAGACCCGCCAGCCGCCAACCGCCGGATTGGCCATCAACGTGCCCCAGCCGTCGCCGATCAGCAGCGAGGTCCAGGAGCGCCCGGTCTGGTCGAGCACCGCCGCCACCTCGTTGGCGCGCTCGTTGACCCCGACCTGCTGGCTCTTGATCACAAGCATGCCGAGGGCGCCCGGGAGCGGCGCGCCGGGCAGCAGGGTCAGCAGCGCCGCCAGCCCGAGCAGCACCACCAGCAACGGCCAGACCGTGCGCCGGGCGCACCAGACGAGATAGCCCAGCCCCGAGGCCGCGATCATCAGCAGGGCCATCCGGTGCACGGTGCCGGCCAGCGCCGCGCCGATCAGCAGGGCGGCGACGATCAGCGGCAGCGGCAGCGCCAAGCGCAGCCAGAGCCGCCCCGGCCGGGGCTCGGCATCCACCGCCGGCCACAGCAGCCGGATCGCGCTGAAGGGCAGCCAGAGAGCGGCAAACTGCACCGCCGGGCTGTTGAGCAGATAGCCCGGCCCCTCGCCCATCGCCCGGTGGCCGATGGCACCGAAGGCCCAGCCGGCGTCGGTCCACCAGCGCAGCGCAAAGGCCAGCCCGGCCAGGGTCAGGCCGGTGACCAGCAGCCCGACCGCCCGCGCCCCGGCAACGCGCAGCGGCGCCACCAGCAGCACCGGCAGGAACAGGTAGAGCAGCGGGACAAGGTCGCGCAGAATATCCCGGCCGCTCCAGTCGAGCGCGGCGCCGCGCAGCAGCGGCACCCAGAGCAGACCGACAAAGACCACCGCACCGACGGTTTCGAAGCGCCGCGCCTCCGGATGAAGCAGCAACCGGCCCGACGCCATCGCCGCCGGCCGCTCAAGGCCGGTGGCGGCGATCAGCAGCAGGGCGATCGCGATCTCGGCCGCGCCGGCCTCGGGCGGGGCCGGGGCGCTGGCGAGGCCATAAACCGTGAGCGCCGCCGCCGCCATGGTGGCACGCCAGACTCCCGTCAGGGGCATGGCGGTATTGCGAGGCAGGCATTGCAATCCGGCCCCGGCGTCGCAATCTCCCTAGGAGAAGTGATCGTCAAGCCATCGCACGATCGCCCGGAGACGGTTTCCCCTGCCGGCTGCCGGGTTCCCGACGGAGCTTCCGACGCCCGGTCTCCCCCCAGACCGGGCGTCATCATTTCAGGGGATACTCGACGTGGCCCGGCACGAGAGTGCCGTTTTCGATCTGGGCCGGAATGTAGACGCCGTTGATGGCGTCGCCGCTGCGCATCACGATCACCGAGAGCACGAGCGCGGCCAGCAGCACCCCGGCGCCGGCCAGCGCCAGCCAGGGCGTCTCGGCCCACCAGGGCAGGGGCGAGCCCTCGCCGGCCGCGGCGGCGCGGCGGCGCTCGACCCGGAGCCAGCCCAGATAGACCAGCACCGGGATCAGGGCCGGCAGCACCAGTTCCAGGAGCAGTCTCACGGTTTCCCCTCCAGCGCCTGGCGCAGATTGACCAGCATGCCGGCGGTGGCGCCCCAGATGCTGTGACCCTGCCAGGGGAAAACATAAAAGAAGCGCGCGACTCCAAAAAGCTCGCGGCTTTCCCGCCGGGGCTGATCGGGGGCGAGGATCAGCGACAGCGGCGCCTCGAAGACCTCGTCGACCTCGCGGGCGTCGGGGGTGAGCGCGAAGGGCGGCCGCACCAGCGCCACCACCGGCGTCACCCGGAAGCCGGTGCGGGTGATGTAGGTGTCGAGTCGGCCCAGCGGCTCGATATGGCGGCGGTCGAGGCCGATCTCCTCCTCGGTTTCGCGCAGCGCCGCGGCCTCGGGGCTCTCGTCGCCGTCCTCGGTGTGGCCGCCGGGAAAGCTGATCTGGCCGGCGTGCGCGGCGAGATGGGCGGTGCGGCGGGTAAAGATCACGGTCAGCCCGCCCGGCCGGTCAACCAGCGCCACCAGCACCGCGGCCTCGCGCAGCCGCTCGGGCGGCGCCATGCCGGGATTGAGATCGTGATCGCCGCGCACCCCCCGGCCGGCGGTCGCCGCCAGCGCCTCCAGCCCCCGAAAGCGCCGGCGCACCTCGGCGGCCGACGGACTGACGGCAACGGCGGCGGGGGTGATGGCGACGAGTCCGGCCTGATCCATGGAGCAACACCTTTTTTCCACCGGGCAGTATGCGCGCTCGCAGCGGCGCCGTCATCCTTGTTCCGTCCTTGCCAGCGCCCGGGGAGTCCCGTATCTCCTGAAGGCCGCAGCCAGGGAGACCGCGTGACGTGACCATCGCCGACCAATCCCGTCAGTTCGCCGCCGAAATCGAGGCGCTGGGCCGGAGTCTGGACACCGTGCGCACTGAGATCAGTCAGGTCATCTTCGGTCAGCGGACGGTGATCGACCTGACCCTGATCACGCTGCTGGCCGGTGGCCATGTCTTGCTGATCGGCGTGCCCGGTCTGGCCAAGACCCTGCTGGTCGAGACCCTCGGCACCGTGCTCGGGCTCGACGACAAGCGCATCCAGTGCACCCCGGACCTGATGCCCGGCGATATTCTCGGCTCCGAGGTGCTGGAGGAAAGCGAGAGCGGCCGGCGTTCGTTCCGCTTCATTCCCGGCCCGGTGTTCTGCCAGCTGCTGATGGCCGACGAGATCAACCGCGCCAGTCCGCGCACCCAGTCGGCCCTCTTGCAGGCGATGCAGGAACGCCATGTCTCGATCGCCGGCCACGATCACCCGCTGCCGGCGCCGTTCCACGTCCTGGCCACACAGAATCCGCTGGAGCAGGAGGGCACCTATCCGCTGCCCGAAGCCCAGCTCGACCGCTTCCTGATGCAGATCGACGTGCCCTATCCCGATCTGGCGGCCGAACGACGGATGATGATCGCCACCACCGGCGTCGCCGGCCGGACGGTGCCGGCGGTGCTGGATGCCGCCGGGCTGCTGGCGGCCCAGCAGCTGGTGCGCCGGGTGCCAGTGGGCGAGGCGGTGGTTGAGGCGATTCTCGCCCTCGTCCGCCAGGGCCGGCCCGAAACCAGCACGCTGGCCGAAATCCGCGACCGTGTCGCCTGGGGGCCCGGACCGCGCGCCAGCCAGGCCCTGATGCTGGCCGCCCGCGCCCGCGCCGTGCTCGACGGCCGCCTCTCGCCGTCGGTCGACGATGTGCTGGCGCTGGCGAAACCGGTGCTGCGCCACCGCATGGCGCTCAATTTCGCCGCCCGGGCCGATGGCGTCACCCTCGACGCCATCATCGACACCCTCAGCGCACCGCTGGCCTGACCGGCGCCGTTACCGGTTCGGCGCGGGCTGCCGCCGGTCGCCGCTGGCCGAAGAATTGGCCTTGCGGTTGGCTTCCAGCTGGCTCCCGGTCAGCTGGAAGCCGACCAGCACCTGATAGTTGCGGGCATCCATGGCTTTGGGCAGCGGAATATGGGGCTGAAGGTCCTCGCGGGAGCCGGCGCGCGGCACGTTGCCGGTGAAATCGACGGTGGTATCGAACTGCTGGCGGGTCACGGGGGTGCCGGCGGGATCGATGACGGCGGCGAAATAGCTCAGCGGCACCGAAGCGCCGACCAGCGCCGGGCCGCGCTCGGCGACCAGGATCAGGCTGACATCAACCGTGACCCCGGTTTCGTCATAGGTGCAGTTGCCGGCATAATCGACGATCTGGGCCCGGGCCTGGACATCGGCGGCGGCGCTGCCGCCCGGGCGATACAGCGTCACCTGATTGGCGTCGCGCAGAATCCCGACCTTGGGGCAGGCCAGATCGAGCCCGGCGCCGCTGAGCTTCTTGCCGAACAGCGAATCGCAACCACCGAGCAACGGTCCTGCGGCCAGCAGCACCAGGGCGAGACCGGCCGCGCGCGCGCGAAAGCCGGAGGCGGGGGGCGTGAGGGTGGTCATATGGGCGCCATGGGTCAGGTTGCGGGAGTGGCACCGACTTTAAAGAAGCCGCCGCTGCGACACAAGGCCGAGTCTCCCCCTTGCAATCGGTCGCGCGCCGGACGATTCTGAGGCCATGACGCCGGTCGTCCGCACCCCGCCCGGAGCTGCGTCGGTCATTGCGGCACGCGTGGTCGCGGTGCTGGGGCCGACCAACACCGGCAAGACCTATCTCGCCATCGAGCGCATGCTCGGGCATAGCTCGGGCATGATCGGTTTCCCCCTGCGCCTGCTGGCGCGCGAGAACTACGACCGCATCGTCGCGCTCAAGGGGCCGAAGGCGGTGGCGCTGATCACCGGCGAAGAGATGATCATCCCGGCCCATCCGCGCTATTTCGTCTGCACCGTCGAGGCAATGCCGGTGGACCGGCCGGTGGCGTTCCTGGCCGTCGATGAAATCCAGCTCTGTGCCGACCCCGAGCGCGGCCATGTCTTCACCGACCGCCTGCTACACGCCCGCGGCCTCGAAGAGACCATGGTGCTGGGCGCCGAGACCATCGCCCCGCTGATCCGCCGCCTTGTCCCGCGCGCCGAGTTCATCAGCCGGCCGCGCTTCTCGCAGCTGACCTATGCCGGCGCGCGCAAACTGGTGCGGCTGCCGCCCCGCTCGGCGGTGGTGGCGTTCTCGGTCGCCGAAGTTTATGCCATGGCCGAACTGATCCGGCGCCAGCGCGGCGGCACCGCGGTGGTGCTGGGCGCGCTCAGCCCGCGCACCCGCAACGCCCAGGTCGCGCTCTACCAGTCGGGCGAGGTCGATTATCTGGTGGCCACCGACGCCGTCGGCATGGGGCTGAACCTCGATGTCGACCATGTCGCCTTCGCCGGTCTCGCCAAATTCGACGGCCGGGTGCCGCGCCGCCTTGAAGCCCACGAGATCGCCCAGATCGCCGGCCGGGCTGGCCGCCACCGCAGCGACGGCACCTTTGGCACCACGGGAGAGCTAGCTGGTTTCGATCCCGAACAGATCGAGGCGATCGAAAACCACGTCTTTCCGCCGCTCAAGGCGCTACGCTGGCGCAATGCCGAGCTGCGCTTCGACAGCCCCGAGGTCCTGCTGCGCGGCCTCGATCAGCGACCACCCCGGCCCGAACTGGTGCGGGCGCGCGAGGGTGACGATCATCAGGCGCTGGCGGCGCTGGCCCGCGACCCCGAGGTTGCGGCCCTGGCCCGGGGCCGGGCAGCGGTGGAGCAGCTATGGGAGGTGTGCCGGATTCCCGATTTCCGCAAGGTGCTGTCCGATGCCCACACCCGCCTGCTCGGCCAGATCTACCGTTACCTCCGGACCGGCTCCGAGCGGCTGCCCGAGGATTGGGTGGCCGGGCACGTCGACCGGCTCGATCGTTTCGATGGCGATATCGATGCGTTGGTCTCTCGCATCGCCCACACCCGGACCTGGACCTACATCTCGAACCGGCCGCGCTGGCTGCCCGACCCCGGGCACTGGCAGGAGCGCACCCGCGCCATCGAGGACCGGCTCTCCGACGCCCTCCACCAGCGCCTGACCCAACGCTTCGTCGACCGCCGCTCGGCGCTGCTGTCGCGCAGCCTCAAGGGCGGCGGCGCCCTGCTGGCCGCAGTCAGCCGCGACGGCGGGGTGATCGTCGAGGGCCACGGCGTCGGCGACCTCCGGGGATTTCGTTTTGTTCCCGATACGACCGCTTGCGGCGAAGACGGGCGCGCCCTGATGAGCGCGGCCCGCCGGGCGCTGACCGCCGAGATCGCCGAGCGGGTGCGCCAACTGGACAGCGACCCCGGCTCGGCCTTTTCCCTCGGGACCGACGGCATCATCCGCTGGCACGGCGCCGACCTCGCGCGCCTGGGCCCGGGGCCGGAGCCGCTCAGTCCGGCGGTGCTGACCCTCCACGACGAGTTGCTGGACCCGGCCCAGCGCGAGCGGATTGCCGCGCGGCTCGGAGACTGGCTCGGCACGGCGATCGCGGGACCGCTGGCGCCTCTGCGCGCCCTGGCGGCAGCCGAGCTGGCCGGACCGGCGCGCGGGCTGGCCTTTCAGCTGGTCGAGGCGCTGGGCGATCTGCCGCGGCCGGCGGTGGCCGGGCTGGTCGCCGGGCTGCAGCGCGAGGACCGGCGGGCGCTGGCCGCGCTCGGGGTTCGAGTCGGGCTCGGCCGCCTCTTTCTGCCCGCCCTGGTCAAGCCGGCGGCGGTGGCGATGCGGGCCTTGCTCTACGCGGTCAGCGCCGGCCTGCCGCTGCCGACGCCGGTGCCGCCGCCCGGCCGGGTCTCGGTCGCCGCCCTGGCCGGGCTGCCCGCCGCCTATTACGCCGCGATCGGCTATCCCGTGGCCGGCGCCTGGGCTATCCGCTCTGATATTCTCGATCGTTTCGAAAACGCACTTGTTTCGGGACCGCCATCGGCCCGGCTGATCGGAGTCGCCGAGACCGAGCTGCCGGCGATTCTGACGGCGCTGGGGTATCGCTGGACCACCGGCGCCGATGGCGGTGAACGCTGGCAGGCCCAGCCGGCCGCCCGACCCCGCCGGCCCCGGCGCGGGTGCGGCCCCGCGGCCGACAGCCTCCACCCCTTTGCCAAGCTGCGGGAGCTGGCACGATGACCGGCGGCCGCTTGCGCGTCGACAAGTGGCTGTGGTACGCCCGGTTCTGCAAGAGCCGCAGCCTCGGCACCGACCTCGCGGCGAGCGGCCGGCTTCGCTGCAACGGAGTCATCGTGACCAAGGCTCATTTCGAACTGGCACCGGATGACGTGCTGACCTTTCCGCTTGGCCGGCACATCCGGGTGATCCGGGTCGCCGCACTCGGCAGCCGCCGCGGCCCGGCGGCCGAGGCGCGCGGACTTTATCAGGATCTGGCACCGCCGGCCGCCGAGACCGCACTGCCACCGGAAACCAGGGGAGGCGTTTGATGAGGCTGTCGACGGCATTGCGGGCGCTGACTCTGCTGCTGGCCGCCCTGATGATGGCGCCGGCCCGCTCCGACGCCCGCGCCATCGCCCCCGACGCCTGGTTCCAGCGCGATTTCGACACCAATTTCAAGCAATGCGCGGTGCGCTCCAACCGGCCGCTCTGGTGCGTTGGCTGGATCGATGCCGTCGAGGCCGTCCGGCCAAAAACCGATGACCTTTCGTTACCGGAATGGTTGCGGGTACCCTTTGGCGATTACATTCCGGTCTGCTCGACCCTGCTGCCGCCGACCTGGTGTCCGGAGTGGTATGAGGCATTCAAGATGTACACCACCCTGCCCGAGTACACTGAACCGGCGGGGGTGCTGACCGCCCAGCGGATCAAGGAGGAGGATGCGCGGGCCGCGGCGGCCCAGGCCTGGAAAGATACTCTGTCGCGGGTCGCGCTCAACAAGATCAAGCCCGACGACATCGAATTGATCAAACAGCACGCCAAGGCCGGCGAGGTGCCGGCCCTGGAACTGATGGGCTGGATCTATTACGAAGGCCGGGGCGTGCTCAAGGATTATGGCCTCGCCTATGAGAATTATGGCCGCGCTGTCCTGGCCGGGCGCGAGGATCTGCGCCCGACTCTCGACAAAGTCTGGAAACTGCTCAACGAAACCCAGAAACTGGAAATCAACCAGATGTTCAAATAGCCGCGCCGCCGGTCGGATCAGGGGGCGGCCCGGCCCTCGGCGATCGCGGCCCGGGCCAGGGCATCGGCGCGCTCGTTCTCGGGATGGCCGGAATGGCCGCGCACCCAGCGGAACTCGATGTCATGGCGCTGCCGGGCCTGATCGAGCCGTTGCCACAAATCCTGGTTCTTGACCGGCTTCTTGTCCGCGGTCTGCCAGCCCCGGGCCTTCCAGCCGAAAATCCACTTGGTGATGCCGTCGCGCAGATATTGGCTGTCGGTGTGCAGATGCACGGTCAACGGCCGCTTAAGGGTTTCGAGCGCTACGATCGCCGCCATCAACTCCATGCGGTTGTTTGTCGTTGCGGCCTCGTAACCATTCAGCTCCTTCTCGACGCCGCGATAGCGCAGGATCGCGCCCCAGCCTCCCGGCCCGGGATTGCCGCTGCAGGCGCCATCGGTGAAGATGTCGCAGACCTCGCCCGCGGCCTCGCTCATTCCGGACTATCCAGACAATAGCTGCCCAGCCCGCGCGCGCTTTGATGGAAGCGCAGCTTGCGCAGATATTCGATCGGGTTTTTCGGTGTCACCAGCGCCCCTTCGGGCCGGTTCAGCCAGTCGTGCAACCGGGTCAGCAGGAAGCGCATCGCGGCGCCCCGCGCCAGCACCGGCAGCGCCGCCAGTTCCGCCGCCGCCAGCGGCCGCCGCCGCTGATAGCCGGCAAAGAGCGCCCGCGCCTTGGTGGCGTTGAAGTCGCCCGCCGCCTCGAAGCACCAGGCATTGAGGCAGATCGCGAGGTCGTAGGCGAGGAAATCGGTGCAGGCGAAATAGAAATCGATCAGCCCCGACAGGGCCTCGCCACGGAAAAAGACGTTGTCGGGAAAAAGGTCGCCATGGATGACCCCCACCGGCAGGCCGGTCGGCCAGGTTTTCTCCAGCGACCCGAGTTCGTCCTCGATCAGCGCCGTCAGCCCCGGATAAACCTCGTCGGCACCGGCGCGGCAGCGCTCGAACAGGCGGCGGCTCCAGTCGTGCCAGCCCGCAACCGAGAGGGTGTTGGCGCGAGTCAGGCCGAAGTCGGCGCCGGCAAGATGAAGCGTGGCCAGCGCCTCGCCCAGCGGCGCGCAGTGGCGCGACAGCACCCGGCGCGGCCACATGCCCTCAAGAAAGGTGAAGATCGCCGCCGGCCGGTCGCAAAGCTGGCGCAGCGCCTTGCCGTCGCGGCCGTGAACCGGCAGCGGGCAGGCCAGCCCCTTAGCCGCCAGATGCTCCATCAGAGCGAGAAAAAACGGCAGATCCTCGGGACGCACCCGCTTTTCGTAGAGGGTGAGGATGTAGGGGCCGCTCTCGGTCACGAGCAGAAAGTTGGAATTCTCGACCCCTTCGGCGATACCCTTGCACGAGACGGCACCGCCCAGAGAATACTGGGCGAGGAAGGCTTCCAGCTCTTCGTCGGAAACTTCGGTGTATACGGCCATGGCTCTGCGGACTAAAGCAAACCGCGTCCGCGGTCAATACGGCAGCGCGCGCCACATCGGCCATGGACCGGCGGCAGCAGGCGCGCTATTCCTCAGCCGGGACGGATGAGCGCAGGGGGAGAGATCATGGTTCGGTCATTCTGTTGGGCAGGCCGGCAGACCGGCAGGCGCGGTGTGGTGGCGGCGATGGTGGTCGCGGCCGGGCTGGGGACGGGACTGGGGCTGGACTGCGGTCGCGCGCGGGCTCAGCCGGCGGCGGTCAGCTCCGAAGCCGCGAGCCGTCTCACCGACACGCTCGACATCGCCCTTCGCCAGCACCTGCCCTCCCAGGGCGCCAAGGGCGGCTGGCACTGGAGCGGCCGGCCGCTGGTGGTGCCGGCGGGCGACCATTTCGAGGTCGACCTGCCCGCGCTCGCCCTCGGCGACGACGACGGCAGCGCGATCCAGGTCGGTGTGATCAAGCTGACGCTGGCCCCCGAGCCGGCCGGCTCCTGGCAGGTCGGCCTCACCCTGCCCGGCCAGATTCTGATGATGGCGGCCGACGGCCGGCCCGATGGCGAGATCACCATCGCCTCCCAGCGCCTGACCGGCCGCTGGCTGCCCGCCCTCATGACCTTCATCACCCTCGATGCCAGCCTGGGCGGGCTGCGCGCCGCCTCGAAGAAGGACAAGACCCGCCTTGAGGTCGCGACCCTGGCCCTGCGCACCGATCTGGCCGAACTGCCGCCGGGCCGCTGGTCCGGTCCGGGCTCGCTCGCGGTCAGCGGCCTGACCATGGTCGACGAGCACGGCGTCGAGGTCGCACGCGTCGGCAGCGCCGGCATCGACTCCGCGGTCACCGGGCTGGATCTGGCCCGGCTGGTCAAGATCGGCGGCACCGACGCCGTCGGCCATCACCCCGAACTCTGGCGCAGCCTGCTCTCAGGCGTGACGGCCAGACTGACCGCCCTCGACACCACCATGACCGCCGGCAACGACGGCAGTTCCTTCACGGTCAAGGAGGTCTCCGCCCATGGCGGCGTCGAGGGCCTGGATGGCGAGCACTCCTCGATCACCCTCGGCTATCGCCATGGCGGCCTCAGCCTGACCCCCAGCCCCGGCCCGCGCGAGTTCACGCCCGAGAAGGCCGAACTCGATCTTGCGGTCTTCTCCCTGCCCAACACCGGCCTGTGGTCGGCGGTCGAGGCGGTGCTGAAGCCCGCTCCCGGGCTGACCGAGGACCAGATTGGCACCCAGTTTTCGCAGGCGGTGATGACCGCCTTCACCCAGGCCGGCAGCCGGCTGGTGGTCAAGGCGCTCAGTCTCGACACCCCGGCCGCGGCGGCCCGGATCAAGGGCGACGCCACCTTTGACGGCAAGGCCGCCTTCGGGCTGGTCGCCGGCATCGACATGGTGCTGCGCGGCCTCGACACCACGGTGAAGGAGATGCAGCCGGCCCCCGGCGCCAAACCCGACGAGGAGGCCCAAAAGACTTTGGCCACCCTCGCGCTGGTCCAGGCCATGGGCGCCGCCGGCAAGGACGAGGCCGGGCGCGACGTCCGCAGCTACAAGTTCGACCTCGGTCCCGATGGCCGCATCCTGCTCAACGGCGCCGACATGTCGGTGCTGCTCCAGGCGGTTCAGGGGCAGGGCGCCAAGCCCTGACCGGTCCCGTCGATCCCATGACGGGATCAGAGGCCGGGAGGGTTGCAAGCCCGCCCGGCCTTCCTCATATACGGCGTCGGATCGCGTCCTCCAGCGAATAACGGATTTCAGGAAGGGTACTCACGGATGACCGAAGAACGTCTCAGCTTCCAGGCCGAAGTCAGCCGGCTGCTCGATATCGTCGCGCACTCGCTCTACAGCGAGAAGGAAGTCTTTCTTCGCGAATTGATTTCCAACGCCTCCGACGCCTGTGACCGGCTGCGCTACGCCGCGCTGACCGAGCCCGAACTCTCGGCCGACGACCCGGTGCTCGGAATCGCGCTCAGCGTCGACACGGCGGCCCGCACCCTCACCGTCACCGACAACGGCATCGGCATGAACCGCGCCGATCTGGTGGCCAACCTCGGCACCATCGCGCGCTCCGGCACCGGCGAGTTCATGAGCAAGCTGACCGGCGACGCCAAGAAGGATGTCGGCCTGATCGGCCAGTTCGGCGTCGGCTTCTATTCGGCCTTCATGGTCGCCGACACGGTCGAGGTCTTCACCCGCCGGGCCGGCGACGCCCACTCCTGGCACTGGAAGTCCGATGGCCGCGGTGAGTTCACGGTCGGCGAGGCCGAGTCGGAGGCCCGGCGCGGCACCCGCGTCGTGCTGCATCTCCGCGAGGGCGACGACGAGTATCTCGAGGAGCACCGGCTCGGCGCGATCGTGCGCAAATACTCCGACCACATCGCGCTGCCGATCCGCTTCGAGAGCACAAAAGAGGGCGAGGATGCCAAGACGCTCAACCGGGCCTCGGCACTCTGGACCCGCTCCAAGTCCGAGGTTACTGAGGAGCAGTACAAGGAATTCTACCATCATGTCGGCCACAGCTTCGATGACCCCTGGCTGACCCTCCATTGGCGCGCCGAAGGCAAGATCGAATACACCAGCCTGCTCTTCGTGCCCTCGGTCAAACCGTTCGATCTCTTCGATGCCAAGCGCGGCCACCGGGTCCGGCTTTATGTCCGCCGGGTCTTCATCACCGAGGGCGTCGAGGGGCTGCTGCCGGCCTATCTGCGCTTCCTGCGCGGCATCGTCGACAGCGAGGATCTGCCGCTCAACATCAGCCGCGAAATGCTGCAAAACAACCCGATGGTTGCCAAGATCAAATCCGGTCTGGTCCGACGGGTTCTGGGAGACCTTGCCAAAAAATCCGAGGAGGATGCCGCTAGGTACACCGGATTCTGGGAAAACTACGGCGCGGTGATCAAGGAAGGGCTCTACGAGGATTTTGAGCATCGTGACAGCCTCTTTAAGCTGTTGCGCTTTTATTCGACCGCAAGCGAGGCTCTCGTCTCGCTCGACGAGTATCTCGGCCGCATGAAGGAGGGCCAGGACGACATCTTCGTCATTCAGGGCGACGATCGCGAGTCGCTGCTCCGGTCGCCCCAGATCGAGGGCTTCAAGGCCCGCGGCGTCGAGGTGCTGCTGCTGACCGACCCGGTCGACGAGTTCTGGGTCGGTGCGGTCGGGTCCTACAAGGACAAGAAATTCAAATCGGTGACCCGGGGCGGCATTGATCTCGGCAAGATCAAGCCCGCCGGCGACGCCAAGGAGCCCGAGACGGCCAAGGCCGATGAGGGCGAGCTTTCGACCCTGATCGCCCTCTTCAAGACCACCCTCGGCGAGGCGGTCAAGGACGTCCGCGGCTCCGAGCGCCTGACCGACAGCCCGGTCTGCCTGATCGCCGACGAAAACGACATGGACATGCACCTGGAGCGCATGCTGCGACAGCACAAGCAACTCAGCGTCAGTCACAGCCGCATCCTGGAACTCAACCCCCGCCACGGCCTGATCCGCCGGCTTGCCGCCCGGGCCGGCGAACCCGGGGCCTCCGGCAACCTCGCCGACGTCGCCTGGCTGCTGCTCGATCAGGCCCGCATCGTCGAGGGCGAGCACGTCTCGGATCCGGTCGCCTTCGCCCGGCGCTTCGCCGCGCTGATGGAGAAGGGCTTCGGGTGAACGGGGAGGCCCTCGAGACACCGGGGGCGCCGCCCCCGGCCCCCGGCCCGGGGGCATGCCCCTGGAGCTTCGACTGGTTCCGGGCGCCGGGGGAACGGCGCTTGCGCTATGGCCGCGTCACCGTTGCCGCGCCCCGGGGCACCGTGGTGCTCTTTCCGGGACGGTGCGAGTACCTCCGGAAATACGATGAGCTGGCCTCCGAGTGGCGAGACCGCGGCTTTCAGGTCTTCGCCCTCGAGTGGTACGGCCAGGGCCTCTCGGACCGGCCGCTCCACAACCGGCACAAGTGCCATGTCAGCGACTTCACCGGTCACGACCAGGATTTCCGCGCCTGGGATCAGGCGGTGGTTCAACCGCTGGCGGTCGGACCGGCCGTGCTGTTCGGTCACTCGATGGGCGGGCTGATCGGCCTCGGCGTGCTCGCGACGACGCCGGCACGCTTCGCCGCCGCGGTGCTGACGGCGCCAATGGTCGAAATCGCCACCCGGCCCTGGCCATTGCCGCTGGCGCGCTGGCTGGCCCGGGCGGCCACGGCCCTTGGTTATGGCGAGGCCTATGCCTTCGGACAGGGCGATTATGATGCCGCGGTCGACGCCGTCTTTGCCGGCAACCCGGTGACCGGCGATGCCGAGCGCTTCCGGCGCATCCATGACGGCTACCGGATCAACCCGCGGCTGTGCGTTGGCGGCGTCACCTTCGGCTGGCTCGCGGCCTCGTTCCGGGCCCAGGCGGCGGTGGCCCGGCCCGAAAGACTCCGCGCCATCGCAACGCCGGTGCTGCTGCTGATCGCCGGTCAGGACCGCCTGACCCCGCCCGCGGCCCAGCGCCGGCTCGGCCGCCGGCTGCCCGCCGCCGTGATCCGGGAAGACGCCGCGGCGCGGCACGACCTGATGGCGGAAGAAGACCCGGTCCGCCGGCGGGTCTGGCTGGAGATTGACCGCTTTCTTTCCGAAATAATCCGCACACACTGAAAATAATTCAGGGCATCCGACCAGAAACGGCCATTTCAGGCTAAAGGTGACGCCGGACCCGGAATTTATTTCTACGCGGCAACCGCTCTTGACCAACCATCGCAACCTAATGGTATCATGCGAAAGTATGCGCGGCGCGCCTCGCCCGCGTGCGGTTGTTTGACAGACGAATGTTTGCTGCTGCGTGCAGGATTCTCGCCCGGCTGGTGCCGGCGGCGATGCTTGGTCTTTGGGCGGTCGCGGGATCGGCCGCCGAACCGGGACCGGGCGAGGCCGCGACCGCTGAACGGCTGACCCCGACCCGGCTGGAGGCCGCCTACTCCAACCGCGCCGGCCTGCCCTTGCGCCAGTTCGGCTATGAGCTGTTCAGCCACGGCACCGGTACCGCCGCCGGCTCCGCCACCGGGATGGCGCCGGTGGGCGGGGTCCAGGGTGGCTACGTCCTCGGCGTCGGCGACGAGGTGCAGGTGGTCCTCCGGGCCAGTCAGAAGGCGGGAACCCGGCGCTATACCGTCGACAGCCAGGGCCTCCTCGTGGTCGACGAGTTCGCGCCGGTGGTGGCCGCCGGCCGCAGTCTGGCCGAGGTCCGCGAGGAGCTGCGCACGGTGGCCCGGGCTGCGGTGCCCGATGCCGATCTGTTCCTCTCGCTGGTCGAACTCCGGCGGATTCATATCCTGGTCGTCGGCGAGGTCGCGCGGCCGGGGCGCTACGCCGTGACCAGCCTCGGCACCGTGCTCGACGCCCTGTTCGCCGCCGGTGGCGTCACACCGGCCGGCAGTCTGCGCCGGATCCTGCTTACCAGAGCCGGGCCGGCGCGCAGCACGACGGTTGATCTCTATGATCTGCTTCAGGCCAGCGGGCCGCAGGGCGATCTTTCGCTGGTTGATGGCGACCGGCTGGTGGTGCCGCCGCTGGGGCCGACGCTGGCGGTGGCCGGAGCGGTCCGACGGCCGGCGATCTATGAGCTGGCGCCCGACCGACCGGCGCTGTCGGTGGCCGAACTGGTGCGGCTGGCCGGCGGCCCGTTGCGCCCGGGCGCCTTGCGCACCCTGCGCCTGCTGGTCGGCCCCGACGGCACCGAGCGGCCGGTCGAGGTCGGCGAGAGTGACCAGGACCGGCCCCTGCTCCGCAACGGCGATCTCGTGCTGATCTCACCCCGCCACGAGAGCCGGGTCGGCGAGGTCCGCCTCGACGGCCATGTCCGCCGCCCCGGGCCGCGCGGGCTGGCCGAGCAGCCGAGCATCGGCGCCCTGGTCACCCCCGAGGATGTGCTGCCCGCGCCCTATCTCCATTTTGCCGCCCTCGAAACCGCGGCCCCGGGCGGGCGGGCGCGCACTCTCGTTCCGGTCGACCTCGAAGCGGTGTTTGCGCTTCGCGCCGACCGCGCGCTGCATGATGGCGATACCCTGATCGTGCTCGGCGGCCGCGACGTCGAGTTCCTGACCTCGCGGGCGGTGCTGGACCTGCTGCGTGGCCAGCCGCTGCCGGAGTGGGCCGAGTGCGCGGGGCTGAGCGTGCTCGCCCGCGCCCTCTCGGCCGATCCCGAGGGGCCGCTGGCCAAAGGACCGCTCGCCCGCGCCGCCGCCCGGCTGACCCCGGCCGAGGGCGGCTGCCCGCCGGTGTTCGACCGCCATCCCGACCTTTTGCTGTTCGCGCTCGGCCATGCCGCGCTGCTGACTCAGGGGGTGCCGCGCCCCGGCTTTTATCCCGCCGCGGCGCCGGTGGCGGTGCGCGACCTCTCGCGGGCCGCCGGCGGGGCCTTCGGGCCGGCGGGCCAGGGCCGGGCGGGCGGCGGCGACATCGTCGAGCAGATCGAACCCTGGGTCGAGCTGGCCGGGCCGTTCCGCCATCCCGGGGTCCGGCCGCTCCAGCGCACCCGGACGCTGCGGGCGGCGCTCGGCTCGGGCAAGGCGCTGGCCCCCGGGGTCTATCCCCTTTTCGCGGTGATCGACCGCTTCGACCGGGTCGGGCTGGTGCGCAAACTGATCCCGTTCTCGCCGCGCGACGTCGTGGCCGGCACCGCCGAGCGCACCCTGGCCGACCGTGACCGCGTCGTGCTGTTCCTGGACGAGGATCTGCGCGGGCTGCTGCTGGCGGCCGACGCCGCGGCTGCCCGCGCCGGCGGTCCCGGCGCGGCCACGGCAGCGCCCGCCCGGAGCCGGGGCCGGACCGCAGTCGGAACCGTCGCCGAGGACCCGGCTGCCCCCGCCGCGATCGACGATGTCGACGCGCCGCCGCCGCCCCGGCCGCTGCCGGCCGGCGCCCCGGAGCCGCCGGCCGAGCGCGACCCGGCGCTGGCGGCGCTGGACCGCGACGGGGCGCTGATCACGCTGATCCGCGACCACGCGGTAACGGTGCGGGGCGCGGTGCGCCGGCCGGGCGGCTACCCCCTCGCGGCACCCGGGCCGCTGCTGGCCGTGATCGAGGCCGCGGGCGGGCTGACCGCCGGCGCCGACGCCGCCAGCATCGAACTGACCACCGACACCCCGCACGGGCCGGGCCGGACCCTGGTCGACCTCAACGGCCTCAGCGGTGCCCGCGCCCTGGTCGGCCCCGGCGACGCCGTGCGGGTCAATGGCCGCTTCCTGGCCCTGGAGGTCCGGGGCGTGACCATCGAGGGCGAGGTGATGCGCCCCGGCAGCTATGACGTGCTGCGCGGCGAAACCCTCTCCTCGCTCTTGGCCCGGGCCGGCGGCCTGACCCGCGACGCCTATCCGGCCGGAGCGGTGTTCACCCGCGAATCGGCGCGCCGGCGCGAGGCCGAGCAGTTCCAGCGTCAGGCCCAGGACATCCAGCGGGCGCTGACCACCGAGCTGTTCCGGCCCAACAACACCACCCGGCCCGAGGGCGTGGCCATGGCCCGCCAGCTGGCCAACGAGTTGCGCGGCCAGACCGGTATCGGCCGTATCACCGTCGAGGCGGATCCGGCGGCGCTCCGGGCGCGGCCTCAGTTCGACATCCTTCTGGAGCCCGGCGACCGGCTGGTGGTGCCGAAACGGTCGCTGACGGTGGCGGTGTTCGGCGAGGTCCAGGCGCCGGCGACGCTGCAATACGACCCGGCCAAGCGCACCGAGGATTATGTCGCCGAGGCCGGCGGCGTCACCCGCAACGCCGACGAGGATCATCTCTTCGTTCTGTTGCCCAACGGCAGTTGTCAACGCATATACCTAACACATTGTTATAATTGGACTATTTAAAACCGTAACAGCAATCGCAAAGCCGCGCTACTGGAGCATGTGCGCGAATAAACTCCCAGTAGCACAGTTTTTTGATCGCCAAAGTATGACGGAGTACAGAAAAATCTTTTAATGCCTTGACCTACCTGAATAACTTTTTGTCGCAACATGACGCAACAATCATATCAACGCGTGTGCAGTACGCAGCTTCCAGTGTTATTACGCTCCGTTCAAAATTTTCTAGTCAGGTCTCCTCCATGTGCCATGCTGAACCTGTTGACCGCCATAGGTCGTAGTGTCGAAATGCAGATGCGTTGTGACGGTCTGGCAGCATCTGAGAAAGCCCGCAATGTTTATGGTCAGCGCAGAAGCCGCAGACGCGATCCGTACCACGTTCCTGGAAAAGGGTGAGTGGCCAGCGGTTGCCGAATTGCGCCGCTTCTACAGGATCGACGACAACGAGAGCGCCTTACGATCTGTCCGCATCATCGCGTCGTGGCTCCCAATGTCAGAGCGGCTTCCTACCACTCGGGCGACTCGGAAGAAGGCTGGTGAGAAGACGGGCGGCCAACGTTGAGCATGACAGTTTAATACGATTGGCCAGATTGCTCCCATCCCGGTTGTTTCCGAGCGCTACTGCCCGTCCCGAAACCAGCCGTTCGTCCGCATCGTCAGTAGAAAGCTGAACGGCAGCTTCCAAGTAAATGGGGATATCCGCGTTGACCGACTACCGCGACGACGCCACGCTGAATCTGCATTAGCCCGTTACGCACGATCTCGACGTTGGTCTGCCCGGCGACGCGTTGACGTCGGACGCTATGCGCCTCGTCGCGGCGGATTGTAGGCGAACCGGATAGCTGGCAGCCCAATTCTCATGTTACTTGGCTTTCCGACCTGCGCGGGCAATAATCCGAAGGATGGGGGCCAAGCAAGAGGGACAGATGAGCACGATCTACCATATGGTGCATTATCGCCGCTTCAAGGCGGATGCTAAGGCGCTGGGCGGGAAGACGTTGGAGGCTCTCTGTCGCGAGGCCCTGCAAAAGAATAATGGCACATCGGCGCTTTGGGCGCGACCGGAGGATCGCGTGTTCGACGTGAGTAACGGGGAGGGCCGCAAGATATTCCTGAATAAGTTCGCAGACCTATCCAGCGCCGTTTTCGGTGAGATGTGTCTCGCGCAGGATCGGGACTTACAGGCGCTCCTGCGGATGCAACCCTCCGTGGTCAAGCTGTCCAATTTGACGACCGCCACGGTATACAATCTCGACGAGCGCGAGGCGCCGACGGGCTCACAGTTCATCCGAGGGCTTGCGTACTGGCTCACCATCGGAAACCACGTGTTCTTCGTGAAAACGCACTCCATGACCCCCGAGCTTGTCCGTCTCTACATCGACTGGCTGCTCAAGACTCGCGGTGCGGTGATCGACCCCGGACTGACGATTGCCCTCGACGCCGAACTCGACAAGACGAAGGCAGCGGAGGACATAGGCGAGATACGCAGCCTCCGTGTGACCGGGAAGGCCGCGCCTCAGATGGCCGTCACGGTGCCCGAGGAGCCTCAGGAACGCGAGGTGTCCACCTCGCGCCTCATCGCCGACAGGTTCGCCCAGATGCAGCAGGCGGTGCCGATCGTCGAGGCGCTGTTCGGCAAGAAGAAAGCCGACTCGCTCGTTGAAAGTCTCGGCCCGGAGGAATATCTTGCAGTAGAGGCGTCTGTGAAAGTTCGAGGCCGACGGACTGAGAAATCCCGCGCCAAGCTCCAGAGCATCGCGAACGACCTCGCCGATGCGTCCGACGCGAAGGTGCAGATCGAGGGCAAGGATGGTCGCATCGTGGACGGCGACGCCATTCTGAGGACCAGGATGCCGTTCCACCAGCCCCACGATGGTAGCAATCTTTTGGAGTTCGACAACGTCGCGGACCAACTTCAAGAGGTATATTCTCGGTTCGTGAACGATGGAAAGATCACGGCCTGATGGTCCGAGTGATTACAATTGTTGTTACCTTCGCGACGGCCGGGCTGTTTGCTTGGACGGTGCCGCTCGTGCGCCTATTCGACGCCTTCGCGCCGATGATCACCGGTCTGTCCATCATGGTCGCTGCCGTATTCGTCAGGCTCAATCGAGGCATGCCGACGCTGGAGTGGAAGAGCCTCGATCCCGAGAAGCGGAAGGACCTCACGGCGGCGATTGTCCGTGTGACCACTGAGTACGGCTGGATCATCGGCATAATCGCCTTCGTCCTCGCAGGGCTGGTTACCTTCTCGGTGATCGGCAAGGCTGACGCCGCCCTCTGGCCAGATTGGATCCGTCGCGTAGCCTCAAGCGCTATCGGCGGGTTGGTCAGCCTGTGTGCCGCCCGGATGGCGTATGTCGTGTGGCGAGACATCGACATCGTGCGGCTGCAAAAGCGGCTGATCGACGGGTTGGCGTTGCGCGAATCGAATGAGCAGCAGGGGAAGTTGGCCGACGACAAGGTGGCGAGTATCCGCACCGCCAACGTTCGGCCAGTTGAGGTAAAGCCCCCTAAGGCCTGGAACGAATAGCTGAGATGCAGAAATCAGGCACCCTATAGGACGTCCGCAACCGAGGCTTTACTTCCTAGGGTCTGCTGACATCCATCGTAGAGCGGTTTCAGTGCCGATGAGATGTGCCATAGCGGCGAACGACGGCCCTTGCGCCCTCCTGTTCAATCCAGTGCGGGTCCAATCGCTATCGAAGGCTTTGTCGGCCAGAAGAGCGTTGAAGTTCACACCGTCTATCAGCGGCTCAACGGATCGAACATCTGCTTTGTCGTACCTAGCGCTTAAAGCCGCCCGTCCGCTCCCGGCCTGCTCACGACGGTTCCGCGCCCATGGCAGGCATTCCTGGTCGTGGCGTCAAAACCGGATCGCGGACGTAAGCCCGGCCACGGATCACGGGCGGATTCAGCAATCGCACAGAAAACGGCCAAGTCAGAGCTGGCACACTGTCTCAAAACCCTTGAATTTTGAGACGATCTGCGGCATTAGTTTCGCAACGGGGCAAATATTTCAAGTACTAACTTCCCAAGATCGGTTACTTCTACAGCTTCAAGTTCATCATCGTCTGCCTCGAAATGCGAGCCACTTACTCCGCCCTGAATAACTTCAAGCGCCCGCAACTCACGTACAGTTACGGCGACAAATTGGTATGGAACGACGTGTCTAACGAGCGCACCCAAGCGCTTTCCATGATTTTCGTCATTATCAGGTCCAGCTAGTTCGATTATAGCCTGGTCGGCTGATGAAAGGCTCTTGTTCCAATAACTGTTATAAACTAAAAGCACTCGAAGTTGAATAGCCGTCATTTTTCTTATTAGGATCATAACTTGCTTTTTTGTCAGATCACCCTTATTGCTTAGATGAAGATTAAATGCTGCATTTCGCACCGCATCGAGGAATTCCTGATCTTCCTCACCCGAAGCCACCTGCAACATTCCATGCTGAATCATATTTGTGTAATGAGCTGATTTAGCCAATTCATCTCGTATTCCTACCACTGTTTCCGTGAGAGAATCGACTGTCATCGCAACCTTCCGCAAGAATTCTATCATCATCCTATTATTAACAAATTCTGGGACCTTAGCGAAAAAATTAAAAGCCAGCGCCATCCACGGAACAGAATGACAGCAAGCCCCCAATGCTAACGCACCCACTGCCGCTATACTGTCACCGGGAAGCGGGGCGGGTAATTCGTCCGCGAAGCTGGTTGGTGTAAGTGCAATATTTTTAGGGGATGCAACGTCCTCGTGGGTCATATTACACCTGATCTTCGATAGGCTACGCCGTCATCCCAGGGGCATAATCCCCCAGACTCGGCAGGGCACTTTTACAATATTCTGAATGTCGTCAGAAGTGTTTCAAAACCCGCCCTTTTCGAGACATTTTTTGTATCAATGATTCCAATGACTTGCATTTCGCAAAATCCTGTCTCAAAACGATGAGCGCCTTGTGCCGCTCCGAGCGGCGCAAGCTATGGTGACGTTATGCTGGGCGCAATGCTTGGTTAGATTGCCGCTGACGCAAAAATTGGTCACGGACCAATGCTCCGTAAGCGCGACTCGGGAGTGGTCGGGAACCTCTCAAGAGGAGCGATCGGGTCAGACTAATGTCCGTTTTGGCGGTCAGCCACCCTACAAGCTTCCAGTCCGCTTCCGGCCCAAACAGGACCTAAGAAAGGGGCGTGGCATCGGCAAACTATCGACAATCCGAACTTTTCAAGCTCAGTCGGCCTTCGCCATGCCGATCCGTTCGCTCCTTAACGGTTTGGCCTCAGCAACTGGAATATCGGACCACCGACCCGTGTAATCAGGGCTCAGCCTCTCAGCCCTGGAACGCCACGCAGCGTCTTTCGGGGTCAGGCCAATAGATACCGTCTGCCGGCCATACCGCTGGTTTAACCGGTCAACGGCATTCATCAACGGCGACGGCTTTTCCGATACCATGAACAGGTCGGTCGGAACAGCGTCGGCTCGAACGATGTCGGCCATCATGACCCCGGCTTTGACATACTGCCACGGACCATCATCCCAGGCGGCTTCCAGAACTCGAACCGCCGCTTTCACGATCCTCAATCCGTCCGAGGCCGGCGGAAACAGTGGGACAGACGCCGACAGCATTTTATAGGTCTCGTCCTTCCTGAACCGATTCGTCTCCGCGAACACGGTCAACATGCCGGCGGCCAATCCCTCAGAACGCAGTTTTTCTGACGCCCTGGTGGCGAAAAGGGTGATCGCGTCCCTGATGTCTCCGAGTCGTCCAGTGGGCTCAGCGAACGACCTGGACACCATGCACGACTGCCGGATGTCAGGGTCGGTATCCAGTTCATGGCAGACGACCCCGCGCAGTTCCTGAACCGTCTTCAGGCCGCCGCTCCCAAGCATCCTTCGGACCTTGCTGTCATCCAGGTTCCGCAGAGCGAGCGCATCGAAGACGCCTATCGCCGCCAACTTCTCCGCCGACGCCTTCCCAATTCCCCAAACATCGCGGACCTCAGTTTTCTTCAGGGCACGGTCATGCCACTCAGGGTGGCCGGCAAGGTCAACGACACCGTCAGCGGTAGGAGATTTCTTTGCCAACCGATTCGCGAGTTTCGCCATCGTCTTGGTCGGCGCCGTTCCGATTGACACCGGCAGGCCTGTCCACCTCTTCACGACACGCCGCAGGTTCTTGCACCATGCCCCAAGATCGCCAGGAATGCCTGTCAGATCAAGGAAGCACTCGTCGATACTGTACTGCTCAGCCGCCGGAGCATTTTCTGCCAAACAGGATATGAACCGCATCGACATGTCGCAATAGAGACTAAAGTTGCTCGACATGACAGTGATGGCATTCCGCTCACAGATGCCCTCGATCTTGAAGTATGGGTCACCCATCTTGATGCCCAGAGCCTTGGACTCGTTTGACCGAGCGATGGCGCACCCATCATTGGACGACAGGACGATAACCGGAACCTTTTCCAGGAGCGGGTTAAAGACCCGTTCGCAGGACACGAACATGTTGTTGACGTCCACGAGAGCGTACGCCGTCTTCATCGCTTGCAATGGGCCGTGATGGAGAAGGCGACTGTCCCCCAAACCTCGAAGGCATCATCGTCCGTGACCGCCGCCTCCAGTTTCCGGACGGCGAGTTGACCGTCCTCGGAGAGCACGGCCATGTCGCCCTCCATGGGTTCAACGCTGCGGTCGATAACCAGAAGGTCGCCGTCATGGATTCGCTCAGCGACAAGCGAATCGCCCCTGACCCTCATGAAGAAGGTCGCGGACGGACGCTTCACCAGCAGGGTCCGAACATCGAGGGTAGTCGGGATAAAGTCTTCTGGGTCCAGGAAGGGCATGGCTCTGCACCCTGAGAACGAAAACACAACTCAATCATCATGACTTGGCGAAGCCGAGCCTGCAAGCCTACGGCGGCCTGACTTCAGCTGCCCCGCCATGATACTCGGCGTGTCGCTGAACTTCCCAGGGCACCACATTGGTCGGACGCATAATCAAAAGGGAATATCTAAACACTTCAGAAATGATGCGCCTGGTGATGTTGGTTAAGACGCATGTTACCATAACGAAATAATGTATCGTTAACGAGTTCAAAGGCATCTTTTGTTAATAAACTCGACCTATCCTTATTTCGGGCGGTCAATATAGCTCGTGTCGCCGTGTACCCTGGAGCTAAACATGTTGAGAACTTGGCGCAATGACTTAAGGGTCGGGGTTCCGGAAATTGATGGCGACCACCGGCGCATCTGCGACGCACTTGATGCTCTCAGCGAGTTGATAAATGGCTGCGCCCAACCAAATGAATTTTTTGAAAAACTGCTTGAGCTTGCGGACAGCATGGCAGAGCATTTTAGTCGTGAAGAGCAGATGATGCACGACATTGAATATAATGGAGCCGATTCGCATTTAAAGAACCACTATGAAGCGCTAAGAATCTTGAGCACTTTGGTTTTTAGTTGTGAAAGAGATAGAAAGCTTGTGAGCGATGAGACTTTAATGCTAATCAAAGTGTGGACAATGGAGCACATTCAAAACTATGACCAACCCCTCGCAGATGCACTAATATCCACAAATATAAATTCAGTATTTAGCGTATCGAACGATCAAGTAGTTAGGCCGAGCCGATACTACGCATAGCGTTGGTTGTCAGAGGTGTCCTCCCGCTGCGAACGCAAATTCCAGGTCAGATGAGGCATTCAATACTCATAAGCCATCATCACGGTCATTACCCGACACGTGACCTTCGCATCAGAAGGATCAGGTGAAGCATATTTCAGATTGCGATCATAGTAGGAGATTTTCCAAAAAACCTTGTTGCCATTGATCGTGATGGCTCCAAAATCATGCTCTTGATACGGATCGTTGTCCTCAGTAAATTTATCGAAGGCTCTGATTTTGGCGATAATATCAGAAACTGCCTTCTCTCCCAATGCCTGGATGCCCTGAGTGAGAAGAATCCGACCTCCTTCCCCACGTTTCCTGAGAGCATCGTTGAGAGAGGCGATTTTCGAGGCTGTGATGTCCATAATGAACTCCATGCGTTCGGAACATGGACGAGCCTATGGACGGTTGGTAGAAGGTCAACCGGATAATCGACATCAAACTACCAAACCTCAGAAATATCATTCCTCATCGTCATCGGTAGACTCAGGCTCATGATTATTTACGCTAGATACGGCTGTTCCACCATGATTGGCGCCCAGAAAATATAACCAATCCACTTTATACGCCTCATTGACAATGCCCTGTCCATGATATTTTTTGTGATGCTCTGGGTAAGGAACCCTCGCCTTGGTCTTCTCATCCAGGTCTAAACTGAAGCGCCTGATGTGATTTTCCGGAATCTTTAATGCGGCATATGCCTTTTCCAACTTCTTCGCCGCCTGCTCTCGAACATGGTATCCACAAAACCAACGATCTGGCGGCGTCACGCTTCGCTCATAAATCCAAGGAGCCAGAACCCACCTACTTTGCGTTTTCTGAAAATCCCAAGGAGACGAAAACAATATCGCTCGATCCACAAGGTTATGCTTGGCAATAAACGCCGCCATTCCAGCACCTTGAGATTGACCAGAAACCGCGACCATCTCCCACCTAATATGTCCGTCTTTGAGGTAATCTGACCAAAAAAGGTTAGGCTCACGCTTGTCGAGATATTTTAGTAGAGAAATGACCCTCTGCGATATGGATTCTGGCCCATCAAACAGACGATGCTTTCTGAGTTTGGCCGAACAATCTGGGTCTGGGTTTCGTGGGCAGATCGACACAACAGATTTTTGATTATCGTACGGAACCGATATCGCCCTGTACCCTAGATCGACCGCGACACGCAGCGGCTTAACGCTTCCTCCAGCAGGGCCAGGGTTGAGTTTTCCTTGGGTTCCATTCATCCACAAAAATAGTTTTGAACCGCGCGGAGAATTCTGATTGTACATAACAGAATTAAGGCGATTTATCGATGGTAGGTCGGCGCTTGTTTCAGCGGGATTGATGCATTCAACCACCTTCCCTGGGATACCTCTGTCACAGATGTTGGCGAATGCCAGCGGCGCCATCGACATAAAAATCGAGACCGCAATCAGAAGAGTTTTCATTCCAACCTCTCTCGCATCCGATAACACCCACGACGCTGATAACGATGGTACATTCTGCGCTGGGATGGTCAACGATAATTCGGCGTTATGCATTCACTCATTTAATAACATTGACCTTTAATGGACTGAATTTACCATCGTTGGGAAGATCGTTCCTCAATGGTGGATATTATGTCATTGTACCGTCATAAGCAGATGCTCGAAAAGTTTCAGGAATGGTCATGTGTTTGCAGACTCTCATTCCCGGCTGTGATTGTTATGAAAATAGGTGGATGCAGTTTGGTTGCGACATCAAGCGACAGCTCCACACTTCTGATGGGGTCGGCAGTTGTTTCTATACTGGCGCATCTGATCCACCGCAAGGTATCGGCCAACTTATCTCAGTTCATCGCCACCATTCAAGCCGATGAAAATCTTCTTCAGCAGTATCATCGTGATGCCGAAATCGGTCGGCATGAAGATATAATCAACAATCTTCGAGCGGAGATGACTGGCGCCTATATGTTGGCGGCGGACCAAGCCAAACGTGGCCACGGATATTCGTCAGGATTTTTTTATGGCCGTGGAAAGATCGCCGAGAGTAAACTCAGGAGATTGGGACATTGAAGTTGGCTCGATACGCCTGATTTCCTGACCTCCAAAAGTAAACGATTTACTTCGAAAGCGAACGATATTTGGCTGTTTTGGCCCTGTAGTTGCAGGTACTTTGGCCCGAATTGGAGGGTGTGCCGCTGGACGGAGCAGGCCGACAGAAGTTAACAATGGTGGAGGAGACGCCGAGATTAGCTGCTCCTCGTGTTCGATCCCTATCTATCGGTCCGCAAGATCATGCCTGTCGGACCTTTGCGATAAACCGCTCAACTTCCTTCGATAGGTTTTGAGATTCCAGTCCAAGGTTGTTAGCCGCATGTAAAGTTTCAGTTGCAGCAGTGCCAGTCTCTGTTGCCGCTTTGGACACACAGACAATATTAGACGACACTTCTTGGGTACCTCGTGACGCTTCAGTGATGTTGCGAGAGATTTCACGGGTCGCGGCCCCCTGTTCCTCAACCGCAGAGGCGATGGTCGTGGCAATTTCACTCATTTGCCTAATGGTGCCGGTGATAGTCTTGATGGCGTCAACGGTGCTCCCGGTCACCATCTGCATCTGCCCAACCTGTCTCTGAATGTCCTCAGTAGCCTTAGCGGTCTGATTGGCAAGATTCTTGACCTCGGAGGCGACGACTGCGAAACCTTTCCCAGCCTCGCCTGCTCGTGCTGCTTCGATGGTCGCGTTCAGTGCGAGAAGATTGGTCTGGCTGGCGATGTCGTTGATCAACTGCACCACCTCACCGATTCGGGTCGCCGCTTCGGTAAGGCCGTTCACGGTGGCGTTCGCGCGATGGGCATCTTCAACCGCCGAGGCGCCGATTCGAGTCGACTCACTAACCTGACGGGAGATTTCGTTGATCGAACTGGTCAACTCCTCGGTGGCGGATGCCACGGTCTGGACATTGACCGACGCCTGCTCCGAAGCTGCGGCCACTGCGGTGCATTGGCGGGTGGTCTGGTCGGCGTTGGCTGACATGGACTGGGCATTCCGCTGCAACTGGCTCGCCGCAGACGAAACCGACGAGACAATGTTCCGAACGCTGGCGTCAAAGGCTTTGGCCAATTGGTTCATGGCATCGCGCTTGTCTATTTCGGCCTGCTGACGCTGGCGTTCCTGTGCCACCCGCATGCGGTCGACCTCAATAGCGTTTTCCTTGAAGATTTCTACTGCCGAAGCCATCTCACCGATTTCGTCGCGGCGGCCCGCACCGGGAATTGGCGCCTGGGTATCGCCCTGGGACAGTGCCGACATTCGGTTACACATGCTCTTGATCGCACGCACCAGCTTGCGGACAAGAAGCAGACAGACACCCAGCAGCACGGCCATGGCCGCCGCTGTCGCCCCAAGAATGGTAAGCCGCGTCCGACCCGCCATGCCGGCGATCTCATCACGATGCGTCTCGGCGGCTTGGTTGACCACCTTACGCCATCCGATGAGCCCATCATGAAGTTTGGAAAACTTTTCCTCGACGTTGCCGACCATCGGGATGCCAATCAAGCGGTCGAGAGAAGCCATCTGGTTGAGTTCGTCGAGTGCGTCGCGGTAGGACTTAATCTGGCTGAGCACTGCCGGACCTTGGTTTGCTCCGGCCATCCAATCTAGCCGGCCAGCATCCTCGGTAAGACGCTTGACTTGGGTGATGGCCTCATCGAGCCCCTTCTCTGCACGGATTTTGATTACCTCAAGCTTAGCGTCCTCAAGCCCAGAACCAATCTGGGACAGGTACAGCAAGCCCTCGCCACGTGCCCGTTCCGCAATAGTTTCGATGTTTGCCAGGGTTTCTCTGATATTGGCCTGTTGCTGTTCACCAGCCAGCATGCCTGCGGTGCTCCGGTTTTGAGCCACGTCGAAAAGCGCCATTGCGATACCGGCGCCGAGCATAAGCGCGATCGGAACAATGACGATTTCGGTTGCGATGCTGTTGAAAAACTTCATGGCCGGGGTCGGTGCCCACCCCGTGACGAGGCGGGCACCCCTTTCATCAGTTACTTGTAGACGCCGACATAAACAAAGACATTGCGTTCCGGAACCATCTTAACAAAGGTTACTTTAGGCTCTATCTTGTTGCTGACCGGGTTCAGCCAACGATACTCAACCCAGCCCTCACCTTTGTCTTTAGCTGTATTGACCAATTCCTGGACCAACATCTTGCCGTCGGCATCCTTAACGTTGATAACCGATTTACCTTCGCCTTCGGGCTTAACTGGGTATACCAGCCAAGTGCCGGTTAGATCCATGACGCTGACGTAGATATCATCATGCCTCCATTCCCCTTGGGCATGAAAGATCGGTTTTGCGGCATCGACACCCTGTTCCTTGACCAAGGCAGCAGCTTTCATTGCCAGAGCCTTAGCTACCTCAGGGTCAGTCTTCACCTGGGCCACGGCCGGCCCGCTCACAGACGTGAGTACCAGTATGGCGACAGCGGCGGCGAGCTTACGGATAATAGACATGGCTTTCCTTTCATGCGGGTCTGGCATGCGCGGATGATATGCCCATAGACGCGATGCTTCAATACGAAGGGCGATCCCACTGTCTGCGACAATTCCACCCCGATGGCTCCGCCGAGGCGGTCGCGAATTTACACGACGCGATTGGTGTCCCAAGCTGCAGTATTCATTCATAACTTTAATCCGAACCCTATGGACCAGTCTCCACTCCTGCCCAACACTCGACAGGGTGTCTATTTTACTTCGATCTCGAAGTAAATCGTTTACTTCTCGGCATTTACTGACCTTCGGACAAACTGCCGATGGCTCGCCGGTCAGGCGGTCGTTGGTGCCGGCCATGATCGCGGTTCCCCGTCGCAGTACGGCCTTACACTCAATATCCCCAGCATCGCCCAAAAGTGCCCGACCATACGCCCCGCAAGCGCTGCCTGCTACGCATGTAGCCTCAAAGTCCAACACCGCAGGCAGGTCATTTGATGACGAAGGCTTGAAACCGAACATTGACAAAGTTAGCCTGGAGAATGTTCGGTAAGGAAGATTGGTGCGGCAACCGTGTCATCGATCGTCGCGCATTCTCATCTAACTGCATAAACCCAACCGTCTTGAAAGACTCATCGATGGCGGACAATGCGATCAAGATCGGCGCCCGGTTTCAGAAGGCGTCACCGTCGCAGAAAATCTTCCGGGTGATCTCTACCGTCAAGCCAAGCGGTCATCCTGCCCATGCCCGATTGGTAGCGGAGGTTGATGCCACCCAGGTTATCACCGTCGCCGTTTCCTCTCTACAGGACCCCCAGTTTTGGAATCAGGTCGATTGATGTCGCAACCATTTTCAGAACACCCGCCCTCCACGGGCCTGCCATGCCCACCCATGGGCCCCAAGGCCACAATCTGCTACGCGAGTAGCCCTCATGCCCCATTTCTCGTACTGGCGATGTTAGAGCGCGATACTAGCACTCAGTATCGTAGCCTCACATAATAAGTGTTGCCTCAACTCCGATGCCGATTGGCGTTTTCACCTCAGATTATCCAAGCCCACAAGATCCAGCGATGGTGCCGATATCAGAAAAGTCAGCGTCAACATCCTCGGAGCACTCATCAACCTCACCTTCTTCTGGCGCATAAGTTATAATCTCAATTTCCTTAAGGACTGGTGAACGGAGAAACTTCTCAAGCATGACCTGCTTTTCAACAGGAATGGTGAAATAGACCCCGCACTCATCACCATTCACGTTCAAAACGATGAATGATAAATCGGGAAGCTTAAACTCTGGGATGGATAGTATCCCTGCCGCTTCTTTAAACATCCCCTTAATCCCTGATATTCTGGCACCGCCCGCAGATATGTTGGTGATCGTAACTTGGTTTTCGCAATTAACCTGATTAACGACAATTCCAGGAATGCTCACTTCATGGCGTGCAAAAACTCTCCCGTTTCTGTCAGTTATACAATTTCTGAGAATGCGGGGATGATGTGTTTGAATATTTGGAGCAGCCGCAATTTTAGGGTTTTGGGTGGTGGCATCGGCGCTAGATAGAAATCGTTCTTTTGATCGCAGGAAAAATCCAATATCTCGATCATCGTCCGCCACGTGCTTCAAGACCCAGTCTCTAAACAGGATTAGTAACGAATCGTCGATTTCAATATCCTGATTTAGTTGTGACTTCAGATGATCAAACTCATTCTTTAGGCGCTCATGTTCATCCTTATGCGCTTGATATCGGTCGTAGTTCGACCGGACCATTAGGTCTTCTTCGTTCCTGAAATGATAGGTTAGGTAGTCTTCTAGGAATGACATTGCATATCCGACGGAGAGCCGGCTCTGGTTCTTGAACTTGGCTTTGATGAATGTGTTGTATGCGTAGAACAGGACCCGATGCTCGGAATCGATTGAACCGATACCAACCTCGTACATTCTGTCCCAAACGATCAAAGCGTTGGCGTCCACTGGTGTCTCCATCATGGGCTAAGATGCCCCGCTAGGTGTAAGACAACTTATAGGCATTATAGTCACTCGATACAACATTCAAGCTCGGGAGGGTTGCCCCCGCTGTGGGCCAAACATGCCCACCCATGCGCCCCAGGTCCCAACCTCCTACGCGGGCAGCCCAGACCCAATGCCGCAGGCAGGGGTCATTCATGACTGGCGCGACATCCTCGAAGCGCAAAAGTGTCGAGCAAGGCAGGCTTGGAGGCGGCGATTTGACACTACAGGCGAGAGAACTCTGAATAATGTGTATTAGCAGACCCGACATCAGTCATTATGCTATAATCATCAGTGGCAAAGAGAGGTTCGGTTTTTGGATTGGCCTGCTCGGAATTAACATTATCTGCAGCCTGTAATTTCTTATGTGTTCGCACAAGAACTTTCGCAAAATCCAACTGCTTGCCATCGGTAAGAGTGAACTGTAGATTTGCTTTATTATTGAAGATTCGCACCACAACAAACTCTAGGTCTGGCAAGTCGGTTGCATGCCTATCCGGTTAA
>SESF01015541.1_pt1 | contig 33915 bp, 24 predicted proteins | sample 3171521 | NCBI WGS metagenome assembly SESF01 (sample SAMN10866945, study PRJNA518727) | freshwater metagenome | biome: subpolar coniferous forest; feature: holomictic lake; material: water; isolation source: holomictic Lake 227, 6 m and 8 m depth | place: Canada: near Kenora, Ontario | collected...
AAACCGAAACCGCTCTAGGGCTTTTCCATTGTCGCACAGAACCTACAGCCTAAGCTGGGCAACCCGGCTGTATGGATTATCCCATTCGGATAATCCAAAATGGATAATTGGGTGACAACCGGATAAGCACGAGACGTATCAAGCGGGACGAATGGAAAACCACTTTTCGGCCTCATCCGCTGTCACTAACTCCAGGTAGCTTTCCTGGATGACGTTTACAGAGTTGCCGCTCTCCAGGGAAACTTTCGCCAGATCTGACGTTTGAGCCGTCCGGTAAGAAATGTAGGAATGTCGGAATCGGTTCCCGCCGGCATCGATCCCATGTTTCTTGGCATATCGATCCCATGCCTGAAATGCAGCCTGGGGGCGCGCCCATTGCTCGCAGATGCGTCCCGACTCCCCTTTGAAGGGAACCAGCCAAGCGAGCAGGTTTTCCTGCATCGGAATGATTCGGCGCTTGCGCGTTTTTGTCACATCCCGAGTCAAAATGATGGCGTTCTTATCAAAATGCACATGATGCCAGTGCATCCGGATCATCTCCTCGGTTCGCACCCCTGAAAATGCTTTGATGGCCAAGGAAGGAATCAAGCGCCGGGGCGGGGTAGTCAGCAGTTTCTGCATTTCGGGGACGGTGAAGATGGCAATCTCGCCGCCTTCGTCATCCACCCGCCGGGCGTCATCGGCTGCGGTGGGCAATCCGCGTGGAAGGAATCCGTGCCTCTGCGCCCAATGAAATAAATTGGCCGTGGCATCCCGGTAATGGTTACGTGTTTTGCCTTTGACAGGCTTTCCTTGGACTTCGAGGTCACGAAGCCATTGATCGAGTTGGATTGCCGTCACCTCAGAAATCTCGCCATCGAAATGATCTGCAAGAACCCCTAAGCGTTGATGCAGGTCTCGGTAATGGTAACCGTCGCCCTTGTCGGCTTTCAGGGCTGCCAAGAACAGGTCCGCGACGCACTTAACCGTCCCCTTCTCGGACGCAGCCATCCCGTGCTTCGCGTAAAACCGCGCCGCTTCGATAATGCCAGGGCCGTTCAGGATTTTGAAAGCTTCGGCATATTCTTTTGCGGCGAGATTAAGCGTCACTCCGGTGTCTTTGAGAAACTCAACGGCCGCCACGTGAATCCGGCGGTCATCACCGGTCAATTCCAGGGCAGTCCCGTCGGCGTTCGCCAGTTTGACACAAATCAGCTCCGCCTCCGCTTTTGCCAATTCGAACTTTTTGAACCGACGCCGCACGCGTCGCGATCCGTCGTAGTAAGCCACCACGTAGGAGTCGTATGTCCGCTCACTGGGCGAAAGATCGATCTCACCATTGGCAGGTGAACCTTCTACGGCCTTTTTGGTTTTGGTCTTGGCGCTCTGCGGATCTCGGTAGATCAGAACGGAGACCGAACCCACGCTCACCTCGAATGGAAACGTGCGTTCCTTTTTGCCCGGTTTGGGCGATTTCCCGTTATTTGGCGACCCGGATTCAGCGGTGCTCATGCGAGCACTGCCACGAATTTGTCACTAAAAGTCAACCAATGCCATCTAAGCCTGATAAATACTGGAGCGGGTGAAGGGAATCGAACCCTCGTTTTTGGTTGGGTGGTTAAAAGTGGTGAATGGTGGCTGATTTTACAGAGTAACGCCTTGTTTGTTTCATCCCATTTGGTGCACTTGGTGCAATATGTCTGATGAAGGGATTCGCCTACCTGTAAATCTCCTCCAAGCGGTGCGTGAGTTGCCTTGCTTCTGGCCAACCGGCCTCGACAAACAGGTCAAGAACTTTGAGAAGGGAAACAAGACATTCGGATTCATTGGAATCGACACTTTTGAAAATTTCGCGATGGTCAGCAAGGGCACGCTGGATGAGTTTCACCACGTCACCTACGGCGATGGACTCGTGCTGATACCCGGCAGCGGAACTGGAGGTGATCGCGCTTGTGGCAATGAGGAATACATCGCGAGGGGCGCAGGGGAGCAAGTGATGGAGTGTTTCGACGACTTGATGAGCTGTATGAGGGTGAATCTCCGCTGCCAGTGCTCGGAAAACGCTGGCGGCCTCGGTCCAAAAGCGTCTTTTTTGAGGTTCCGTGAGGAAATCTTCGTCCTTGTTTTGCTTCTCAGAAAAAGCCCCGCTGGCGAAATAAACCTGCATTGCGATGCCATCTACCAACAGAGCCGTGCGTTTGATTGCCTCCTCAGTGAGCTTCACTTTTTCGGGGTCAGGTTGTCCAGCAGAGTGGAGTTCTCGCCATTGCTCCCGGTGTTGCTGGAGCTTCTTCTGCGCGGCGGTCAGCAGTTTTTCAAAAAAGCCCCAAGTCCGTTTCCGAACAACCTCATCGAGCTCCACTACTTTCATCGCATCACCTGCGGTCAGCCAGCCCCCCGCACGGCAGGTGTGGAGTTGTTCGCCAAGAGCGTTGCTAGATCGCGGGCTATCGCACTCCGCAATGAGTTCAGTGATGTAGGATTCGCTCTCCGTATCACCGGTTCGGAGGTAGTGGAATAGGTGTGCATGCGCCAGCCGTTTGTGAATTCCGTGTTCTCCCGGTGCTTCATTGATGGCGCGCTTGGCGATACGTGAAAGGCGCAGTTTGACTTCTGTCTCAAAGGATTTCCACAGATGGTCGAGAGACATTACAATTGTTTCCAGGACGGAGAACTTCTGCTCATAGCGGATGAACCGATCAAAAAGTTGCCACATCAGTTTTGGAGCAACGCGCTCAAGAACAGCGATCCTGTCACCCATGTTGAAACGGAGTGGATACGATTTGTCTCGAGACAGCCTCAACACCGCTGCCCTAATCTCCGTATCAACCTTTTCAAGCCGTCGAATGAGTAAGAGCAACCCTCGGGCCGCATCAAGGCGCGGTGCGGGCCACCCCCAACTCGGCCATTCATCTTTCTGCGTGTCTTCCTTACCCGATGCTTTTGGGCACGGGTCCGTAGAGGCTTTTAACAAAATCCGGCGCACCGTTTTCCACAGCGCATGGCTCGAAAGCCAATTCGCTTTACGGACAATACTTTCACAGGAAGCGACAAGGTAACCCCAAAGTTCATCTGCCATTTCTTGCTGCTTCGGATTCTTCCGTCGCAATATGCGCTCGCAGTTTTCGATTGCCGACCAATTTTGTTCAATTGTGTCAGCTGTGACACTGTTTCCATTTTGCTCAATCAAAAGCTTGAGTTTATCGCGCAAACGAAGAAGTTCTGCGTTCATTGGATCCTCTAGATTGACGCCTCGGCGCTCCAACAACTCTTTATCAGTATAGGTGTGCGATATAACCTGGGCGGCCTCTGGCGCACGGTTCTCGGGCAGCGGCTCCTGCTCCATCCGTTGGATTCGCAACTCTCGCACGGTAGGTAACACGATATTGGTTTCTTCCAATACACCGAGCAACTTATTTTGGGCATGCGCGAGCCATTTTGGCATTGGCTTACGAGGCTCATTGTGGAAAAAGCGTGCGGTTTTAGGAAGGTCAATAATCAGCTTTTCCAATCTCTTGCGCTGCACGATGTTCCCCACTTTGTGCAGTGCGCCAAAAAGCAATATACCACCGTAGCAATAGTCGGGATGCGTGAGAAATAAAGATTCTTGCAATACCGGTTCAAGCTCCCACCCTAGTGCGTCTGGGTGTTTTGCCCCCGCTTCCAGAAACAAAGTCCATATTAGCGAAGTGCGGTTTCTCGCGGCAAAGTGGTCGAGTATGATGCCGAGGATCTCGGAATCCGCTTTGGCAGCCCATTTATTTAGTAGGGTCTCGAAATGAGAGAGGATGCGATTTTCTTCATGCTCGTGATTCCTACCCCAAATATGGCCGTGGTCCTCGAGAAGATCGCATTTGGCACCACGAAACAAAATGGTAGCCAGGACTTGCTTGTCTGCCTCATAGCGTTTGCCGTGGCGTTGTAATGTGGCGTTCCATGCAATGCAGGCGATGTCAGTCATTAAAGCAGGATTAACGCCGGTCCGACTTTCGTAATACTCAGCGAGAGAGTAACGGACGCTATTCCAGTTGTCGCTGCTCTGCATTTGCATCGACACAATCATTCCGCCGAAGCTTTCCCACTTGCCCGGCTCAGGTTCACTCGCAAACGCGGCCTCGAATAGACGTAAGACGACAGCATCCCCTTTGTCACAGAGATGTTTGAGATGGTTAGCGAAATCGAAAAGATCCCAGTGCGGGAATTGTGCCAAGCGTTGAGGAGTAAGGAGCGAAAGCAGCGATGTCTCAGACTCCGAGGGAGCAACCGCAAATGTCCGGCAAAGCGTCTTAATCGCCGTGTCTGCCGCGTATCGCCAGCCCTTGGCAACCTCTTTCGCGACATGATGCCCAAGAACTTTACGCGCAGCCGTATTGAGTTCACTTAGTTCGGCCGTGGCGAATGTGTCGCTAACAGCCATGAGCCGTGCGAGAATATGAACGAGGGGCATTTCCAGCGATGGACGCCCCGGAAGAAGTGCGGATAACTTCGCGGCAAAGACGCACCACGCCGCAGCACCTGCGCGAACAGCTGAGTCATCGGCATCCTGCAAGCCGGACGCTATATGGCGAAGGGCTTTTTCCGCAGGCGAATTTTCACTCGTCGCATTCTGAACCGCCGAGAAGAGTGGGCTCAAATCAGCAAAACTGTCGGCACGTCTCGCCGCGAGTATCGGTGCAAGAATCCGGCTGATACCATGCAACTGCGCGACGCCCTCCATCTTCAACGCGCAAGTCCAAAAACCTTCGCGTCCATCTGGACCATCCCAGAGTTCTTCCAGCGCGAACAGGAAACTTTGGCGGTAAAAGACAGGCATCAACGGATTGTGCGCGGTATATTCTGAGAATCGCTCTGAGCCGGCGGGTATCAACGCACGCGCGATAGCGTAATCGTGAAGCAGATGGTGGGAAAATCGCAGTTGATCTTCGCCGACGGGGCTGCCGTGTTGCAGGACGGGCGATTGAAGGATGCCTCGGCTGCGAAGTTCGTCGGTCGCATCCATCTCCGAGGCACTGAGTAAAACCTCCTGTGTCGAAAGCGCCATACTTCGAAGCTCCGTCATCCGACGGCAAATGGACTGTAAAGCAACCTTTCGATGGCTCGCACCAGCGCCATCAAGCACCCGTGCTTTCCAAAATCTCCGCAGCAGAATTGCCGGGCTACTCCAGTCAGCGAGCCGGGCGGCAGAGACGCCATCTCTTAAGAGTTCCGCGGCAAGCCGCAGGAAAAATGGAGAGCGATGAATGTCATTAGAGCGGGGGTTCTTGCGGGCACTGGCAATGAACGGAGCGATTTCCGTTACTTTTGCCACAAGCTCATCAATTTTGGCTTCTTCCAATCCCGTCACATGAAAATGCAAGACGCCTGCGAACTCTTTCGAGCAGTGCCAGAGCACGCCATCACCGGGGAACGCCTCGCGCAGCTCGCGTCCATGCTTCAGGTCGAATTCGCGCACGCTGGCGATCACCGTCCAGCCCGACGCGCCCTTTTGCACATCTTGGAGCAAGCAGCGCAATAGTCGTTGAGTATCCACGTCGCGTACCGCATCCAGCGCGTCGGTAATAAACACGCCCTTTGCGCCGTCAGGCCAGTGAGCTAGCACATCATCAAGCGCGTGTGCGAGCCCAGGCAGATTCGCCGCAGCTTTCCAGTCGCGACTGGAGACTTCCTCGGCCAGCAGCAATACGACGGGGATACAGTCCTTGCTCAACGCCTCGGTCAAAGGGTGAATCAGCCCACTCTTTCCGCATCCAGGCTCTCCGGTGACGAGAAGGTGTCCCCGCTTTGCCGCCGCTGTCATCGCTGCCAGTTCTTCCGTGCGAGCGATGTGGATGTTAGCTTTTGCAAACCGAAGTAGCGTGTGGTCTTTGAGACGCTCGAGATTTCGTGCCGTCAGGCGGCGTAGGAGTTCGACATCGTCGGCGAAACCGGGCATCGGTTTCAGCTTTAACCCGGCGGATGTGAGCATCTGGCGGAGCGACGCTGCTGTTGTCCGCAGTCCCTGCCGGTTGGCCTGGCTAAAGTGGAGTTCCAGCTTATCCCATATTTTTCGCGACTCGTTTGGTTTAACTGCCAATGAGTTACGTATTGTTTCTTCCGCAGTGCGTTCATGATAGAGGCCGGAATCAAAATCAAAGACCGCGACATGAATCATCCCAATGAATTCGCATAGCTCTGCCTCGCCTGGCACTTTTTTGGTGACCTTTTTCCAATCACGTTTGGCTTGCTCGATAAGAACTTTCATCGCCGTCTGCTCTTTGGCCGAACGGCGGCGGAGAAAATCTTTTATGCTAACACTGGCATCCGCCCGAAAAGCATCCAGCACTTGACGCAAACTCTGTGTCATCTTGGTGCCAGCAGATGAGGGCACCGCCCACATAAGTCTATTTCCAGCCCTTTGTGTCGCCTCAAGTTGGTTAAACTGCCGCACAAAAGAACCTACAACTTCAGAGAATGCACGGCTGCTTGACGTCATCGCAATCGTCCCTGCCCGATGTTTTGCCGAAATGAAGACTTTGGGTTGATGCTCCCCACAGAGTGTAACCACAACATCATCCACAGGCTCTGTGTCCTGCATGGTGATGGCTACGATGTCTTCTCCATTGACATCATCCCAAACCGTGCAGGCATTTCCTCCAAGCATTTTTGACGCGATATAGGCAGCAACTTGGGCCTCATAACCGACTCCGACAGCCGTCGCACGACCTCCAAATCTGTGGTCTCGCCGTTTGGTATGCCTACTATTTGGATCGTTCTTCATTTGATGCGATCTTTAAGGGCTTCTTAACAAGCTGCTGAGAAGACGCTCTCCCCGTCGCCTTGATAGCTTTCGTAGAGGTGCTCGAAGAGGACGTTGCACTTTGCTTTGTAGGTTTCGGGGGTATAGGCCCGTGGGAGTCCCTCGTCCAAAGTATCTTCGATGGCAAGTTGTACCCGGGCACGGGCATCGGCACGGCAACGCCAATCAATCACGAGTAACGAGTGAAGCCGCTCTAAAAGTTGTCGCGCCACCTTCTTAACCTCCTCCCGCTCCTCGGGGTGCAAGTCGGGGCCGGGCCGGGTGAGCAAATCGAATACGGTCAACTCCTCCTCGCTCATCCCTTCGCGCACATGGCGCACCTCTTCCTCGCTCAGCTCCCGGCTCAGTTTAAGTAATTCCTCAAACAGGTCGTCGATGTTCCGGCTGCCCACGTTGTATTCCTCAATCAGTTCCTCGAATTTCGCCAGGTAATCCGTCCGGGTCTTGTTCAGCCGGATCACCTTGTCCAGATGGGCGCGGATTGCCGCCTTCAATTGCTCCACTTCCAGATTCTTCGTCTTGGATTGGCCAAACCGCTTGGCCAACGCCTCGAAGTCAATCTTCGTCAGGTCTATCACGGCCCGGCTTCCTGCTTCCTCTTCCCGGATGGTGAAACCGTCGGCGGCGATGGATTCGTCTAGCAGGCGGTTCACGTTGGCCAGCACGCCGGTAATGTTCGGCGGCTCGCCTTCCCCTGTCCGCAAGCGGATTTCATCGGCGATGGTTCCGATGCAGGAAATCACGGAGACAAATTCCAACACAGCCGGGTCAGGCTTCACGGCTTGGAAGAGCGTGCGCACGAGACGGTCGTGGCCCAGGAACTCCTTTCGCATTGGGTCGGGCGAAATCAGCGCCTCCACGGCTTCCGTGATGAGCTTCACCCGCTCAAAGCTCCCGGCGGACACGGCTTCGATGGCTTCGATCTTCACGCCGCGGCGGGAGCAGTATTTCAGCGCCCCATCCACAGCTTTCCGCATCTCCTCGACAAGATGTGCCTTGTTCCGTACCGGGGATGCTCCGCTCCTGCCGCTGCCGTAAATGGCCAGCGCCTTTTCGAGCGACGCGAAAACGTTCGCATAATCCACAATCAACCCGCTGTGCTTGCCTGGAAAGACCCGGTTCGCCCGCGCGATGGTCTGCATCAGCGTGTGATTGCGCATCGGCTTGTCCAGATAGATGGTGGAGCAGCTTGGCGCGTCGAACCCCGTCAGCCACATGGCGCAGACGAACACCAGGCGCAGCGGGTCTTTCGGTTCTTTGAATTTCTCGTCCAGCTCCTCGTCGTTCATCCGTCTGCGATGCGGGGCGATATCGAGCCCGAGCTTCTGCATCTGCTCGATCTCGTTCTGTCCCGGCGACACGATGAGCGCCATGTCGGTAGTGGTGAGCGTATCGAGCCGCGCTTGGAGTTCCCGCACCCGGTCGGGATTCGATTCGCCCTTGTAGCTGGTCAACGCCGCTAGTTCCGTCTCCACCCGCGCCTTTTCAGCCATCCAGTGCGCGCGCACTTTGTCGTGCATCCTCAACGCCGTCGCCTTGTCGATGGAGACGACCATTGCCTTCCCCTGGAAGCCGCGCCCCAGAAAATGGCTCACCACGTCCTTGGCCACCGTTTCCAGGCGATCGTCGCGGGTGATGAGATGGTATTGGCGGCCCAACTCCCGTTCCAAGCGCTTCTCCGCGTCTTCGCTCAGTTCGGCCTCCTCGATGAGCGCATAGATGTCCTCGTTCAGGTTCGGGTTCTCCAAGCGCAACTCCGGCGTGCGGTTCTCGTAGAAGAGCGGCACCGTTGCCCCGTCCTCCACCGACTGCTGAAAATCGTAAATGGAGACGTAATCGCCGAAAACCTCCCGCGTCCGCTCCTCCGTGGCGATGAGCGGGGTGCCTGTGAAGGCGAGGAAGAGCGCATTGGGCAATGACGCCCGCATGTTCAGCGCGAGGGTGTCATACTGGCTGCGGTGTGCCTCATCGGTCAGCACGATCACATCCCGGCGGTCGCAAAGCAGCTCCGTTGTCTGGAACTTGTGAATCAGCGTGAAAACGTAGCGATGGTTTCCGCCGAGCAACTCCCGCAAATGCGCGCCGCTCTGGGCGTGGCACCGGTCACCCTCCGCCTCGCTCACCGCCCCGCACGCTTTGAATGTCTTGGCAATCTGGTCGTCCAACTCCGTCCGGTCGGTCACCACCACGAAGGTCCAGTTCCCAGCCATCTTGCGCAGCACCTTTTGGGCGAAGAAGACCATTGAAAAGCTCTTCCCCGAACCCTGCGTCTGCCAATAAACCCCGCCGCGTCCGTGGCCAGCCCGTCGGGCCTCGTGCATCGCAGCCAGGGCGTTGTTCACGCCCAGAAATTGATGATTTTGCCCGACAATTTTCACCAGCCCGGCCTTGTGCTCGGAAAAGAGGGTGAAATTCTCCACCAGGTCCAGCAAGCGCGCCGGATCGCAAACGCCCCGGATCATGACTTCTAAGGAAACGCAGCGCGGCTCGTCCTCGCGCTCCACGCGCTTCCACTCAAAAAACCGTCCCCAATCCGCCGTCAGGGAGCCCACGCGGCTGTCGGTGCCGTTGGAGGCGATGAGCAAGGCGTTGGCCCAGAAAAGCTGCGGGATGTCCACCTTGTAGCAACTCAGGTTGTCGTCGAACGCCGCGCGCGCTGGAACCCCTGGTTTCTTCAACTCCAGCACCACTAGCGGCAGCCCGTTCACAAACCCCACCAAGTCGGGCCTGCGGGTGTAGAGCGTGCCCGTGATGCTGAGTTGGCTGACCAGCAGGAAATCGTTCGCCGCAGGGTTCAGCCAGTCCATCACCCGAACTCGCACCGTCTTCTGCCCACCACGCTCCCCGTCTCGGACGGAAATGCTGACGCCTTCTTTGAGGAGCGCGTAAACCTCCCTGTTCGCCCCCGCGAGACTCATCGCCGACCGGTCCCGGACAATCTCGTCCACCGCCATCGCAACGGCTTCCGGAGGAAGGCCGGGATTCAACCTTTCCAGCGCCGCCCGCAAACGCGCCCCGAGGATCACCTCGCCCTTCGTCTCTCGCCCCAACGTGCCGCCCGCCCCGAAGATCTCCTCCATCGCCGAAACAGTCTGCCACCCCAGAGCCGCGAAAAGCTGGATCGCGGGCTGTTCAATGAGTTGGTCTTCGGTGTAGGGATGGTTACTCACCGGTTAAAGAAGTTCGAGTTGCTGTTGAAATGGAGGGGCGAAGACTCCGATGATTACCCATGGGTTGGGCGAAAAGCCATGATATTGTTGCGTCGTACCCAGGAAGAAATGAAGGTCGCGCTTCCTTGCGAACTCGTCGAGATACTTAGCTTTGACCTTCTCCAATGCCTCTTGCTCGTCGCCACAACGGCGGAGGCAGTTCCAATAGAGTTGTCCACACTCCCAATCGAGCACCTGCATGGTGCTCTTCCGTCCATCTGCATCCTCAAACTGATACGAAAAAGTGTATGGCAACTTTGGGATTAACTGGAACATCTGCCGCCATGCGTCTTCCGCAAAAAGTTCGGTCTGGTGGGTTTTATCGCGCATTTGCGCAACCTTTCCGGCATCCCACTCACGCTCATCGTCCTCCCAGATAAACCCCCGGATTTTCGTGGGTTTGAAAATTGCCAGCGAAACTGTGTTCTGTTTCGCTCCTACCAACAGCGGTTCCAGCCGGGTGTAAACAGTGGCGGTATTGAGAACCAGACGCCGCCTCTCGCGCCAGTTGTCTTCTGTATCCATGTGCCCGAGGGGCACAAACTGGTCGAAATCGACAGAATGAAAAGTCTCGGGACGTTGATCGGAGTGGTTCCTGACCAAATCGACCTCGATCCAATCAAACTTCCGATACTGTTCCTGTTCTTCCAAGCGCCGGAACGGCACCGGATAGATTCGCACCCAAGTCCCATCCCCTCGAATCCCGGCGGTGCAGACCGTTTCCCCATATTTCCGTGAAAGCGTCGGGTAGGTCTTGACCGTGATGAGCACTCGTTCCTTGTGCATAGGGGAAACAGGTTTTACAGGTGCATCGCCACTAATTTTCGTCCTTTTCCCCGTTCCAACGCCTCAGCCACGCAATGGCGATGGCATTGATGGGGTAGTCGCTCGAAACAGGTCAGCGCCACCCGCATCCCCTCGGCTCCGATCCATTGTCGGATGCGCGCCAACGCCTCACCCTGGCTGGGCAGATTATCCCGTTCATAAACCTCAAAAAGGGCATCGTAATCCGCCTGGGTGGTCAGTTCCTGCCGCTGGTCGGAAGCAATCCCCAGTTCCGGCAGATGCTCGTAGCGAATCCCGACGTTTCCACAAGCCTTGCTTAGCGTGGACTTGGAAAAGCCATATTTCCGGCTGAGCGGATTGCGCCGCACGTCGCAAAGCAGCGTCACTCCGGCGTGTAAAAGGGCGTTCAGATAGCCTTCGAGCGATTTTCCTTCATACCCGATGGTCAACAGTCCCGGCCCTGGAGGCGCTGGGCGCGCGTCGGCAATCTGTTTGCGTTCTTTGCGGTCGGGCAGCACACGCTCCACAATCTCGCTTTGCACGGCATAATAAGGAAACCGCCGGTAAACCTCCGCGATGAGAGCATCTCCGCGTAACCCGGCATGGCGTTTGCAAAATCTCCCGACAACCAGCGGCACGACCGCCTCTTTACGAGCGGTTTTTCGTCCCATATCCGAGAGCCTCCACTGCTGCTCGTCGCTCTCCAAATACCCGGCATCAACCAACCGGCGCTTGTCGGCGGTGGCGGTGAAAGAAAAACACCCGAAACGGTAGGGCACAAATTCATACGTGGGCGTTTCCTCGCACTCCTTCGTGTAGAGAAAAAGCAGCTTCTGGAAGTCGGTATGGCCGACCGGTTCCCGTAGGGCCTCCAGCAGGGTCAGAAGCAGGCGTTGGCGTTCAAACAACATGGGGGAGTTTACCCTGAGGCGAAGGCATGTTGCAACTACTTCGGGCCACTCACTGCCGACGAAGCATTTCTCCATCCCAGCGCTTCGAAAAGCTGGATCGCGGGCTGCTCGATGAGCTGGTCTTCAGTGTAGGGGTGTGATGACATCTTACGGTCGTCTCTAATTAGCTTCAGTTGTGGTCCTGGGTTTGACTAAATTCAAAGGCTATGACGCTAACAGGTCCGTTCTCGGGCTCTTGGTTTTCGGACTGGGCCATTCCCGTGAATCGATCACCGCCGTCGCTATACTCGGCCCACGGTGTCTCAGAAGACACTTCGGCCATTTGCTCGTCGTTTTGATCCTCACTAATTCCGTCCGATATTTCGTTGAACCAGTCAAAAGGATGTGGCTCTGTGATATTGTCCGATCGATTTTGCAAGAAGAACATTCGGTTTCCCGCTTGTGATAACGAATGAAGATACATGGTGTGCTCTTCACGACGCATCCCCTGAGTGCCCGCTGTAATCAATGCTTTTACTGGCGCTTTAAAGCTACGTTCCAAAAGATAGTTAATCAGCATCGCCCAGTCATCCCTGGCACCGCCTTTAGAAAAGAACCGCCAATCTTTGCCTTTCGGCGAAAGATTAAAGGGCCATCCCTGCATGCCTTGAATAAGGTTCACCAGAGTTCTACCCATAGATGAAGAACTAATAACGGAATAAGCGCCTATTGACGCCCCAAGTTTGTCGGCGGTCTTCCATCGAGGAGATGGCAAAACGTGACTCATTAAAGGAAGGCAGTCTGGCGGATTTAGTCCGTAGAGCAAAGCTGCATCCGGGTTACAGCCGCTTAAATCAATAGCCTTAGGTGCGTCCGTGCTATCCACGTTAAAAACTGGTCGTTCCGACAATAACTCAAATTGCGTTTTTTCCGATCTTGTGGTCAGCCGAATGTGGCCCGTGTCCGATTGTTTGACTTGGATTAGCGTGGCAATCCCAGACGGGGCTACGGCACTGCGATCAATCATGACAATCAGCAAATCGGCCAATTCACACCTCTTACTGCCTCCGGTTGTTGGTGTCCATGTAACGCAAGGTGTCTGATGGGTAAAAACGGATGAAAGTGTAAGTTTCAGATTTGGTCGTGAGGCGCCCAATATGGAACGCCAAACAGATGCGACGTCGGCCATGCTAGCGCACAGGTGCGCGACAAAATGAGGCTCCCATTGGGCTCTATTCAGTGGTCGGCGACCAAGCTTTTGACAGGCACGAAAGTGAGAAATCCCCATCATTCTGGATCCGAAATAATTCAGCTGCCTACTCTCGTATGGGGTTAGTTTAATCATGGAACAATTGATTAAGGCTTTATCGGCAATTCGGTGTAGGGGTGAGGCATAGCTACGCTTCCTATTTTTTTGCGTGCCGTCGAATGCCGTGACTCTTCCAAATGTCGTCGATTTTATGCTTCTTTAACGCTTCCTGAATTACCGGAATGGCCTTCTGGGAATAACGGTCAAATTTCGTGTTCCCCACAGTCACCAGCTTATAACACTCCACATCCGCTTGGAGGTTGATGAAACGAATAACAGCCGTCGTTTTCGGGCCGCTAAGGCCAACCTTCTTGGCGAGTTGATCCCGGCCAAGGTTGTAAAATGCTAGGTCATCCACACGCTTTACGGCAACCACCGTTGCACCCGGAGTGCCTTCCTTCACCAATTGAATTGGAGACCCTGTTTTGGTAATCCGCAGGTCGATGGATGGTCCGTAGCCATTGCTAGTAAGGGTTACAGTTGCAACACCCGGAAAAATTTCGTTCCAAGCTTTCTTGCCTGCTGCAATTTCCTCCGCAAGCTTTTTAAGCTCGCCAAAGCTGGGCTGCACCCTTTCGCCATTCAGTGAATTTTCGACGATGGCCAAGGACCGGAGTTTTGCTTCGGCTTCCGTATAGCGCCGATGACCCGGAGCGAGAAGCTTTTTGATTTCCTGGGTTTCGTTATCGAATAGCACGGCTAAATCCGTCGGAGGCGTTGTCGAAAGCGGAAGAACCCGCGCTGGCAAATGAGCCTGTAAATCCACCCCAAAACCCGCTTTATAAAGACTGCGAAAGAGACTCAGCCCTGCCTGTGACTGGATATAAAGATGCTGTTCGGAAATATCTAGAATGTGGTGCTGAGCCGCATCGCGTAGGCTATTGATCATCTGCACCGTCAGGGCTTGATTTTCCGTCAAAAACTTCACGCCTGCGTCTGAAAGTCCCTTCCTCACACACGCGTCAAAACCGATTGTGTATTTTACCCTCGGCTCTCGAATTCGGCCACCCCGGTGAACGATGATGGCTTTGAAAAGCATCTCAAATGCGTGATCGAGAAAGATGAGGACACCATGAGTCCGTCCTGTCTCAGACGGTCGGTTAAAAATTTCGATGCTCAACACAAGGGACTCGACCGCTTTCGTTCTGAGCAAGTTAACTTCCTTTTTCATGATTCTTCCCTCCAAATGAGAGAGCCTTCGTAGCCGAGGGTGCCTTGAGTGAAGGCGGCGTTTAGGGCGGATTTGAAGGGGACGAGGACGGTATCCGTGAAGGAGCAGAGGGGGGAAGCGATCATATTAAGTATTTTTTAGTCGTGCGGCGGCTTTGTTTCGCATTTCTGCGCGTGTCGCTTTCGACAGCAGGCGATTGGTTGCCGATTCGCGTTGGTCGAAACCTAGCAGCAGGATTCTTCCAAGGTTATCGGCAGTTCCAAAGCCGTAGGTGCGGCACTCATTGTAACGCTCCACACCGAACTCGAACAAATTCCAGACGCCGTGCTTGTGGGCGTAATTTCTGGGCAACGCCACTACGGCGAAGTGCGCGCCAGCGTGCAGGTAGATGTGGCACTTCAAAAAATCGCGCAGGATTTTTTCCCAGTTCGCCTTCTCAATCTCCACGGCCACATTGCGACCGCAAAAGGTGAATGAAAAATCCAACTCTTGCGGAACGCCAGGAGGCAGCGTCAAGTTAATTGGCGTTGCGCCACCTGATCGTAGTGTGCATTCCAATTTGGTGTCAAAATCGGAAGCCATCTGGCCCTGATTCACCGTCGGGTCATACACACTAAGGGTGAAATCAATCCGGTTCAGGCTGCTAAACAGCGGCGCAAGATGCCACGCCGCTTCCCCGTCCTTTGGGTAAAGCTCGAAGTTGTCGGCGTAGGCGGGGAAAGTAGTCATAGCGCAAGCGGCCCAGATTTCAGACGCGGATGAAGAAGAATCGCGGGCTGCTTGAGGCGGCCTTTGAAGGAGGGAAAATACATAGGTTTAATTCTCCGCGATGGGATCGCCTGCAATATGTGCCCAACCCGCGAGAGCACTGGAAATATCTATCTCCCCGCGGAGTGAGGGCATTTCGTCGGCAAAAACCGTTGCCACAACGGTCGTGGTTGAAATGCCGTGCTTTCCTCCGACTCTTGTCACCTCTGTCTGAAACTTATTTTCCAGGATAATTTCAGAAGCTGGAAACAGAGGGTTTGGCCTAAGATTTTGGCGAAGACGTAAAGTGTAGAATTCATATCCATCCCGGTATTTAATACGTGCGTTTTCCACAACAATTTCACCTCCAGCATCTGTCGGAATCTCCAAATCCACCATATAATATCTGGCCATAACAGAGCTTACGTTCCGAAGTTTAACCAAAATCAGCCCCTCACCCCATCGGCCTACATTCCGATTGACAAATATTGAGGCGGTAAGCTTGGGATTCTGCCGACGATTCATGACATCGCGAACCTCATAGTCCTCCATTGGAAGCACGTTAAAGTTGTGACGCTTGTAATAGACGTGATCTCTAGCTTGATGCGCCGTGTGCGATTGCTGGATTTCGACAACGTAGCACCCACTGTTTGATTCTTCATCCACTGTGACGGGATGGACCATCACTCCGTCAATGCGCGGTTGAATCGACTGGATGACTTGTTCCAGCCATTCCTTCGTGAACTCTCGGCGATCTATCGGATCAATGCACTCTGGAAGATGGCGTTTGGCTCGGTCGTCAAATTCGGCTATCCCGTAAATCAGAATCCCTCCTGAAGAGTTTGCAAACGCTGAAACATCCTTCGTGATCTCGGCTTTCTTGCCTTCGGTTTTTTGGAGTGATCCTGCGCCTTTATACTCCAATGCTAACCCCTCTTCTTGCCCATCGGTTACCAACTGTTCTAATCGTTCTTTCGTCCACATATCACATCGATGGTTGACGTTTTATATCTGTAAATGGCGCTCCCCTATTCCAAAACCGAAATAGGAACTTCTCCCGAAAGCAGACGCGGCAGCAGCAGATCGCGCGTGCGGCGGAGGTTTTGGATTTGCGACTGGAGTATAGCGATCTGTTCCAGCGCATTTGCGACGATATTGGTGAAGCTTCTCATAGTCACGCTGTCAGGTATCAAAAGTTCCTTTCTTTCTGCATCCCCCTGAGAGATGAAAGGTTGGGCAGCGCCTCGCCTTGGCCAGAAGTCTTGCCCTTCGGTTGAGATGAATAAGAACTCCGTGCTGGCGCATTCGTCCTTTGACCAAAAGCGAATCGTGTTTTTGATGCAGGACCACTTACCCCGGGCGAGCCATGTTCTGCCGCATTGCGCGCCGATTGCGCTCAACACAATGCCCTTGAGGTCGAAGTCATAGTGGTCCATTTTCCCATCCAATCCGGATGCGCTGTAAGCGGCGTAGCCCTCCTCTTTGTAAGACGCCTTTGTCGTAGATGTGTCGCCCCAAGCTATATTGGCGATGTCGCCCAGTTTCTTCACCTCCCACCCTTGGGGGATGGGGCCGAGGGGGGAATCGACGCGGGGTAGGGCTTCGTGGCCGGGGAAGCGGAAGTGGACGAACCACTCGCGGTAGAGGGCTCGAGCCATCTCCTCCAAAATCCGAATCCGCCGGAGGTTGTTTTCAATCAGGTCGTCGTAGGCCGAGAGGATGCCCGCGATCTTGTCCTGCTCCGGACGCGAAGGAAGGTTGATGAACATTTCTTTGGCAGCGCCGACATTGAAGTGCTGTTGCGCGACGCCCACGAGATTGCCTGCAACGGAAGCCCGCCCCCATGCGGAGTTGAATATCGCGGCCAAGAAATAAGGGTTCAGTTTTCCTGAGGGAGTAATAACCACCAGATCTGCACAATTTGAAACCGGCAGCGATGCTGGAACTACACAGGCGGTCCCAGGATACCCTGTGCGGACAACTGCAACATCACCGGGACAAAGCGCCGACTTTTGGAGCTTTCGATGGAAAGCCGGCGTGATGAACTTCGCATCGTCAAGATGCAGCCGGAATGGCGCAATGTTTTGAGAGCGCAAGAATGGAATCCCATCAGCAACGTATTGGTCAGCCATTGGGCCGACGAATCCAACCGTGACACGGTCGCACACGTCTTTCAGCTTAACTTGCTTCCAGCTTCCCATCCTCACGCCTCCAGAATCTCCGCCACGTTGAGGGCGATGGTTTCCTCCAACTCCCGCGCTTGGACGTTGAGGGTTTCGAGTTCCTCATTGAGGGCTTCGAGTTGAGCCTTGAAATCCTCGTCACTGACGGTTTCGCCAGGGGCGACGCCGACGTAGCGTCCGGGGTTGAGCGACCAGCCTTGCGCCTTGATCTCCGCGAGGGTCGCGGCTTTGCAGAGGCCGGGGATGTCCTGGTAGCGCACCCCGCCGGAGGTGCCGAAGACCTCGACGAGCTTCGCCTGCGCCTCGTCGCCGCCGAGAGTGTAGTCGGGCTGCTCGCCGCGGTAGAGCCGGACGACGTTGGCCATGAAGCCGATTTGCGCGGGCGTCCAGTCGCGGTGGGCGCGGTCGAGTTGCCGGTAGATGTGCCGGGCGTCGAGGAAGAGCACGGTGTCCTTGCGCGGGGTGTGGCGCTTGCCCCGGTCGAGGAACCAGAGGGTGCAAGGAAGCGTGACGGTGTAGAACATGTTCGGCCCGGCGGCCACCATGACGTCCACGGCGCGGGCTTCGATGAGTTTCTGCCGCACGTCCTGCTCCGAGGAGCGGGCGTCCGAGGCGGAGTTGGCCATAACGAACGCGGCCCGCCCTCGTTCATTCAACGCGGAGTAGAAGAGTTCGATCCAGAGATAGTTGGCGTTGTCGGTGCGCGGCAGGCCGAAGGGGAATCGACGCCCCGGCCCAACGTCGCCCGCGAGCCGTTCCTTATCGACGGCGTTGACGTTAAAGGGGGGATTGGCGAGGACGAAGTCGAACTTCCCGGTGCTCTGGTGGAGGTCTTCGTAGTAAGTGATGGCCTGGCGGATGTCCCCTTCCAGCGCGTGGACGGCAAGGTTCATCCGGCAGAGCTTGACGGTTTCACCCTCTTTCTCCTGGCCGTGGATGGAGAGTTCGGAGGCTGGGTTTTTCTTATGCTCGGCGACGAACCGGGCGCTCTGGACGAACATGCCGCCGGAGCCGCACGCGGGATCGAGCACGCGGCCGTGGAACGGTTCCAGCACCTCTACAAGCAGGCGGACGATGGAGCTGGGGGTGAAGAACTCGCCGCCCTTTTGCCCCTCCGAGCGAGCGAATTCGCCCAGGAAATATTCGTAGATGCGCCCGAAAGCGTCGTAGTCGAGGCTGGCCGGGATTTCCGAGACCCGCTTGAGGAGTTCTTTGAGAAGCGTGCTGGTGAAAATCTCGTAAGTCTTCGGCAGGATGCCCGCGAGCTGGGGGTTGTCGCGCTCGATGGCGCGCATGGCGTCGTTGACCGCTTGGCCGACGGCGGCCCCCTCCGGCAGCGCGAGTAGATACTCGAACCGGGCGGTGGGGGTGAGGTAAAGGACGCCCTCGGCGTGGTAAGCTGTGGGTTCCTCCACACGCGAGCCCCGGCGACCGCCGACTGCTTGTTTTTCCAAAGCGGCACGCTGGACGCCAAACCGGACCTCGGCGAAGCGTAGGAAGATGAGACCGAGCACCGGTTGGGAGTATTGGGAGGCTTTAAGGCCGGAGTTGGCGCGGAGTTGATCGGCAGCGGCCCATAGGCGCTTTTCCAGCGCGTCGTTTGCCGTGTCCTTTTCTGCGGGTGCGATCCAGTGCATGTTATGGGCGGTTGGGTGATCTGTTCGGAACGGTCGAGCCAGTTCCGAATCCTAGCGGCAACAGGCCTGTCGAACAGAGCAAATAGGAACAATTTTCCGGAGGAGAAAGCAAGCACGGCGTTGGATGATTGGGTATTTTCTAGGCCTTCGGTTTTATCAAGGTTTCGCGGTGGTATCGATCCGCGTCGCTAACGGCACGATTTCTTCAACACCTGCTCGACTTTGTTGGGGTAAGGCGAGTAATAACCTCAGAGAAATGAACTCTTGGATATGGAAACGCGCACCAATCTGATCGAAGAGCACCTCGGATTGGCCCAAGTAATTTCGGTTGATTACCTCATCGTTGCAATGATGTTAAAATCCACCATTCCTGGAAGTCAGCGTGTCCGAGTCCACAAAGGAGATGGAGGCGTCGACGTTTACGAAGGTACTAAGACCTTGGAATAGACCCTCGAGATCGATTCTTTTTTCATCCGGGATTTTTGAAATTGCACCAAAAGAGCGAAGCCAACTCTTGGTGCAGCCTTTGTGTAAGCTCCTTGTTATCAGAAACTAATAAATGGAGCGGGTGAAGGGAATCGAACCCTCGTATGCAGCTTGGGAAGCTGCCGTTCTACCATTGAACTACACCCGCTTTACGAAAACCTGGGGTCCTTGTGCTGGCGATGCGCTTCGCCCCAGCGAGTTCATTACCCTTGGCAGGTTACTGCCAGGAAAGCAAGAAGGTATTTTTGTTGTTCGGAATGGACGAAGGGAGCGGATCTGGGGGAGTTTGGTTGATTTTGAAATACGAATAACCCACCGATGCCGCTCCCGCGCCAATCTGTACGGTGCCACTGGTCACTGCGGCAGCATTGATGTCTCCCGCATAATCGGCATCCACAAAAATGATGTACTGCGCTCCCCACGGGTCATACCAATTGCCATTACCATTGACGCATCCTTTGGTTGCCCCGATCCCAGAGGTTTGCACCTTGGGTTGAATGAACTGAATCTGGCGCGTGTTTTGCGCAGTGCCTGAACTCACGCAACGCAAGACATTGATCAGCGCAGAGTTGTTGTTCCCAGCTCCATAAACCGCATTCGCGTCGGCAGTGATTGTGGAGTCAATGGGGTAGCGCCCATACTCTGTGTAATAAGCGGTGATTGCTGTGACGATCTGCGCCATGTCATTTTTCGCCTGGACTTTTTTGGCGGCGACCATCGCCGTCTGCACCCCGGTGAACGTGAGGCTGGCAAGCACGGCGATGATCGAGATCACAACCAGCAGCTCAATGAGAGTAAATGCGTAACGGCGGAAAGGGAGGGCTTTCATGGGGGGATGAACTGTAGGAAATCCTACGGCAACGCAGGCCGCATGACAACGGCTTTTGCACAAATCGCGCGCGCTTCCCCCTCCCCGGGCAGCGGGCATCGACGCCTCCCGGCCAAAACCGGCGGGAGGCTCGTTTTGTTTGAGAAGGAGGGATTTCCCATGCATCGTGGAAAAACATTTCGCAGCCGTTTTGACATGCGGCTGCACCAGTTACAGCAAACAGCGGATCAGCTCGAATCAGCCGTGCGCGGCCAGGCGACGGCACTGGCGGAGCAAACGCACGAGGGGCTGCTGCGCGGGCGGCGGACGGTCTGGGGTTGGGAAAAATGGGTCGGCCAATCGATGCGCGCCAACCCAATGCTCTACGCCGGAGCCGCGCTGACGCTCGTCGGGCTCGCGCTCGTCCTGAAGCGCCCGCGCCGCTCAAGCCAGAAAGACGCCGGGATTCCTTCGTAGCGCCCAAACGGCGGGCTCCGCCGCCAAAATCCGCGCGGAAACCGGTGTTTCGGGATTGCCAAGCGGCAACTTTCGCCGAAAATCTGGCAGTTTACATGTCAGAGATTTCGAAAGCATACGAACCGCAGGCGGTGGAAGAGAAATGGTATTCGCGCTGGATGGCCGAAGGGTGTTTCACCCCCGACCCCTCCGCGTCGAAACCCGCCTACTCGATTGTCATCCCGCCGCCCAACGTCACCGGGATGCTGACGCTGGGGCACGTCCTCAACAACACGATCCAGGACATCCTGGCCCGCCGCGCCCGGATGCTGGGCCGCGAAGTTCTCTGGCTGCCCGGCACCGATCACGCGGGCATCGCCACGCAAACCGTCGTGGAGCGCCGTCTGCGCAAGGAGGAGCACAAAACGCGGCGCGACCTGGGGCGCGAAGCCTTCCTGGAGCGCGTCTGGGAGTGGAAGGAAAAACACGGCGGGATCATCATCCAACAGCTCAAAAAGCTCGGCTGCTCGTGCGACTGGTCGCGGGAACGCTTCACCATGGACGAGGGCTACTCCCGCGACGTGCAGAAAGTCTTTGTCGCCCTCTATAAGAAGGGCCTCATTTACCGCGGCAAGCGGATGGTGAACTGGTGCCCGGTGTCGCTGACCGCCCTCTCGGACGAGGAAGTGATCATGAAGCCGCAGAACGGCTGGCTCTACCACATGAAGTATGAGCTGGCCGAGCATCCGGGCGAGTACCTGCAAATCGCCACCACGCGGCCCGAAACCTTGATGGGGGACACCGCCATCGCCGTCCACCCGAAGGACCCGCGCTACCAGCACTTGATCGGCAGCCACGTCTGGCGGCCCTTCCCGCGCGCGCGCATCCCCATCGTCGCCGACGAACACATCGACCCCGCGTTCGGAACCGGCGTGCTAAAAGTCACCCCCGCCCACGACAAGGCCGACTTTGAAATCGGCCTGCGCCATCACCTGGAAGTGATCGATGTCCTGAACCCGGACGCCACCCTCAACGAGCTGGCCGGCCCCGAGTTCGCGGGCATGGACCGCTTTGAAGCCCGCAAGGCGGCGGTGGAGAAACTGCGGGCCATGGGCCTGCTTGTCAAAGAGGAGCCCTACCAGAATAACGTGGGATTTTCCGAACGGGCCGACGTCCCCATCGAGCCGCGCTTAAGCGAACAATGGTTCCTCAAATACCCGCGGGTGGCCGAATCGCTCGCTGCCGTGAAAAGCGGAATCGTCCAGTTCCGGCCCGAACGCTGGACCACCGTCTTTGAACACTGGATGGAAAACATCCAGGACTGGTGCATCAGCCGCCAGCTCTGGTGGGGCCACCGCATCCCCGTCTGGTACCGCAAGGACAATCCCGCGTGCGTCCACGTGGACACCGCCCCCCCCGCCGACCCCGAAAACTGGCGGCAGGAGGAAGACGTGCTCGACACCTGGTTCTCCTCCTGGCTCTGGCCCTTCGCGACCATGGACGACGCCACGCGCGCCAAATTCTACCCCACCAGCGACCTCGTCACCGGGCCCGACATCCTCTTCTTCTGGGTCGCCCGCATGATCATGGCCGGGTATGAGTTCACCGGAAAGCCACCCTTCGCCCACGTCTTCTTCACCGGCTTGATCCGCGACCTGCAAGGGCGCAAAATGTCCAAATCGCTGGGCAACTCGCCCGACCCGCTGGACCTCATCGCCAAATACGGCGCCGACGGCCTCCGCTTCGGCCTCCTGCGCGTGGCACCCCAGGGGCAGGACATCCGCTTCGATGAAAAACAGATCGAAGAAGGGCGCAACTTCGCCAACAAACTCTGGAACGCCGCCCGCTTCCGCCAGATGCACGGCCCCAGCGCCCCCGAAGTGCAGCTCGCGGGCCTGCCGCTCTCCAGCTACTCGCTCGACATCCTGGCCAAGCTCCAGAGGCTCGTCACGGCGCTGGACGCCGCTTACGGCGACTACCGCTTCAACGAAGCCGCCCAACTGATGTACGACTTCTTCTGGAGCGATTACTGCGACCAATACGTGGAAGCCGCCAAGACCGAAATCTTCAGCGACGACCCCGCCGCCAAAGCCTCGGCCCTGGCCGTCATGGACTTCGTCCTCTCCCACTTCCTGCGCCTCCTCCAGCCGTTCATGCCCCACTTGAGCGCGGAACTCTGGGCCACGCTGGGCTACCAGGCCCCCGCCCACGGAAGCGGCCAGCTCATGTACGCCGCTTGGCCCGACGCCGCCACCCTGCTCGACGGCGTCCCGCCCGAACGCCTGGCCGAGGCCGCCGAGCGCGTCGCCGCCGTCTACGAATCCGTCCGGTGCGCCCGCAACCTGCGCGCGGAAGTCCGCATCCCCTCCAATAAAAAGGTCCGCTTCTTCTTGAAACCGCAGCCCGCATGGGCGACGGAAGAGAATGGCACCTTTGCCCGGCTCATCAATGCCGAAACCGTCACCCTGGACCCCGCCTACCAACCCGGCCACGGCGAACCCCGCGCGCTCACCCCGCTGGGCGAGCTGTATCTGCCGCTGGGCGGCCTGGTGGACGCCGCCGCCGAAACGGCGCGCATCCAGAAGGAAATCGCCAGGGTGGACGCCGAACTGGCCACCGTCCGCAAAAAACTTTCCAACGCGAATTTCGTGCAAAACGCTCCCGCAGCCGTCGTCGAAGAACACCGGCGGCGCGAAGCCGATTGGAGCGAAAAACGCGGTCAACTCGAAAAAATGCAACAAGCCCTGGGGACCTGATTGCCCCCCGGGAGTCCCCGGATTCTTCCCCATGAAAACACGTCTCCTCCAACTCGCCGCGCTGGCGTGGTGCGCCTTGGCGATCCTCCCGGCCCGGGCGGACATCCTATCGCCCGGCATGGACGCCAAAAACTCCATCGGGTTTGTCAGCAGCCTGGAAACCAAAGACGGATTCTCCGCCCAGTTCTGGATGACCACCGACGAAGAGATCTTCGCCACGTGGGCACGCTCCGGAGCCATCCGGGGGCTGAAGCCGACCATTCAAGTCAAGCGCAACATCCCCGTCTATCTGGCCCTGTTCCTGGCGAACCCCGGCGTGCGCAGCGTGTCCGTGGGCGGGGACCAACCGCGGCTCTCCAGCGACGTCACCTTTGACCTCTACATCATCAGCCCCGCCGGCGTCTTGAGCCTTGCCAACAAGCAACGCTCCGCATGGAAAGGCACCCCCCCGACCTCCGGCCTGGTCAACCTTGCCCTGGACCGCGGCGTCTTGGGCTTTGAAGCCATCGACCCGGTGGGCGAATACACCATTGTCGTCGTCCTGCACGACAACGTCCGCAAAATCGACATGAAGCTCTCGCGCAAACTGGACCTGGTGGAATAGAGCGGTTTAAATTTTGTTGTTTACACGCTGCTCGGCGGCGCGGGCCGATGCGCGGTCTTTCAAGTTCGGGCAGTATTGAAAAATACAGCCCAAGCGCAAAAAGACGCACAGCGACTCTCGCCGCCGAAGAGCATACGACAAAATAAACCGAAACCGCTCTAGGGGCGGCCCTACACCAGCGAAACGTAATCGGGCCGGTACATCATCGCCCGGATCGCCCCCTCCATATCCTCCGGCAGCGTCTCCGTCGCCAGGCCGCTCTCCTGCGCAACGCGCGCCACGGCCACCGCGATGGCGAGCGAAACGTCGCGGATCTGGGCCAGCGGCGGATAAATGCGCCCTTGCTCCAGATCGGTCTCCGTCACCAGATCGGCCAGCGTGCGCGCGGCGCACAGGAACATCCCGGCTGTCACCAGCCGGCTGCCGCTGGCGATCACGCCCAGGCCGACGCCCGGGAAAATATAGGCGTTGTTCCCCTGCCCCGGCACATACCGCTTGCCGTTGAACTCCAGGGGAGCGAACGGGCTGCCGCTGGCGAAAACGGCTTTTCCGCCGCTCCACTCATACGCCTGCGCGGCCGTGCATTCCGCCTTGGAAGTCGGGTTGGAGAGCGCGAAAATAATGGGGCGCTCGTTGATCCGCGTGACGGCTTCCACCACCGGCTGCGTAAACGTCCCCGGCTGCCCCGAAGCGCCGATCAGCACCGTCGGCTGGAGCGCTTCGATAATGGCGAGTGTCTCCTTCAGCGGCGCGTGGTCCTGCGCAAAAAGGAGCTTGTGATCGGTCAGATCATTGCGGCTCTTGACCACCAGCCCCTTGGAATCGATGAACCAGCACCGCTGGCGCGCCTCGGCTTCGCACAGGCCCTCGGCGATCAGCGCCATCACCACGAGCTCTCCGACGCCCGTCCCCGCCTCGCCCGCGCCGAAAAAGAGGAACCGTTGGTCGCGGAGCGGCTTGCCCGTCACACGGAGCGCGGAATAGATGCCCGCGAGCGCCACGCTAGCCGTCCCCTGGATGTCGTCGTTGAACGTGCAAACGTGGTCCCGGTATTTGTACAGGTAGCGGAACGCATTGTGGTTGGCAAAATCTTCAAACTGGATCAACGCCTTGGGGAAAGCCTCCGTCGCGGCGGTGATGAACTCGTCCACCAGCGCGTCATACGCCGCGCCCGTCGTGCGGCGCTGGCGCATCCCGAGGTAGAGCGGGTCGTCCAGGAGCGACTGGTTGTTCGTGCCGACGTCGATGAGCACGGGCAAACACTGGGTGGGATGGATTCCCGCGCAGGCCGTGTAGAGCGCGAGCTTGCCAATCGGGATGCCCATGCCGTTGGCGCCAAGATCCCCCAGCCCCAGGATGCGCTCCCCGTCCGTCACCACGATAACGCGGATGTCCTTGCGCGGCCAGTTGCCCAGCACCTCGGCAATGCGGCCCCGTTCATGCTCCGAAATATACATTCCGTGGGAACGCCGGAAAATCTGCCCAAACTGCTGGCAGGCAAGGCCGACGGTGGGCGTGTAAATGATCGGCATCATCCGCTCGATGAATTGCATCACGATCCGGTAGTAGAGCGTCTCGTTCCGATCCTGCAACGAGGCAAGGTCGATGTAGTGTTCCAGATCCGTCGAACGCTTCTGGTAAGTGATCAAAAAGCGTTGCACCTGGTCGTCCTGGCTTTGGACGTGAGGGGGCACGAGCCCGCGCAGCCCAAGAGCGTCTCGTTCAGCTTCGCTAAAAGCGGTCCCCTTGTTCAGGGTCGGGTCCTGCATCAATCGCAGCCCTTTCGGCAAATTCTTAACGTCGTGTTTCATGGGAAAAAGGTCGGCTGGTGGCAGGCCCCCAAGAATCATTCCGCTCGAAAGGCGCCACCGCAATGTGAACGGCCTGAATTTAGGGGATAAAAAAAATCCGCCACGCCCCCCATTGCGCAATGGTGGTCAGATTTTGGCACAAAATGGGGTTGGAGGGCCGTTTCCCAAGCGGGAGATCTCGCGCGCTTCAAAATCTGCGGATGCCTCCTGATTTCTCTCTTGCCAAGCGGCAGGCGGGATGGTGGGTTTATGGGCTCTATGAGTCAGCCCGCCCCGCAGCCCGCAAAACCCACCGAACGGATGGAAAAGATCGTGTCGTTGTGCAAACGTCGCGGTTTCATTTTTCAATCGAGCGAAATCTATGGCGGCATCAACGGTTTTTGGGACTACGGTCCCCTCGGCGCGGAGCTCAAGCGCAACGTCAAGGACCTATGGTGGAAGAGCATGACCAAGCTGCGCGACGACGTGGTGGGCCTGGATGCCAGCATCATCATGCACCCGTCCATCTGGAAAGCCTCGGGCCATTGCGACACGTTTGCCGACCCGATGGTGGACTGTCTCTTGACCAAGAAACGCTTTCGGGCGGACCAGATCGAGCCCCAGAGCGGCATCGCCTATTTCTACACCGGGGCGAAGGACGAGGCGACCGGCAAGGAAAACAATGAACCGTTCTCGGCCCTGCTCGCCCCCGGCAAACCGGCGGAGAGCGCCCGCAAGGTGGCCACGCAATTTTACACCCAGCGCGGGCTGGAGAATCCGACGCTCCTCGGCGAACGGACGGAGAAGGTGGAGAACTCCACCCAGTACAACCCGGAGAACGGCGCGCTGCTGACCGAACCGCGCATGTTCAACCTGATGTTCAAGAGCCACGCGGGTCCGGTGGAGAGCGAGGAAAACGCGGTTTACCTCCGGCCCGAGACGGCGCAGGCCATTTTCGTGCAGTTCAAGAACGTGCTGGAGACTTCGCGCCAGAAGGTCCCCTTCGGCATCGCACAGATCGGCAAGGCGTTCCGCAACGAGATCAACCCGCGCAATTACACGTTCCGCTCCCGCGAATTCGAGCAAATGGAACTCGAATTTTTCATCAAGCCCGACGAAGTGGTGGAAAAACAATGCGGCACGGTCGCCACGCTGCCGGAGAACGGCGCGCCCGCCGATCCGCCCCAGGCCAACTGGGGCTGGGAAGTCTGGCACGGCTACTGGGTGGAACAGCGGATGCGCTGGTATGAGAGCATCGGCCTGGGCCGCGAGACGCTGGAGCAATACTGGCAGAAAAAGGACGAACTGGCCCACTACGCCCGCGCGACCGTCGATATTCTCTACAAATTCCCCTTCGGCACGCAGGAACTGGAAGGGATCGCCGCGCGCGGCAATTTCGACCTGACCCAGCACCAGACGCATTCCGGCAAGTCGATGGAGTATTTCGACCAGGAGGCGAGCGCCAAGTACATCCCGCATGTCATCGAGCCCTCCGCCGGGGTGGACCGCCTCTTGCTGGCGCTGCTTTGCAACGCCTACGCCGAGGAAGAGGTCACGGACGAGAAGGGCAAGACAGAGATGCGCACAGTGATGCGGTTCCACCCGCGCGTGGCTCCGATCAAAGTGGGCGTTTTTCCGCTCCTGCGCAACAAGCCGGCGCTGGTGGAGAAGGCGTTGCAGGTGCGAGATCTCCTGCGCCCGCACATGAATGTCTTTTACGACGACGGCGGGGCCATCGGCCGCCGCTACCGCCGCCAGGACGAGGCGGGCACGCCTTTTGGCGTCACCATTGACTTCGACACCATCGGCGAGAACGGCCCCGAGTTGCAGGAAACGGTCACGCTGCGCCACCGCGACTCGATGCAGCAGGAGCGCGTCAAAATTGCCGATTTGCTCTCGATCCTTCTGCCGCAGGTGCAGTAGCGGCTTTTCGCCTACAGCGCGAAAAACGGGTTGTGGAGGCGCTCCTCGGCGACAGTGGTCAGCGGGCCATGGCCGGGGCAGATGACCGTTTCCGGCGGCAACGTCAAAATTTCCGCGCGGTTGGTGCGCAGAGCGTCGGCGTAGGAAACCAGCCCGCCTCCCATCGACCCGGCAAAAAGCGCATCACCGACCACTGCCACGGGGCGCTCCAGGCCGCGGACCACGTAGGTCGTCCCCCCCCGGCTATGGCCCCAGGTCAGCCGGGTGGCGATCCGCAGTCGCCCGCAGGCAAATTCCCGCCCGGCTTCAAAGAGGGCGGCCCCGTGCAGCGGTTCCCGGCTGGAGACGAACACCCGGGCTCCCGTTTCCTTCCGGAGCCGGTCGAGCGCCTCGATGTGGTCGCCATGAGTGTGCGTGACGAAGATACCGCACAGGGTAAGGGCCTTGGAACGCAGGGTTTCCAGGATCGCCGTGCAATCCGTCCCGGTGTCAAACACGGCAGCGTGGCCGCCCGGAGCGTCCCATGCCAGGTAGGCGTTCACGCGCATCCCGCCATAGGCGGTGCTGAACGTGGCAAGGCGCGCCAGCGTGATGGGCGCGGGCTGGTAATCCGGCAGCGCCGCCAATGCCTGCGGGGCAAGCCCGAGCACGGGGGCGAGCTTGCGGAGCGCCGCCGCGTTGTAATGCCCCTCTTTAACGCGCGCAAGCTCCTCCTCCGGGATTCCGGCACGCGAGGCAAGCGTGTGGCTGGAGAGGCCCAGGCCCCGCTGCGCCTTGCGCACGACATCCGCAAAATTGTCTTCCAAAGAGATCGAATGCATCCCGCCCTCCTTTCTAGCCACGGTCAACTTTCCCTAGAGAATCGCTGATTCAATCAACATGGGACAGATGCAAGGCAAGTTTTGTTGGCTGGAGACACCGAAAACAGCGGCAATATCAGAAGATATGGACGCTGCGAACGGTGGCGGCCGACGACAAAAATCGCCCGCAGATGGCCCTTGGGCATTTATTCAGCGGTTCCCTAATGTCCGCAGCCGCAGCCCCCTCCGCAGCCGCAGCCGCCCCTCCTACCGCGGCCCGCGGGCCGCGTAGGCGGCACGCTCTTTTGGAGAATCCCATAGCCGCCCGAAATAACCCGGCGCACAGGAACGCCCGTTTGCGGATGGCTCACAAGCGGTTCGTCGCGCATACTTTGGTTCACCTCAAACCGGACGGGAGAGGATTCCACGGTTTCATAAATATAAATCGGCATAAACTGTAATAATCCTAAAAACGGTGATGGGAGGGGATGAGCTGAAACAAGATACTGAGCCTCGACGAAAGTCACTCGCGGCTCAATAGATTGTGTCAGATCGCCCCGATCCATTGCCGTTTTTGGGATAACTATTGCATTAACAACAGCGCTTCTGCAAGCTTCGCGGTGCGTCTTCTTCCCACCAAAGGTGAAAAAAGAAGAGTGCGACAGAAAGGTGCATGCAACATAGCCGCCCGGAACGATTGCATAGCCAGGCATCCCGTCACACCAAAAATGTCGTTCCCATTGGATGGTTTGCATAGGACCGGCCATAACTAATCAACATCCACACGCAAGATATTTGCGCACGAATAGTCGCATCACAATAAAAATAGCTTGATGATTACCTATATGCTTGAAAGAATAGCTCCCTCATGAAGCACCCTAATATCCGCATTGCCCGCCTCAAAGAAATGATTGCTCTTGAGGAAAAGCGCGCCGCTTTGCAAAGTCACGTAACCGCTATTAACGAACGGCTTTCCGCCATTCAAAATGAACTTTACGGTTCCTCCGCCAGCCGCGCTTTTCTGGCCCAGGACCGGCGCGCCGTGGCTCCCAAGAAGCAGTTGAAGCAGCGCCGCAAGAGGCGTGGCGAGCTGAAGGGCCAGATTTTGGAGGTTCTACAGGCTGTCGGTGCCTCAGGCGCAAGCGTGAAGGAACTGGCCGCCCGCATTGGGGTGAAAACTGCCAATGTACATTCATGGTTTAGCGCTAATATGAAGAAGATTGCCGGGTTGAAAAAGATTGGGGAAGCCCGTTATGCAATCAATGGCGCCGCGGGGATTTTAAAGAAAGCCGCCAAGAAAGGCAAAGCCGCGAAAAAAGTTAAAGGAGCAAAGGTCCGTGCCGGACGCGGTGCGCTAAAAGAACAAATCCTTGGTGCATTGAAGAAAGCTGGAGACAAAGGGATCACCATTAAGGACCTTTCGGCTGAGTTGAAAGCCAACTATAAAAACGTCTATATTTGGTTTGTAACGACTGGCAAGCGGATCGCCGGCATCAAGAAGATCGGCCCCGCCCAATACAAACTGGAAGCGGCGGCTTAATCTCTTCCGCTCCAAGCCGTTTCAACCCAAGCCTTGCGGATTTTCCGCAAGGCTTTTTTGTTTTCCTGGGCGTGTTCAGGAATGAAAACAAAGACTCTGTTTTTCAGGGCTCAATAGCCGCACAACACCGGCTTTGCATCGCCTCGGTGTATCAGTCGACAAGGGGAAAGTTGGGTGACCGGAAGAAATGCGGGTTGACCTCGGAGTGTTCAGGCACGAGAGTTGGAGCGTTTCGTCCAGGACTTCTTGCCACTCGTCGGCAATCCAAGGGTCACAGCCATCGTGAGGCGCTCGAAATCACTCGATCTCGACGCCCATGGAAAAGACCCTGAATACCAAACACATCGCCTTTCTGGGCGACTATGTGCCCCGACGGTGCGGCATCGCCACCTTTACGGCAGACATTTGCGAGGCTATCGCGGCGGAGTTTCCCCTGGCGGAGTGCATCGTGGGATCGGTAAATGACCGCCCGCAGGGCTACGATTATCCGGCGCGGGTGCGTTTTGAGATCGACGAAAAGGAGGTCGATTCCTATCGGCGCGCGGCGGAATTTTTGAACCTCAATAATGTGGAGGTTGTCTCCTTGCAGCATGAGTTTGGCATTTACGGCGGCGCGGCGGGCCGCCACATCCTGGAATTCCTGCGCGAGGTGCGCATGCCCGTGGTGACGACGCTGCATACCGTGCTGCGCGATCCGACCGATGACCAGCGCGCGGTGATGAAGCAACTCGATGTCCTCTCCCAACGATTCGTCGTCATGGCCGAGCGCGGGCGAGACATGCTTGAGACGGTTTACGGCGTTGCACCGGGGAAGATTGACCTGATCCCGCACGGGGTGATCGACATGCCGTTTATCGACTCGAATTTCTTCAAGGATCTCTTTCACGTTGAGGGGAAGACGGTGCTGCTGACCTTTGGCCTGCTCTCGCCGAACAAAGGCATCGAGCATGTCATCAACGCGATGCCGACGATTCTCCAACAACATCCAGATGTCGTCTATATCGTGCTTGGGGCCACCCACCCAAATCTTCTCGCAGCGGAGGGCGAAGCTTACCGGGAGAAACTGGGGCGGCTGGCTGTGGAACGCGGCGTGGCTGGCAACGTGATCTTTCACAATCGCTTCGTGACGTTGGAGGAATTGAAGGAGTTCATCGGCGCGGCGGACATCTACATCACGCCTTATCTCAACGAAGCACAGATCACTTCGGGAACGCTGGCTTACACGTTTGGAGCGGGCAAGGCGCTGATTTCGACGCCGTATTGGCACGCCCAGGAGTTGCTCGCGGGGGAGCGCGGCATTCTGGTGCCCTTCGCAAACTCCGAAGCCATTGCGAACGGCGTGAACCATTTTCTCTCCAATCCGACCCTCATGACGGCGATGCGCAAGCGCGCTTGGAAGGCGGGCAGGGAAATGATCTGGCCGGTGGTGGCGCGGCGCTACATGGAGAGCTTTGAGAGCGCACGGGCGGGCCTGAGCGTGCCTTCCATCGAGACGGCTGCCGCGCGGAAGATTGAGAACGCGAACTATCCAATCCCAGTGTTGAAGCTCGATCACCTTTTCAAGATGAGCGATCACACGGGCATCTTTCAGCACGCCATCTACAACGTGCCGAACTATCATGAAGCCTATTGCACGGACGATAACGCCCGCTCCTTCATTTTCACGGTGCTGATGCAGGAGATGGATTGCGGTCCGCAACCGGAGTTGGGCCGGCTGGCCAGTAGTTACCTCGCGTTTTTGTGGTATGCCTTCGACGCGAATACCTGCCGGTTTCGCAATTTCATGAGTCATCAGCGGCAATGGCTGGAACTCCACGGCTCGGAGGACAGCCATGCGCGGGCTCTGTGGGCAACGGGAACGGCGTTGGGACGTTCGCAAAACGAAGGGCACCGCAATCTTTGCGGGCTGCTGTTCCAGCGAGGGCTGCCGCAGGTCGTGCGCTTCAGCTCGCCCCGCGCCTGGGCCTTCGCCCTCATCGCCATTCACGAATATTTGCGCGCGTTTTCCGGGGATCGCGTGGTCAACCAAATGCGCGAGGTCCTGACCAACCGACTCGCGGATTTATTCCATGCCAACTCGTCGCCGCAATGGCAGTGGTTCGAGCGGACCGTCACCTACGACAATGCAAAGCTCTCCCACGCCATGATCCTGAGCGGCCACTGGACCGCGCAAACCGAAATTCTCGACATCGGCCTCACTTCGCTGCGCTGGCTGCTGGAAGCGCAAACGGCGGAAGGCGGCCACTTCGCTCCGATTGGCTGTAATGGCTTTTGGGTGCGCGGCGGCGAGAAGGCGCGCTTTGATCAGCAGCCCCTGGAAGCCCACGCTATGGTTTCCGCGTGCCTTGAAGCCTTCGCGGTGACGCGGGACGCGTTTTGGCGCACGGCGGCGCGCCGTTGTTTCGAGTGGTTCCTCGGGCGCAACGATCTCGGCCTGCCGCTTTACGATCCCACTACCGGCGGCTGCCGTGACGCCCTTCTGCAAGATCACCTCAATCAAAACCAGGGCGCGGAATCGAGCCTCGCCTTTTACCTCTCCTTCGCGGAACTCACTCGCTCCGAAGAGGCATCCTGATCCCCGCCGCGCCATGCGCCACCTAAACATTCAGCCGACCGGCGTTCTCTTTCGGCCCGACAGCTCCCGCGTGCTAGTCCGGCCTTTCATTCCAAACGACCCGGCGCGCATCGTGAATATCATCGGTCGCGCGTTGGCCTTGAGCGAAGCCGAAACCGAGAAAGCGCTCGCCGCCGTCACCGAGGACTTTGCCAAGCGGCATTTGGATATCCGAACCCTTTGGCGGCAGCACTTCGAGCGGGTGAAGACCCATGTCTTTAGCAGCCGACCGCTTTCCGAGGCCCGTCAACTCTACATCGGGGCTCTTTTTTCCGGCGAATATTCCCTGGAATCCGCGGCGCTCTTCAACCCCTCCCTCGTGGCGCACCCGGACCAGACCGGCCTCGGTGCCGGCGCATTGCGCTTCATCCTCAGCCTGCGCGCAACCGGCGAGGGCCATATCTCATCCATCGAGTTTCGAACAGGCGTTATTCACGCCGACTATTCGATCTCGATGGAAGCCCCCTCGGGTTTTGTCACCGCGCCCACGGTCAATCCGAATCCGACCTATCTCAAAACGGTCTTTCTCGACAAGCTCATGGAGATGGGTTTCGAGAACGATTGGTCCAGCCTCGTCATGGAATCGTTGGGGGATACCTTCACGCTCGGCGACTTGGAAAGATCCATGCAACGCGCCAACCAGGGAAAGGGGGCGTTGCCGAGGGATGTGCAGCGGACGATGGAGTGCGTTCGCTGGCTGGCGCAGTCCAACTACGAAATCGACTTCAGCCCGTCGGTTGCCGTCTCCGAGCGCATCATTTTCCCTGTCTCCTCCAATGAAAGCAATGGCATGGAAGACGCTCGCTTCGTTCGCTTTGTTGAAGACGATGGCCGTGTCATTTACTACGCCACTTATACCGCCTACAACGGTCGTGCCATTCTGCCGCAGCTTCTTGAGACCACCGATTTCCTGCACTTCCACGCCCTTACACTCAACGGACGCGCGGTGCAAAACAAAGGCATGGCGTTCTTTCCCCGCCGCATCGACGGGCGCTACGCCATGATCTCCCGCCAGGACGACGAGAACCTGTTCCTCATGTTTTCCGACAACCCCCACTTTTGGAGCGATCCAAAGTTGCTGCGCCAGCCCGGGGAATCGTGGGAATCCGTGAAAATCGGCAACTGCGGCTCACCCATCGAAACGGACGCCGGTTGGCTGGTCATCACGCACGGCGTCGGTCCCATGCGCAAATACTGCATCGGCGCGATGCTTCTGGACCTAAACGATCCGTCGAAGGTTCTTGGCCACCTCAGCGAACCGCTCTTGAGCCCGAAAGAAAAGGAGCGGGAGGGCTATGTGCCCAATGTGGTCTATACCTGTGGCGGGCTTGTCCACGGCGGGCGGCTCATTCTGCCCTACGGTCTCAGCGACACGTCTTCGACAATGGTCACGGTAGAACTCGCCCCCTTGTTATACCAAATCTTTGAAAT
>SESF01011863.1_pt1 | contig 33888 bp, 33 predicted proteins | sample 3171521 | NCBI WGS metagenome assembly SESF01 (sample SAMN10866945, study PRJNA518727) | freshwater metagenome | biome: subpolar coniferous forest; feature: holomictic lake; material: water; isolation source: holomictic Lake 227, 6 m and 8 m depth | place: Canada: near Kenora, Ontario | collected...
TTGCATCGACAACGAATAAACCGGCGGTTACGCTTTCGCCATCAAAGAAGCGGGGCGGTGGAACGAGCTTTTTGAGTCGGGCAACGTCATCGACCAATGCTCCTCAGCGGGAAACGGTCATTACCTCTGACAAGATTGATTTTGATAACCGTGAAGGGGTTATTCTGTTTGATGACCATGTGCTTGTTGACGATCCCCAGTTTTCCATGCGCTCTGACCGTTTGTTGGTCTTTATGGAGGGGACGAACGATGTCAGCCAGGTGATGGCAATCGGGAATGTGATATTTTCAAATGAAATGCGCTCTGCAACCTGTAGTAAGGCGGTCTTTACGAAAAAAGACGGACAAGTTGTGATGACGGGTGATGTTCGTATGAAGTCCGAGGGTGAGACGGCTGGCGAAGTAAGTGGTGAACAAGTGGTCATTTGGGTAGATGACGAGCGCGTTGAAGTTCTGAAGGGCGCAAAAATAACCTTGCCGCCTGGGACATTCAAGAAGGCCGCTGACAAAGAAAAGAAAGACCCCAAGGGTGGCAAGAAGAAGGAAGAAAAACCCCAGACTAAATGATCCCACTAAAACCCTATTGTGCCTCAGTGATAACGAAGTTGGATAGTCATTCATGAACGAGAACGATATTAAAGTTGAGAGCGGTTCTGTGCCAGACATACAGGCGACAGGACTTGTTAAGCAATACGGAACGCGGACAGTGGTGAATGGCGTTTCCATCAATGTGCGTTGTGGAGAGATTGTCGGATTGCTCGGGCCGAATGGTGCTGGAAAGACTACGACCTTTTACATGTTGGTAGGATTGGTGAAGCCTAACGAGGGACTCGTTTCCTTCAGAGGTATTAATATCACACGAACTCCTGTTTATCGCCGGGCACGCATGGGAATTGGTTATTTGGCGCAGGAAGCATCTATATTTCGTAAGCTGACGGTCGAAGAGAATGTTTTGGCGATTTTGGAAACGTTAAAATTAACAAAAAATCAACGTAAGGAGCGAGCCGAGGAATTATTAGCGAGCTTGGGCTTAACGAAGGTCACGAAACAACGGGCATATACCTTAAGCGGGGGTGAACGTCGTAAGCTTGAAATTGCGCGTGCCCTCGTGCGTAGTCCAGCGATTCTGATGTTGGATGAACCGTTTAGTGGCGTTGATCCTTTAGCCGTGCATGACATTCAGGAAATTATTCGCGGATTGCGCGATAAGGGGTTGGGGATCATCGTGACAGACCATAACGTTCGCGAGACCCTCTCGATTGTAGATCGAGCTTATTTAGTTTTTGATGGTCAAATCTTGTGCGAGGGAACAAGTGATTTTCTCGTGCAAGATGAATCTGCGCGTCGAGTTTATCTAGGCGCGAATTTTAGAATGTAATACAACAACGAAAGGTAACTAACTATGTCAATTGAAGTCAATGTACGTCACGAAATGGAAGAAGCCACAAAAAAATTTGCAGAAATCTATGCCGAGCAACGTGCGGAGCAGATTGTTGCCAAGTTCAGCAAGATTGATAATGTCCATGTTGTGGTGGATCACCAGCGGCATTTGTTTGAGTCCGAATTTGTTGTTCATGTAAAGGGTCATACAATTCGTGCAAAAGAGCACGCTTCGAATTTGCGTTCCGCAATTGACATTGCTACGGCACGCGTGAGCAAGCAGTTGCGTAAGCTCGCAAATAAGGTTGAGGCCGTGCATATACATCAGGCAAAACACGTTTAATGATAGACCAACCCAAAGAGCAGGTTATACTCCAGCATTCTCGTGTGACGGTCAAGCAGTTCTTTCAAGAAGGACGCGAACGACTGAAACTTGAGCTTCTTGCTGGTCACCGTGGCATTGACCGTGTGTTAACGGAACCTTTGATCCACCGGCCTGGTTTGGCGTTGACGGGTTTTTATGAGCACTTTGCTTGGGAGCGCGTCCAAACGTTAGGCATGGCGGAACACGGGTATCTTTCGTCCCTGCCTGAGGCGTTGCGTAAACAGCGTGTCGAAGAGCTTTTCGCGATGAATATCCCTTGTATGGTGTTTACGCGCGACCTACATGTTTTTCCTGAGATTATTGATGTGGGGGAGCGCCTGGGGGTGCCCATCATGAAATCCGAGATGGTGACGCGTGAATTCTTACGGCATGCGACCTTTTTATTGGAAGAACTCGATGCGCCGCGGTGCAAAGTTTACGGCACTATGATGGAAGTTTCGGGCATGGGCATCTTCATTGAAGGTGCGCCAGGCTTGGGCAAAAGTGAAACAGCGCTTGGATTGATTAAACGCGGGCACGCGTTGGTTGCTGATGACTTGACGCAATTTCGTCGAGATAGTAACGGACGGTTGATCGCATCTGCTTTAAACGTCACAAAGTTCTTCATGGAGATTCGTGGCATCGGTATTATTTATGTGCCAGCGATTTTCGGTGTAACGGCGGTTCGAGGCGAGAAGCATGTGGATCTCGTGATTACGTTGATGCGTCAGGCGGATGTCGATGCAGAGCTTGATCGTACAGGGACAGAAGAATTATCGCGTGAGTTTTTAGGGATTTCGGTTCCCCAGCGCATTGTGCCAGTGGCACCTGGACGCGATCTTGTCAATTTGGTTGAAACCGCTGCGCAGGAGTATAAGTTGCGCATGACGGGGTATGTAGCCGTCGCCGAGTTAGATGCACGAATTAAACAGCAACATGATGTTACATGGAGAAAATCAAATGGGACAGTCTGAAAAAAACCAGGAATCACGTGATTTGCTTCTACTGAACAAGTACGGTATGCATGTCCGTCCAGCAGGACTGTTTGCAAAAGTTGCCTCACGATTTAATGCGGATGTCGAAGTTGAAAAAGACGGAAGTATTGTTTCGGGCAAGAGCATCATGGCATTGATGACGCTTGAAGCTGTTTGCGGAACGATTTTGCGAGTCACAGCGTGTGGTCCGCAATTTAAAGATGTGTTGGACGAACTGGAAGCACTTGTGGCGAGAAAATTTGATATTCCTGATGAACAATAATCTTGATAGTTGCTATGATGTTCAAGACAACGGAATGCAGATGTTCAACGGCATTCCGGTCTCTCGTGGTTTTGTGTCGGCTCATGCGTATGTGTTTCGTCCTCTGAACAGTGAGGCTGTTTCAGAAGTAAAAATCAATTCTGATGAGATTGAATCCGAGTTGAAGAGATTGTATGCCGCGATTGATCGCACGAAAGATCAGATTCGTTTCTTAGCGAATAACTTGCGAACTCAGCATGGTAGTGTGGCGACCATTATGGATGGTCACGAAATGCTCGTTGAAGATGTATCTGTCGTTGATTTTTGCAAGAAGCGCATTAGCGAGCACTGTTATAATGCTGAATGGGCTGTTTCATCTGCAGCGAATCATTTCGCAGGAATTTTCAGCAAGATGAAAGACGAGTATTTGAAAGAACGTGCCAATGATGTGCACGACATAGCTCGTCGTATATTAAGAAATTTACGTGGTCAGTCAGATCATCTCATTACTATTACGGAACCTAGCATTATTGTTGCCTCTGAGCTAACACCTTCAGAAACCATTTTGTTGCCGAAACAGATGGTTCTCGGTATTGCCACGGATCGCGGAAGCGTAACTTCCCACGCTTCATTATTGGCTCGGGCATTGGGCATTCCCGCTGTTGTGGGAATTGGGCATTTTTCAGAGCATGTTCGTACGGGCGACCTTCTTCTTTTAGACGGTTCGCATGGAAAGGTTGTCTTGAACCCCGGTGAAGCTACGCAACAGGCTTTTAAGAAGGTGGTGGCTCGTGCACATTCTATCGGTGAATCTGTTGACCACGTCCGTTTGAAATCTGGACGGATGCGGGATGGTCACGCGATTCCCTTGCTGGCAAATGTAGACCATACAACTTCCGAAGCTGAGCTTTACGATGTCAATGCTGAGGGCATCGGATTGTTCCGTTCTGAATATCTCTGGCTTTCGCTCGATCGTGAGCCGACAGAGGAAGAGCAATACAAGGCCTACTCAAAACTAGTTCGTGTATTACCCAAAGATCAGGAGATTGTTATCCGTGCGTTGGACTTGGGGGGCGATAAGATGGTATCTGGCTCTCGCTTCAAAGAAGCCAATCCCTTTTTGGGTAACCGTTCGATTCGATATTTGCTCAATGACTTACCCATGTTCCGGAGACAATTGCGCGCGATTTTACGAGCAAGCGTGCATGGAAACGTTGCATTGATGTATCCAATGATTGCGACGCTGGAGGAGTTCCGCGCTGCTAATATGGAATTGGATCATTGTAAAAAAGATTTATGCGCAGAAGGTATTCCCTTTAATGATAAAATAAAAACAGGCGTGATGATCGAAGTGCCATCTGCTGCGTTGATCGCGGATGAATTGGCGAAAGAGGCGGATTTCTTTTCAATCGGAACGAATGATTTAGTTCAATATACATTGGCGGTTGACCGTTTGAATGAGACGGTTTCGCGTCTCTATCAGCCAACACATCCAGCAGTCCTTCGGCTGATCGATATGACCGTGCGTGCGGGGCATGCACATCAACGGCATGTTGCTGTGTGCGGTGAAATGGCGTCTGATCCTGTATTAGCCATCTTGCTGGTTGGGTTAGGTGTTGATGAACTAAGTGTCGCCCCCAACCAGATTACTCAAATCAAATATGTACTGAGTCAGGTAACCCTTGAAGACGCACGCGCGTTAGCGCAGGAGGCACTCGGGCAAAGTCATTGCCTCGCGGATGCCATCTATGCTCAATGCAAGGCGACAATCAAAAAATGGGTGCCCGACGTCTTCTTTGTGTAGGAGCGTTTAGAAAGTCCGCTCGGTTATGACAAAATCCTCCGGAGTTAATCCAGTTTGTTTTCCTGTCGTTGAACTGTTTGAATCTGTTCAGGGCGAAGGGGCAAACGCAGGATTGCCCGCTGTTTTTCTTAGGTTAGGCGGTTGTAATTTGTCCTGCCCCTGGTGTGATACAGATTTTTCAATAGCTGAAATGCTGGATGTCGATACGATTCTCAATCGACTCTTGGTGTTTCACAATCGACGATTGATTTTGACCGGTGGAGAACCCAGTATTCATCCTTCTTTGGATATTTTAGTGACCCATTTGAAGCAGGCGGGTTACTGGATTGCCTTGGAAACAAACGGATTGATTGAGCTGTCTCCTTTGCTTCGCCAGATGTTGGATTATATTTCAACATCTCCGAAAGCGCATGCTGCAGCCGACTATCTTGAATCGCGTATGATTCGCCGGACGGATGAAGTGCGTATTGTTGTCGATGGCGACGTGTTTGACTTCTGTGCTCGGATGAGATGTCAAATCATTGCAACGCGCTATTTTCTTTCGCCGTGTAGTCGGGAAGGGAAGATGAATATAGAAGAAACTCTTTTGTTCTTGAAACGTTTGAATGCGGACGAACCTGAAAATCCGTGGCGGCTATCCCTCCAACTTCACAAGCTTATCGGTATTCGCTAACCCGGATGATGTCATTGAGTAAGATGTATGCGGACGCGTACAATGCCGTTTGACACCGTTGTTTGCACAGGACCCACCTGACCCGCTGAACAGGGTATATAGAATTGTTTTAAAATCTTTGCATCAGGTTTTCCGATCGGCGAAGCAATCAGAGAAAGCACGTTGCCGTCGGTGGATACCAGCACGCTCTTCTCATCAATCTGTTGAGACAGAACAAAAGCAATGTTGTAGAGGCCGTCATGTTCCCGCATGTCCGCGGCCTGTCTTACAGGCGCATCAAGCCATCCGCTGTCATGTGAAAGCGTACGGGCAATCCTGCTGACATGTGATTGAGTTACGCCGTCCGGCGAAAACGAAAAGGTGTGTTGCGATGCAGCCACCACGTAGTGTTGCGGCTCCACAGTTTCGTCATCCTGAGAGATGGGGCGGCTCAGTAAGTTAGTTGCAGCACGGAGCCCAGAGACTTCGTTCTTTACCTCGAATCGACTCAGTACCAGTAGGATAATGATCGCGATTAATAGCAGTCGATCAAACCAGGCTAGTAGACTATTTGCGTTTGTACTCATTAATTTTTGCTCGTCTCAAGTATTAGCACAAGGTATGCCAGTGGGCAAAAACCCCGCCACACTGGGAGTCGGCGCTAACGAAGGGAAAACTTGGAGAAGTGTGTTAATGCGTTAATGTGTTAGTGTGCTAATTGGAATAACTGAACCCCGAACCCTGAACCCTGACTCCTACGCATCGTCACGTCTCGCGCCAAGCTGTCGTGATTAAATGCGCCAATTTGTCGCGGACAGCTTGTCTTCGAGGGGTAAAGTTGGTATTTTAGACATCTTACGTCAATTTGTGGTGAAGGCATGGTATTTGCTAAATAGGTGATGATGACCTTAGGACAACAAAAACAACAGAAGCCTGCGATTCGGCTGGAGTATATCTTACTGCTGGCTTTTTTGGTATTTATGGTGTTGGCAGGCGTGGGTTTATTTTTTTTAAAGAAGTCACATGATCGACAAACGCGACTGGCTGCGACGGAATATGTATTAAACAGGGGCGTGCTCCTTATCAATACCATGAGCTCGATGAAGGGTGTCTCCTCGTCCAATGCTACACTCGAAGTCCTGAAAGGACTCGCTGCTACAGCCGATACGATATTTGATGTGCGACCGGATGTGCAATCACTTTCAATTATGCATGATGGTGTGACGGTATTCCATCGCCAGGCACAGGGATTTGAAACAGCGCAGATTACTAACAAAATGTCATCAGCAACGGGTGAATCGGACACAGTTATGTCAGGTAGTACGCTTGAAATAGGTGGAGAACATCAGCCTGTATTTGTTTTTTCGCGTACACTCTCTTCACCCGATGGGCGGGGTACAGTCATTGAGGCGACTGTGAAGCGTGGTGCGGTTGGGCAGGCCGAGGAAACAGCCCGGAATGCCGTTTCATCGCTCTTTCTCTTTTCGATGATTCTCCTCATCCTTTCGTTTAGCTCCTGCGCTGGCGTATTAGTGTTAGCGGTACTGCGAGATCGGCGTCGAGAGGCACGTTCGCGCCAGGAAGAACATCTAACCTTTTCAGGGGTATTGGCAAACGGCATCCTGCATGACTTTCGAAATCCGATGTCGGCGGTTCGCCTTGATGCACAGATGCTCGAACGCGAGATGGTACGGGACGGAGGCTTCAGGCCGGAGCGTGTTACGGAACTTTCTGGACGTATCTCGCGTACGATGACGCGCATGGATAAGATTTTTCATGAATTTCTCTTCCTCGCAAAACCAGCGGATGAAAAGCCAGAGGTCGTGCATCTTGATCTTGTCATTAAGGAATGTGTTGATACGCTCTCGCCTCGCATTGAACAGGCGGAAGTTCAGGTTCATGTGAATAGCCCGGAAGGTTTGCCAGGAGCCGAAGCCTATCCGTTTGCGATTCGTCGCGCTTTTTTAAATGTACTTTTGAATGCGCTTCAGTTTGCACCCAAAGGATCTGCTGTGGAGGTGACCGTGGCGCACAAAGACTCTGTGCTGGTGACGGACATTCTGGATCGGGGCCCCGGTATTCTTCCACAACATCAGAAAAAGATCTTTGATTTGTTTATGACCACACGGCCGGAAGGCACAGGGCTTGGACTCTTTCTTGCGCGCACCGCTATTCAACGATGCAACGGAACCATTGATGCGTTGCCCCGTGAAGGCGGAGGCACGTGTATTCGTATTGTATTGCCCTGTGTTAAAAAAGTTACCCATGTTGTTCACTCCTCGTGAAACGTTATTAACTATGAAACCAACCATCCTGATTATTGAAGATGATGCTGATAATGCGCGCTCTATGCATGAGGTTGCTGATGATGCGGGCTTTAATGTCGTTGATGCCGCAACCGGTAAGGCTGGCATTGAATTGTTTAAGCAATACCAGCCAGATATTGTCTTAAGTGACTTGGTCTTGCCGGATATCGATGGAATAGAAGTCCTCTCTCAATTGCGGGCCTTGCAACCGGATATCCCTGTCATCATTATGACCGCGTATGCATCGGTCGATACGAGCGTCCTAGCGATGCGTAAGGGTGCGTATGATTATATTACCAAGCCTCTGGACTTGGATGACATCCAATCCAAGCTGCGCCGTGCCTCAGAAACGTCGCGCCTGCGACTTCAGGTCGATCTGCTTTCGCAGTCTGTTCGTGAGCGTTTTGCTTCGACAGCAATCATTGCCGAGTCACCTGGAATGAAAATAGTGGTCTCACAGATTGAAGCATTGGCGGACACCATGGCGACCGTATTGATTTCAGGCGAGAGTGGAACAGGCAAGGAGTTGGTGGCGCGTGCGCTACATGTTGATTCAAAGCGCGCACAGGGACCGTTTGTTGCCGTCAATTGTGGCGCATTCGTTGAGTCGCTTTTGGAATCCGAACTTTTTGGCCACGAAAAGGGTTCCTTTACTGGCGCGTCGAGCTTACATAAAGGTGCGTTTGAGCGTGCGGATGGAGGAACGCTTTTCTTGGATGAAATCGGGGATGCGCCGCTCTCTGTGCAGGTTAAATTGTTGCGCGCATTGGAGGAGCGTGAGATCCGACGCGTCGGGGGTCGCGAAGTGATTAAGGTCAATGTGCGCATGGTATCTGCGACGAATAAGAATTTGGATGTAATGGTTGCCGAGGGAAAATTCCGAGAGGATTTGTTGTACCGGATTAATGTGGTGGCATTACGCGTGCCTCCTCTTCGGGGGCGTAAGGAGGACATACGCGCGATGACTGACCGCTTTATTGCAAAGGCTTCGTCTGAAAATAGCAAACCCGTTACCGCAGTACGCGCTGATTTTTATCGGGCATTGGAATCGTATGACTGGCCAGGGAATGTGCGGCAATTGCGGAACATCGTTGAATCAGCGGTTTTGCTCTCAATTGATGGTATCTTAACGTCAAACTCCATTCTTCTTCCAGGTATCACCCGTGCCTTGTCCGGTGAACTCTCTGTGCCGGAGGGTATGACTCTAGAACAAATCGAGTGCGCGGTTTTGGAAGCTAAGTTGCGTAGTAACAATGGCAACCGTACGTTGACAGCTGACCAGCTTGGACTTTCGCGCCGCACGATTCAACGAAAAATAAAGGAACATCATCTGCCGTTTTAATATGCAACAGCCCTCACAGAAGCGTCCAGGGAAGCATGCACCGCGTGGTGTTGAGATTCTTTATGAGGATCGTGACATCTTTGTGGTCTGCAAGGCGGTTGGCGTGCTTTCTACAGGTACGCGTCGCGCTGAAGCGTTCACGGCTGAGAATGTGCTCAGCAATTATGTGCGCAAAGGTTGCGCACGTTCAAATAAGCATGTTTATCTGGTTCATCGCCTTGACCGTGAAACATCCGGTGTTATGCTCTTTGCAAAGTCCGAGGAGGCGCAGCAGCGTCTCAAAGACAATTGGTCCAATAACGAGAAGATCTATTACGCGGTACTTCGGGGGCACCTGAAGGATAAGCAGGGGACACTCTCGAGCTATTTGGCTGAGGATGAGGATTTGTTTGTATATTCTGTAAAAGATCCGTCACAAGGCAAACTCTCCCAGACGGCGTATGAAGTCGTTGCTGAAAACCCAACCATGAGCCTTGTCAAAATCAATCTGCTCACAGGACGCAAAAATCAGATCCGCGTCCAGTTTTCAGAAATCGGACATCCCGTGGTCGGCGATCCTAAATATGGACGCGATGACTCTTTCCGCGAACGTCTTTGCCTCCATGCAAAATCCATCGCCTTTGACCATCCCTATTCCGGTAAACGCCTGACGTTTGATACGCAATTGCCGCAGATATTTCTCCGATTATTCCCGACATTTTGCGACACATCATCAGTGATTTAATCTATGAAAGCACTCATACAGCGGGTTTCGGACGCATCAGTCGATATTCAGGGGGAACGTGTCGCCCAGATCGGGCAGGGGTTACTTGTCTTGCTCGGCATTACGCATACGGATACCGCGGCGGATGTTGAGAAGCTCGCCGCAAAGATTCCCGCACTGCGCATCTTTGAAGATAAAAAAGGGTTGATGAATAAGTCCGTAATGGATATGGACGGGAGCCTTATCGTCGTTTCGCAATTCACGCTGTATGCGGATACGCGAAAAGGAAATCGCCCGAGTTTCATTGAAGCGGCACGGCCTGAGCAGGCGGAACCGCTCTATGAGAAGCTGGTTGAGAAATTGCGCGCGATCATGGGTGAAGCCCGCGTTCAGACTGGCCAGTTTGGCGCAGAGATGAAGGTACGGCTTCTTAATGATGGGCCCGTCACTGTTGAATTAAGGACGGACAACGACAGTCCCAGCATGGTGCTCGCAAACCTTTCCGATTAAAGTGGCGTGTAATACGCCTGAGGCATGGAGGTCACGCAGTAATGCGTCTGCATCTTCAGCAGGGACGCAAATTAAGAGTCCCCCGGATGTTTGGGCATCGTAAAGAATCGCTTGGTCTGCCTCCGTCAGGCTTGCGTCAAACGTGGTGTGCTTTGCGCTGAAGGATGCGTTTCGCTCGTTGGCTCCGCTATACATGCCCTCATGTGCATATTCGCATACATCCGGGAAAAGTGGCAACGTATGAAAAAGAATTTCTGCGGAAGTTTTGCTTTCAATCATCATGCGTGTCAGATGTCCGAGTAGCCCGAACCCGGTAATATCTGTCGCGGCCTTTACGTGATGGCGAGTCATGATTTCTGCGGCGGTACGATTGAGCGTAGACATGGACTGAGCGATAGCTGCAAGCGAGCGCTCCGAAGCGCGATTAATTTGTCCAGCAAGGGAGACGATGCCTGTTCCTAACGGCTTGGTCAGAATCAGCTTGTCCCCGGCTTTTGCTGCCGCATTGGTTGTGAGGTGTTCACGGTTGACAATGCCTGTTACAGCGAAGCCAAATTTAACCTCTTCGTCGTTGATGCTGTGTCCACCTACTAAAATACATCCGGCTTCCTGTAGCACATCCATGCCCCCGCGCAGGATATCGGCCATGGCGGCATGGGGGAGGGTGTGGATGGGAAACCCGATGACTGAAAGTGCTGTTACGGGCTTACCACCCATGGCATAGACATCGCTCAAGGAATTGCAGGCAGCAATTCGCCCAAACGTGTAGGGGTCGTCAACGCCAGGTGTAAAAACATCCACAGTCTGAACAAGTAAAAGCCCAGGCTGAATTTCAAATACGCCCGCATCATCGGCACTCGAAAGTCCGACCACTAAGCGCGGGTCGCTGATGGCTGGAAGTTGTGAAAGCACGGCATGCAAATCGTTTTGCCCAATTTTGCTTGCACATCCTGCGCTGCGCACATGTTGTGTCAGCTTGACTTTGATGGAGCCGTCGACAGGCAAATGTTCACCTGCGCACAGGCAGACATTCTTTTCCTGGAAGAGTGGACAGGGGCATGGCTTGACAGGGTCACACACGCAGTGTCCCAGTCGAATGCTTCTCCCCATGACTTTTTTACGATTGGCCAGTTGTTCTTGATTCATAAGGTTATCTCAATATGCGGTCGTCTCCGACGCGTTTAGTCAACCCGGCTTTGTCCCAGTATTCCAGCAGGGGCATGGCAAACTTACGCGACGTATTTAAAAGATCTTTGTATTCAGCCAGCCGGATTCGGCCGTGTTTTTCAAGATGATTACACAGGATCTGTTTTGATTTTTCCAGATAGATATGATGTATAATAATCTGTTCGGCAAGTTCGACGAGAATGTTGCGATGGCGAAGATGGATCAGCAGGTCATCAATCATGCTTTGTTTCAATCCCGTCATTACAGGCAGTTCATCAGGACGTGGCGTTATAAACTCTGCCTTCATAAACAAGTGGGCGAGCTGGTCAGATGCACGTTGCTCGGTGTCAGATAATCGGGGTTCTTTTTCTGACAAATAGAGGCGTTCCTGTTCCTGGATGACCCGCTTCTCAGCAAGCAAACGATCAAAGGCTCGATCGATGACCATGCGTGTTCCGGAGAAGCCTTTGAGGATATCCCTCTTTTCAAATCCACAATAGAGCGGATGCGCCGTATGTAAATCTGTCAGACGACCGACTAAATCAGCAAGAACGGTGTTAAATGCTTCGACAGTGATGTAACGTTCCCCTGGAAATTCAATGACTTCCTCTTCCTGAACGAGAAGGATCGTTTTTATTTTTGCGGCCTCTTTTGTCACGTTAGCCTGACGCGCCCAGTTGTCGATGTGGCAGGGGGTTGCACCTGCTGTTTTCAATGCAAGCATCAAGGCAAGTGTTTCATCATCGACAGCCTTCTCTTTCTCTATGCGGCCCTCTAACCAATTACCGCGGCCACGACGCAACTTGGTGTCTGAATTGTCAATGACCGTTCCGCCGCCCAGTGTTTTGACGGGGCTTAAGAGACGCAACACGAAGAAGTCGCCGGGGGCCGCCACGACAGGTCTGCTCAATTGTATTTGCGCATACGTTTCACTGCCGGGTGTCAGGCGCGCGAGTTCAGATAAAACCAGATGGCCAGGCGTGTCTGATGTGCCCACGTGGAAACGTATAGCCGTACGGGGTTCCAAAGGTTTTTCGTGATGCGGGAGGTAGTAGAATTTGACATTGAGGAAGCGTGAGGGCTTAAAATAACCAGTGGCAGCAATGACTTTGCCGCGTTCTGCCATTTCGGTTGTCATTCCGGAAAGGCGTAATGCAACGCATTCGCCCGCGCGACCGCGCTCAGCAGGTGCGCCATACGCTTGGATACCCTTTACCGTGTGCCGTGTTCCGTCAGGAAGGAGTTCGACTTCATCGCCAATCTTGACGCACCCTGCACGCGGGATACCAGACACAATGGTGCCCAGCCCCTTGAGTACAAAGCCACGTTCGACATGCAATTCAAAGGGGCCTGAATCATCGCGTTCAACAGTCTCGTCGACCACTTTTTCGAGCGTTGTCAGCAGCTCGTTGAGACCTTCACCGGTCTTTGCTGAAAAGCGTATGATGGGGGCGCTTTCCAGGAAGGTGCCGGCAACACAATCGCGGATTTCAGCTTCAACATAAGCGCGCTTGTCGTCGTCAACAAGATCAACCTTGTTCATGACGATGACCCCTCGCTTGACGCCGAGCATGCGTACAATCTGGACGTGCTCGATGGTTTGCGGCATAACACCGTCATCAGCCGCAACCACAAGCATGACAACATCAATGCCACTTGCACCGGCCACCATGTTGTGGATAAAGCGCTCGTGACCCGGCACGTCAACAATGCCCACACGCTTGCCGTCCGGACGTTCCCAGACTGCAAAGCCCAAGTCAATCGTCATGCCTCGCGCTTGTTCTTCCGGCAGTTTGTCGCACCAGCACCCTGTCAGGCATCTGACGATGGAGGTCTTGCCGTGATCGATGTGACCGGCTGTTCCCAGCGTAATGTTGATGTTCGCTGAGGGAAGACGTGGAACGGAAAGGTTTGTGAGGCAGCATTTCATGGGTTATGTTTTCTGCGGAGCCCTGGAATCCCTGAGTGTAACGGTGCGGTTGAAGACCGGTGCGTCAGGCTTAGAGTCCTTACTGTCTGCGCAGAAATAACCGATACGCTCAAACTGAAACTTCTCCCCTGGGGATGCGTGTGTCAATGCAGGTTCGCCATACGCCATGACTGTCTTAGCGGAGTCCTTGTTAATGAATTCAAGAAAGTCCTTCGTCTCATCGCCCATGGGATTTGGAATCGTAAAGAGTCGATCATAAAGGCGGACTGGAATTTGCACCGCGTGTTTGACGGATACCCAGTGGATTGTCCCCTTCACTTTGCGTCCGTCAGGCGCATTGCCCCCTTTGGATGCGGGATCGTACGTGCCATGAATTTCAGTGACGTTGCCCGTTTTGTCCTTCACAACATGTGTGCAGGTGAAGAAACATGCGCCGCGGAGGCGCACTTCCTGTCCAGGGGTCACGCGGAAGAATTTCTTCGCAGGCACCTCCATGAAATCTTCGCGTTCAATCCAGATTTCCTTACCAAAAGGGATCTGGCGGATACCAGTGTTTGGGTCTTCCGGATTGTTCTGCGCTTCGGCAAAATCAATCGCACCTTCCTCGAAGTTATCAATGACAACCTTGATGGGGTCGAGTACCGCCATACGACGGAGCGCCTTTTTGTTGAGGTCATCTCGGAGGCAGTATTCTAACAGGGCAACATCGGTTTCGCTGTTGAATTTAGAGACGCCAATTCGTTCACAAAATTCGCGGATAGTTTCTGGGGTGTACCCACGACGACGCAGACCACAGACGGTTGGCATGCGCGGATCATCCCATCCGTCAACGCGAGCTTCTTGCACTAACTGGAGTAACTTGCGCTTGCTCATCACGGTGTATGTGAGATTTAAGCGCGCAAATTCACGCTGTTGCGGACGAATTTTGACACCGTTACGCACGATCAGCAAGCTCATCTCGTCCATGCGGTCGATCACCCAATCGTAGAGTGGACGATGTACTTCGAATTCAAGGGTACACATCGAATGCGTTACGCCTTCAAGGGCATCCTCGATAGGATGTGCAAAATCATACATCGGATAGATGCACCACGTATTGCCTGCATGATAGTGCGGAACATGCATGATTCGATAAATCACGGGGTCGCGGAAATGGATGTTGGGCGATGTCATGTCAATCTTTGCACGCAGACACTGCTCGCCTTCTTTGAATTCACCTGCACGCATACGACGGAAGAGCGCAAGATTTTCCTCAGGCGAACGGTTGCGAGTAGGACTTTCCTTTCCAGGCTTGGTTGGAATGCCACGATAGACTTTCCATTCCTCCTGGGAAAGGTTACACACATACGCATGACCGCTCAAAATCAGATTCTCGGCGATCGTGTACATCTGGTCAAACAGGTCTGCAGCATTGTAATATCCTTTGCCCCAATCGAATCCAAGCCAGTGAATATCTTCCTTGATGCTATCCGCATATTCATCGGATTCCTTCGATGGATTGGTGTCGTCCATGCGTAAATTACACTGTCCTCCATAAGCGGCGGCCATGCCAAAATCGATGCAGATGGCCTTTGCGTGGCCGATGTGGATATAGCCATTGGGCTCGGGCGGAAAACGTGTTGTGACACAGCCGCCTGTCTTGCCGGATGCCACATCTTCGCTGATCCATTGTTTTAAAAAATGCCGACTGGTGTCGGACTCGGTTACTTTTGTTTCGTCGTTCATTATCAACGGTCCTTATCTCGTTAACGTTTCCAAATTTTGACAGCCATCTTTTTCCGTCCCCATTGCTTTGCCATCCCGTGCGTTGGGAACCACAGGTCAAGTTTGTCTCCCTGGATGGCACCGCCACGGTCTTCAACGCGTCCATATCCGTATCCAGGGATGTACACAATGGTGCCAAACGGGAGGGAGGCATCTGCCGCGATCGTTCCATATGCAGCGTGTGTGCCCCAAGCAGTTTGTCCGACAGCCTTTTCCTTGCCCTTGTTTGCCCCTGAGGAGATGATGGGAGAACCGATGAGTCCAAAGGGCGAATACCACGGATATTTCCAGCTACAACATATGCCACAGTTACAATAACCTGTCACTTCCATGACTTTAACAATCGGCTGGTAGGCCGGTGGATAAAAGCGCCTGCTCACACATCCAACAAACACGAATACGCAGAACACGCCGATTGCAAGAATACCAATCAATCGTCGCTGCTTGGAAGCATGTTTTTTGAGCTTTCTCATGGTGGTCTTCGACGGAGGCACGAGCAATTAAAGTGTGGCTAAATAACGCTCGGCTTGAAGGGCTGCGATACATCCGGTGCCTGCTGATGTGACGGCCTGTTTAAAATGACGATCTTGCACATCCCCCGCCGCAAAAACGCCCGCGACAGACGTGCAGGTCTGATTCGTAACAATATAGCCATCGTCATCAATAGTAATCTGCCCAGCAAAGATACTTGTGTTCGGCGTGTGGCCGATGGCGACAAAGAATCCTTGGACAGCGCAGTCTGTGATTTCACCACTGTTAACGTTTTTGAGCAAAAGGCCTGTGACTTCGCCTTGTGATACATCACGGATGTCCTCGACTACGGTGTTCCATAAAACTTCAATATTTGATGTATTCAATACGCGGTCAACCATGATTTTGGATGCGCGGAATGCATCACGGCGATGAATCAGTGTTACGTGCTCTGCTAGACGTGACAGATAAAGCGCATCTTCCATGGCGGTATCACCTCCGCCGACAACGGCAACACGCTGGCCTTTAAAGAATGAACCATCGCAAGTTGCGCAGGCAGATACGCCGCGTCCCAGCAACTGTTGCTCAGCTGGCAAACCTAGATAACGTGCGCTTGCCCCAGTTGCGATAATGACGGTACGTGTTTCAAGCGTACCATTCATCATGAGCGTCAATTTTTTAACCGCGCCTGTTACCTCGCAGGAGGCTACAGCATCCATCATAAAACGGACACCAAAACGCTCCGCCTGCTTGCGCATGGTAGTCATCAATTCGAATCCACTGATGGACTTCTCGAACCCAGGAAAATTTTCAATATCTGTTGTTTGCGTGAGCTGTCCACCCGGCTGCATTCCATCAATAACTATAGGGGTCAAATTGGCGCGTGCGGCATAGATCGCTGCTGTGAGACCTGCTGGCCCGCTACCAATGATTACAATGTTTTCCATAATAATATTATTCCTTGATCCTTGGCAAAAAGTTTGAGATAAAATATATCAAATTCTAGGGGGGCATTGCCATCTCATAATTCGTCTTTAAGAATAACAATTTGGCTTGTCAAAACACCTGAAAAAGGGCACAATTTTTACCCTTAATTTGATTCAGATGTTGGACATGAAATGTGTATGAAAAACAAAGGCATTGCATTACTTATTGGAGGTAGCCGAGGCATCGGAAAAGCGATTGCCCTGAGGCTTGCGGATTCGGGTTTTGATTTGTGGTTGACCTACCAATCCAATCATGCGGCCGCACAAGAAGTCAAGACGGCTGTTGAAGCTTGTGGACGGTCGTGTACGCTCCTAGCCTTTGATCTCGGGAACCGTGAAGCTGTACGCTCGGCGCTGACCCCATTGCTGCAAGTATCTTGTCCTGATGTACTTGTCTATAATGCGGGTATTGCCAAGGATAACCTTTTGGCCTTCATGAAGGACGAGGAGTGGGACACTGTTTTACACACGAATCTGGATGGGTTTTTCAATGTGACTAAGCCTGTGATCTTTGAAATGATTCGCATGAAGCGCGGGCGAATCGTGGTCATTTCCTCTATTTCTGGACAGATTGGACAGGCGGGTCAGGTTAATTATTCGGCATCCAAGGCAGGGCTGATCGGGGCGGCAAAGGCCTTGGCGAGAGAGGTGGGACGCAAGAATATTTTTGTGAACGTTGTTGCGCCAGGCGTGATAGAAACCGAAATGACGTACGCCCTTCCCAAGGAGCTGATTTTGCCGTTGATTCCGCTTCATCGTTTTGGCCAGGCAGACGAAGTCGCTTCCGTTGTGAATTTTCTATGCTCGGAGCCACTCATGTATATTCATGGGCAAGTGATTGGTGTGAATGGCGGCATGGCGATATGAGCGTATGCCCAAAGATGAAATGCGATGATTTGGTGATTGGCGCGGGGCCCGCTGGTTTGGTGTCTGCCATTCTGTTGGCAAAGACTGGACGCAAGGTTTTGCTTGTGGAATGTGCCGCACAGGTAGGAGGCGGGCTAAGGGGGTTCCGACGATCGGGGGTTCATTTTGATACGGGGTTTCATTTTACGGGGAGTATTCGCAAAGGTGAACTCTTTCCGTTTCTGCTGAGTCAATTGGGCGTCGAGCAGCAGGTCAAATTGCTTCCCAGTGATGCTTCCTGTACACATCGGTTTGTTTTTTCAAATGCAGGTCATACAGAGATTCATGTACCTGCTGGTATTGATGAAACCATTGAGAAATGGTCAACCTATTTTCCGAAAGAGGCCGATGCTATTCGCTGGTATTTTACAGCGCTGAAAGCAATTGCGGCCAAGACCATGGGCATGCAGCCTGGCGAACCGTTGGTGGAATATGGACGGCTTGATGAAGATTATGTTTCGTTAAAAGATGTTTTGGATGCCAAATTTTGCGATCCAGTCTTAAAGGGGGCTGCTTCTGTATTCGCGATGTGTCATGGTACGCCACCTGCAAAGGTTCCCTTTGGTGTTCATGCGCGTGTCTCTTATGGACTGCATCAGTCAAACGGAGTTGTTGAAGGAGGAGGCAGTGCATTGGCGGATGCGCTGTTGGATGAGGCTGTGCGGAGTGGGGTAACTGTTTTGACGAATTGTGCGCTAGAAGCCTTTCAGCATGTCGAACAGAATATGCCCGATGAGGCGGTCTTCTCAGATGGGTCTGTGTCTACTTTTGAACGGTGTGTCATGACGCAACATCCTTATCACATCTTGAAGTTAATGACTCCGCTTAAAATGCATAAGGCCTTCCGGGAACGGGTTGAAATGCTAGAAACGACTGCAGGCTATTTTGCAACTTTTGGCATTGTGCAAGGTGCTGCGCCGGTGCCTGGTTTTGCACACTCGATCCATTCATTGTTCCCCGATACGGATTTTGACAAGATGATGGATTCGGCCTGGCAGGGGGATGCGCCGTTAGTTTTGATTGAGGTTCCGGCAGGTAAAGGTTCTGTTTCACCCTCAGTTTCCGCACTGGAGCTCTCGTTTGAACGCGATGTGGCAGCATGGTCGGATACGCGCCTTCGGAAACGTCCACAAGCCTACCAGGACTACAAGCAACAGCATGTAGATAAACTTGCGTTGCGATTGAAGGGTTTTGTTCCTTATGCGGATCGCATGAAATGGGTGGATTCAGCATCGTTGCTCACCTTCCGTGATTACCTTCATTCTCCGCAAGGCAGTGCGTATGGTGTGATGCAAAAGATCAGCCAGTACGGTTTATTTGGACGCCTCCCCATTCGGAATCTCTATGCTGCCGGACAAAGTTCGTTTGTTCCCGGTGTGACAGGATCAATACTGTCTGGTTTTTTTGTTGCTCGGCAGATGATTGGAAAAGATATTTTTGATTCGCTCTTCTGGAAGAGTGGAAAGGCATAAGATGAAGCGTGTTGTTATTACGGGCATGGGTGCTGTCACGCCGCTAGGGGGTTCTGTTTCAGAAACTATTCAAGCACTCGATGACGGTCGTCATGCAATTCGAAGAGCTCCTGAATTAGAAGCGTGTAAGGGACTTCGAAGCTGGCTTGCGGCGCCGGCAGAACTGAAAAACGAGAAGTTGATTCCGCGGCAGAATCGTCGCTCGATGAGTCGCATGAGTATCTTTGCCGCTCAGGCCGCACAAGAGGCTGCGCGCGTAGCAGGCTATGAGGCGCGGCAGTTTGACGCGGGCCGGGTCGGTTGTGTTGCCGGTTCTACGACACCCAGTCCAATGACGATTCATGCGATTTATGAAACGTTCATCCCGACGCGCGATTTCGGGTTGATACAGGCCATGCAGTTCTTTCAGAGCATGTCTCATACGGTGGCCATGAATTTGGCACAGTACTTGGGCTTGCAGGGTCGATTTCTTTCAACAAATGCGGCGTGCGCTTCAGGGCTTCAAGCGATTGGTACCGCGTATGAATTGATTCGTGCAGGCAGCCAGGATGCTATCTTCTGTGGTGGCGCGGAGGAGTATCATTCAACCGTGACCGGCGTTTTTGATATGCTCTTGGCAGCCTCGACGAAGTACAATGATGACCCTGATCAAGCCTCGCGCCCTTTTGATGCGGCACGTGACGGACTCGTGTGCGGAGAAGGGGCAGGTATTTTGTTCTTGGAAGAGCGCGAACATGCGCTTGCACGTGGCGCGACGATCTATGGTGAAATCCTGGGTTTTGATACATGCTCAGGCGGTACGCATATCAGCGAATCAAATCGTGAATGTATTGCTCAGTGTATGCGACAAGCGTTAGTGAATGCTGCTTGCACGCCCGCGGATATCGGCTATGTCAGTGCACATGCGACCGCGACACTGCAAGGTGATGGCGAAGAAGCCGCGGCCATTCATGCTGTGCTCGGAGATGCTGTTCCTGTGAGTAGCTTGAAAGGGCACTTGGGGCATACGTTGGGTGCGTCAGGTCCGATTGAAATGATTTCCACGATTGCAGGATTGCGTAAAGGACGCATTTATCCGACGCGCAATCTAACGTGCGTTGCGGAAGAGTGCAAGGGGATCCGGCATGTGACGGAGATTGAATCGTCAAACGTGACGTGTTTCATGAAAAACAGTTTTGCGTTTGGCGGAATCAATGCATCGCTCGTGTGTCGGGTGTGAAAGAAGAGGAGAAGAGTATGACAAGAGAAGAAATTGTAACGATCATTAACAAGGTGTTTGAGGATTCATTCGAGATCGAACCCGAGCGTTTACTTCCCGAGGCGAATATTTTCCTGGATTTAGGGTTGGATAGTTTAGACACCGTGGATCTGGTGGTCGCCATCCAGAAAAAATTTGGTGTACAGGTACGGGATGATGAACGTGTGCGGAGCATTCGCACGTTGGGAGATGTTTATCAGTTTATCGAGCTGATCTATCACGAGAAAAAGGCATAAACGTATTATGCGCCGTTTTATCGCAATACTTTTCTCATCTTTTTTTTATCCGGTCCTGGTCGTGTATACGCTTGTGGCAGTTGTTGTTTTCACGCTCTATATGGTGGTTACGGCTCCTTTCTTTTCGCATGTTAAAAACATGTGTCGTTTTCGCTGGTTGATGTGTCAGTATGGTGTTGTTATTATTCGTGTCTTGGCAAGACCTGTCATTTCAATCAGTTATCAGGCAGTCCCCCGCGACCCGAAGATAGCAAAGATTGTGGTTGCAAACCATATTTCAGCGTCGGATCCTTATCTGACGGGATGCTTGCCAGAAGTTTTTGTTCATGTTGTCAACACCTGGCCATTTAAATTGCCGATCTTGGGCTTCTTTGCACGCTGGGCGGGTTATGTGAATATTAAGAAGATGACACCCGAAGCATTTGTTGAAGCCTGTGCCAAACTTTTACGCGAAGGAACGACCGTTGTTGCCTTCCCCGAGGGTACCCGCGCAGGGGAAGGGCCCATGGGACCTTTTCATAGTGCAGTCTTTCGTGTGGCCTTGGCAACGAAAGTGCCTATTGTGCCCATGTGTATTTATGGCAACGCACGATCACCGGCACGCGGCTCACTTATCTTGGAGCCGGCCACAGTTCGTGTGCATTGTTTGCCGGAGGTCACGTGGGACATCTATCAGTCGATGACCCCTTTCCAATTAAAAAATTATTTGCGTGATTTGATCCAGCAGGAAGTTGAAAGGATGAAAACATTGTAATGGCATCGTACCCACAAAAGATTCGTTTGGCGTTTGAATCGCCTGCTGCAATTCGACAGCAACAGGAGATGCTTCTCGCTCAACATTTGCACCAGTGTGCGAAGTCCTCCTTTTATGCACCGGTGTTAAATATACTTAAGTTAAGTGGACGTAAACGTGTGTCGTTGGATGTACTTCAAGATTTACCACTGGTATCTAAGGCTGATTTTGAAAAGGATAATCTGGCGTTTCTTGCTGTTGAAAAATCTAAAATACGTGATATTGTTCAGTCGTCTGGCACTACAGGGCTTCCGACGCAAATGATGTATACTGCCCGTGACTTGGCTCGATTGGCCTATAACGAAGCTGTTTGCTTTAAGGGTTGTGGAATGACAAAAGCGGATCGGGTGTTGTTGACCTGTACGATGGATCGTTGCTTTGTTGCAGGGTATGCCTATTGTCTGGGTACGCATGCAGTAGGTGCTGCGAGTATCCGCAGCGGACTGAACCTTGTCGAAGGGCATGCCTCCGTCATTGCACTCATGCAACCAACCTTTATTGTTGGTGTGCCAGGCTTTTTACGAAAACTGGGACGCCATCTTTACGAAAGAGGAGAACCTCCAAAAGGCGTCAAAGGATTGATTTGCATTGGCGAACCGTTGCGGAATGAGTGGATGCGGTCAACCGCCTTGACAGAGGAGATTGAACGTTTATGGCAGGCCCCCGCTTTTTCAACGTATTCATCGTCGGAGATCGTAACCTCTTTCTGCGAATGTTCGGCTCAGCAGGGTGGACATGCCGCACCTGATTTAGGTATTGTTGAGATTGTTGACAAGAAAGGCAATCCTTTGCCGATTGGCGAAACAGGCGAAGTGGTGGTTACCCCGTTAGGTGTCGAAGGTATGCCGGTTATACGTTTTTGCACAGGAGACATCGGGTATCTCATGGATGAGCCTTGTGCCTGTGGCCGTATGACTTTACGCGTAAGCCCGATTCTTGGTCGTCGTGCGCAGATGTTGAAGGTGAAAGGTACAACCTTTTATCCCGCGACAGTCTTTGAAGTCCTGAATGGTATTCCTGCGGTCACGGAATATTTTTTGAGTGTGTCGAAGCAAGAGGGAGGAGATGGTGTGCACGTGACGGTATCGCTTTCGAAAGATACGTCGGGCATGCGTCAGACTATAGCGGATGCCTTGCTGGCCCGATTGCGTGTACGCGTGGACATTTCGATTGTTGATGAAGGGACGATTCGTAAACAGATCTATGTGGCGCAGTCCCGTAAGCCGATTCGATTTTTTGATTTGAGAAAATGATGTGTAGCGGTAACCAATGATCCACTAAAGGCTGACAAATATGCATGTAACCGGGTTGAAATGTGATGATAAACATGGCGAGGCAACGGTGATATTTCCGTCGGACGATCCGTTGTTTCGCGGACATTTTGACTATCAGCCGATTTTGCCAGGTGTTGCATTGGTGGATGCGGTTGTCCAGATTGTTTCCCAGGTGAGTGGAAAAAGGCTTCGACTCCAGAGAATTTCAAATGTTAAATTTTTTCAAGTTGTGCAGCCTGAACAGGCGATTGGTCTGCAATTTGATTGGAGTATGCAGGAGGGCTTTGTGAAGGTGCAAGCACGTTGGGATTTTAAGCCGGAACAAAAAATAGCCGCACTCTCCTGTGAATTGGTGGAGGAAACAACCTAATGCATCGTCGCCGTATTCAAAAAATGATATATCCTGATTTGGAAGGTTATCCGTCCTTGTCAAAGACTGTCATGCATCGTGTCGGGTTTTCCGAAGTTGATCCTATGCAGATTGTCTGGTTTGGCCGTTACACAGTTTTTTTTGAAGAAGCTTCTGCCGCATTGCGCGATGAATGTGGGTTGTCGCATGCTGATTTTTTTAAGGCGTTTATCTCTCCGCCGATTGTCGTCTATGAGGTTCACTATCTCTCACCTTGCAAGCTTGATGAAAAAATATCGGTGACCGCAACGCTTCATGCCACCGATGCTGCGCGACTCAATATGTCTTATCAGGTGCACGGACCGGATGGATCGTTGCGCGTGGTAGCTAGGACGTCACAGGTATTCATGGATATGAAGGCGCAGACAGTTTGCTTTGTGGCCCCTGAAATTTGGACGACGTGTCTTGCTCGTTGGAAGAAAGGGGATTTCGCATGCCTTCAGCGGTAACAGCTGTAGCCGTTGTTGATCAAGGACTCATTTCCGCTTATGGAGACGGGGTCGCATGCTGTGCCGAAGGATTGCTTTCTGGACGTTCAGTCCTTGCTCGAGCAGGGGATACGTTTCCCGCGCCTTTACGAGAAATGCCTGTCGGAATTGTCTCTGGTCTTGGCTGTGGCAAAGGCCGGTTGATGCGACTCCTGGAGCGATTGTTAAGCGCGGAACATGCGATTCCTCCTGATGCCGTAATTTATGTTGCGACAACGGTTGGAGAGATTGACTGCTTGGAAATGGCCGTCCGTGCAGGTCTAGCCGAGAATGATCCTGAATGCCACGTGAGTACGCTAGGTTCGCGTGTCGCAACTCTGTTGAAACGACCGCCAGGTGAGGCACTGACCTTTTCCTCGGCGTGTGCATCATCGACGGCTGCGGTGGCCATGGCGGCCTCGGCTATTCGCCGTGGTGAAGTGACTTGTGCACTGGTCGTAGGATGCGATAGTATTTCGGAGTTCACCCTGTCAGGATTTGCTGCGTTGATGGCGCTGGATGCGCGCGGCGCACGTCCATTTGCAGCGGAACGTAAAGGTGTTTCACTCGGGGAAGCTGCTGCTTATGTCGTGTTGATGAGTGAAGAACGAGCGGCACATGAAGGCCATGATGTCCAGGGTTATGTTCATGGTTGGGGCATGACCTGTGACGCGAATCATTTGACGGGACCATCCCGTGACGGTATTCCGTTGGCGGATGCCATAGAGCAGGCACTCGCCATGTCTGGAATGACGGCTGATGATGTGGATGCGATTTGTGCGCACGGTACGGGTACTCTCTTTAACGACCAGATGGAGATGTTAGCGTTTCAACGTGTAATGAGGCAACGCAAGATCCCGCTCTTTTCAGTCAAGGGGGGTATGGGGCATACGTTAGGTGCTGCTGGGCTCGTAGAGATGCTACTTTCGTTGGAGTTTTTAAAACGTGCGACAATCCCGACCACGGTCGGAATGGATGTGGTGTCACCCGAGGCGCAGGGCTGGGTTTCGATGGGACCTCAAGCGATTCCGAAAGGCGGTATAATACTGACAACCAATTCTGGTTTTGGTGGTATCAACGTTACGTTACTTGTCGGACGCGAGCCTCCTTCGCCAAGGCTACGGTGGCCAAGCAGAGTGTGTTCTTACAGTGTCGCCACCGTGGAGGGTCACGCTGTGTCGTGGCTGAGGACGGTAACCTCGCCATTCGCAGGAGTGAGGAACGCTGCGACTTGTCCTCCAACCTTTATTCCGCCAAAGTATTTTGCTCGGTTTAGTGCGGATGCTCAGCGGGCGTCACTTGCACTCGCGGAAAGGCTTTCGAAAGAAGGTCTCTTCTTGGATCAAGAGCGCCTGCTGCGTTGGAATACGAAGGATTCCCCTGTTGCGCGTGTTGGCTTGTTGGTCTGGAATCATGAGGGTAGTTCGAAGGTGAATCGCGCCTATTTTACGGATTATGTGCTTTCGGGTAGCGTGTTGGGACGTGGCCAGCTTTTTGCGGCAACGTTGCCCACCTCCGTCGCGTCAGAGGTCGCTATTGCCTGTCGATTAATAGGACCACTCATGTACGTTGCAGATCAAGATGGCACAGATGTGGGTGCGCGTCAGGTTGCTGAACAGTGCCTTGCTGACGGACTTGCGGATGCCATGATTTTACTCGATGTCAGCGAAGCGGAGATCAAGATTGTTTTTATGAAAGAAGGTCGTGTATGAAGCTAAAGTTAATCTATCCTCGTTGGCCTAAATTACGGCATCAAACAGAGTTTCACTTGCCACCGCATGGGCCTGTCTGTTTTGCGGCGACGCTTCCGAAGGATGTGGAAATCATATTTGTCGACGAAAATGTCGATCCGCTGAACGTGGACGATTCTCCTGATCTGGTTGCACTATCCGTGATGCTGACCTGCCAGATGCCACGCGCATGGGAGATTGCGGATGCCTATCGCGCAAGAGGTATTAAGGTGATCTTTGGCGGGATTTCGACCATGCTCCATCCGGACGAAGTACAAATGCATGCGGACAGTGTCTTTTTGGGCGAGGCCGAAGGACGTATGGAAGGTGTGATTGAAGACTTCAAAGCAGGCCAACTCAAACCCGTTTATGATTATCTGCGAAATCCGCCGGATATCAGCCTCGTCGGACCCGCGCGTCGCGATATTCTGAATCGTGAGCGCTATAACTTTCGTGGTGTTCAGATGGTTGATTTAATTCATGCATCTCGCGGTTGTCGCTTTAACTGCTTCCCTTGTTGTACGCCTTTTTTGGGGGGGCGCGTATTCCGTCCTCGTCCTATCGATCGGGTTGTACAGGAGATGGCCAGTATCCCCAATAACCGTTTCTTTATTGTGGACAATTCATTGGCGCAGGACGGCCAATGGGAGAAGGAGCTTTTCCGTGCGATTGCACCTCTTAAAAAGAAATGGGTGTCGCATCCGATTTTGGATGATGATGAGGTACTGAAGCTTGCCGCAGAAGCGGGCTGCTGGTATGTGTATCAGGCGATCGCTGGCACGACGGAAGGCATGAAGCGACGGATTAAGCGGTTACATGATTTTGGTATTGGTGTTGAAGGAACCATCTTGCTTGGGCTGGACGACCAGACAGAGGATGATATTAAACGATTGGTTGATTTTTTGTTGGAACAGAAGCTTGACATGGCTGAGTTTACCGTACTGGTGCCGTTTCCTCATACGCCTGTTCGTGAACAACTCGAACGCGAAGGGCGCGTTTTGCATAATGACTGGATCCGCTATACCGGTTCCGAAGTGGTCTATCGTCCAGCCAAGATGTCGCCCGATACACTTGAAAAGATGTATCACTATGCATGGAATGAGTTTTATCGTGAAGCTGATCCTTCGACCCGTATGGCACGGTTGTTTCTGAATGTGCTTCACAAAGAGCTGAAGGATGGCATTGATCCTGAACGTGGGCGTGCACATAATCGTCAGCGTTGGGGCAGGAAGGATACTCCGTTATGAAAGTCCTTCTGGTATACTGCAATCCATCTCCATCGCCCTATCCCGTTTATCCGCTCGGGATGTCGGTGGTTGCTCATGCGCTTGAAAAGGCAGGACACGCCGTATTGCAGTATGACCTGTTTTCGCAGGACTTTAATTATGAACATCTCAAGGAAACGGTTACGAACGAAAAGCCGGGTGTTGTCGGTATTTCCTTCCGTAATCTCGACAACGTTAATGTTTGCGCGGAAGTTCACTATGCGCAGCATTTGCGTGGCGCGGTGGATGCGATTCGAGCAGTCTCATCGGCAAAGATTCTTTTGGGGGGCTCTGGGTTTTCCGTGATGCCTGAACGGTTGATGGAGGCCTCCGGTGCAGACTATGGTATCAGGGGCGAAGCAGAACGTACCATTGTCGAATGCATTGCGCTGCTTGAACAGGGCAAGGAGCCAGTCTCCCGCATCATGGAAGAGATGATCCCGCTGAATGCCGATACGATGTTGTCCGCTCATTATTCAGATGAGTTGTTGGCTGTGTATCAAAAAGGCGGGTGCGTGGTTCCGGTACAAACGAAGCGCGGTTGCCCCCATCATTGTGTTTATTGTACTTATCCTTTGCTGGAGGGGTACGTGGTACGTCCGCGCAATGTTGATGACGTCACAGCTGATATCCGTAATCTTATTTCTAAAGGCGTGAAGCAGATATTTTTCACGGACTCCATTTTCAATGACAGTTTCGGACATTACAAGAAATTGGTTGCGGCTATGGCGGAGCAGGGGATTTGCGTGCCATGGACTGGCTTTTTCCGTCCTGATTTCATCGAGCCTGATGTGATCCAGCAGATGAAAGCGACGGGGCTTTCGTCAGTTGAACTGGGGTCGGATGCTTCCTCCGATGCAACGTTAAAGGCCATGGGCAAGCATTTTCTCTTTAAGGACATTGAAGGGGCGCAAAAGAGTTTTATAGATGCTGGTATTACGGTGTCACATTACTTCATGATGGGCGGACCCGGTGAAACGAAAGCGACCGTTGAAGAGGGAATCGAAAATATTCTGCGTTTGCAAGGTGCCGCTTCCTTTATCTTTTTGGGTATTCGTATTTTGCCCGGCACCCCGCTTGAAAAGCGTGCTCTTGAAGAGGGGGTCATTCAGCCGGACACCGATCTCTTTATGCCCGTCTACTATTTCTCTCCTTCGATTCAGAAAGAGTGGCTGGACGAACGCTTGTTGAACGCATTTAAGAAGAACCGTCATGTTGTCTATCCGCCAAACGCTATGGACAGCGGGCTCGCCTTCCTGCACCGTATTGGTTATTCCGGTATGTCCATCGACATGTTGCTTGGAAAAAAGTAATTGAGTAAACGAATGGAACGTGTGGTACACAGTATTGGTATTCCTCGTGCTTTGGGGCATTACCTGTATCCAAAGCTCTGGGAGACTTTTTTCTCGGAGATGGGCATGAAGGTTGTCCTGTCGCCTCCGACATCCAGAAGAATCATTGAGCAGGCGGGATTAATCTCAGAAGCAGAACATTGTTTGCCGTTTAAGTTGTTTGATGCGCATGTGGCTGAATTGGTGGGGAAGGTCGATATGATTTTTGTGCCACGTATTCTCTCCATGCGCAAGAATCATCTCTCCTGTCCCAAACTCAGTGTGTTGCCAGACAATACACGGGCGCAATATGGCGAAGAGGTTCGAGTTCTCAGTACCGATATAGATATACGCAAGACGCCGCTGACAGAATCCATGGCGCATCTTGGTCGTTTATTGAACGTTGATAAAGCGCTTGTTCGGACGGCGATTGAATGTGCATTGGAAGTATTGAATCGCGAAGCTGGGACGACGATCTCATTGAATGAAAAGGCGACTTTGCGATTTCTCGTGATCAGCCATCCGTATAATCTGTATGATCCGTATCTGTCCGACATGATTTTAAATACGCTCGCAGCGCAAGGCGTTGGTGTCGATACATTATCTTTTGATCGCCAGGATATGGAGCCGAAGCCGCTCGTATGGGATATGTGCAGTGTGATGTACGAAGGGCTGAAGCAACTTGATCCGAAAACCTGTGCAGGCGTTGTGGAAATTAGTTCATTCAATTGTGGCTGCGATTCAGTCGCAGGTTATCTTTTTCGTGAGTTACTGAATGAGAAAAAGATTCCCTGCATGACCCTTGTTCTCGATGAGCATGCAGGTCAAGCGGGTATCGAGACCCGGCTTGAGGCTTTCGTGGATTCAATTAAGGAGCAACGCGATGCCATCACTCGCCATTGAGCCTTGGGGAAATTATTCATTAGGTCTGGCGGCATCCGTTGAATGCTTGGGCGTTACGCCGTGGTCGCTCACGAGCGTGACACCCGAAATTCTCAGACTCGGTGCTGAGGCATCTCCCGAGTTCAGTTGTCTTTCGTTTAAGGCGTCAACTGGATATTTTATCAAGGCAGCCATGGAAGGCGTGGAATACGGGGTCATGGTCAATAGCCGGGGTACCTGTCGCTTGCGCTATTACCGTATGTTGCAGGAGAAACTCCTGAAGGAACGTGGTTTTAACTTGTTTATGTTTGGACTTGGATTTGAAGGGTTCAAGCCGCCGATTATTCGACACTTTGATCCGTCGATGATCTCCTTTATCCGAAGTGGAAGTCGAGCACGCTTGAAGATTTTGACCATCGATGTCCTCGAGCGAGAAGCATGGGCGAGGCGGGCTATTGAATTGAATCCTGGCGATACAACTCGCGCGATGGATAAAAGTCTCGTGGACTTGGATCGCAGTCGCACCTTGCCTGAAATCCGTGCCTTTCGCCGGTCGATCAAAGAACGTTTCCAGAGCATCCCTGTCATTGCGTATGGTACGCCGTTACGCGTTGGACTTATTGGCGAAGCCACGGTATTGCGCGATCGATGCCTTAATCAGAATTTGGAAGAAACCTTGGGCAATCTTGGGGTGGAAGTGCGTAATTTTTTTCTGATGGGCGAGGAATTACGAAATATTTTTAATCTGAGTTTCGGGAGCGAAAACAGTCGTGCGGCGCTTCGAAAGTTGGCAAAGCCGTACTTGGGGACTCCTGTGGGCGGACATGCCATGGATTCGGTTGCGCATGCCATCCGTTGTGCACGGGAAGGGTATGACGGGGTTATACACGTTGCGCCAGTCGGCTGTATGCCAGAGGTCAGCATTCGGCCCATTTTGCGCAAAGTCAGTCAGGATTATAACATTCCCATTTATGAATGTTCCTTTGATGAACATACGAGTCATGTGGGCATGGCGACGCGTCTTGAAGCGTTTGTTGATGTTCTTCATGAGCGAAAAAGAAAATAATACAGACACATGAAACGAAATGTTTTTTTAGGCGTGGATGTTGGATCGATCAGTACCAATCTTGTGGTGATCGATGAGCAACAGGAAATCCTTTTTGAAACGTATGCACGTGTTGGAGGCAATCCCATTGTTTCTGTCCAGCGCGCGTTGCGGGAAGTTCAGATGGCTATTGGGGAACAGATTCATGTTGCAGGGGTTTGTACGACGGGCAGTGCGCGTCATCTTATCGGATCGGTGCTCGGTGCAGATGTGGTAAAGAATGAAATTACTGCTCATGCGCGTGCTGCCATTCACTTACACCCAGATGTGCAAACTATTTTTGAAATTGGTGGCCAGGATTCAAAGGTGACCATTGTGCGTAATGGCGTAGTTGTGGACTTTGCGATGAATCTCGTGTGCGCCGCCGGAACAGGCAGTTTTCTGGATTCACAAGCCTCGCGACTGAGTATGAGCGTTACTGATTTAAGTGAACAGGCTATGTTTTCTGCTGAGCCCACCAGTATTTCCGGGCGGTGTACCGTCTTTGCGGAGTCCGATATGATTCATAAACAACAAACAGGACATCGGCAGGAAGATATTGTTATGGGGCTTTGCCATGCCATGGTGCGAAATTTTTTGAGCAACGTGTGCACGGGTAAAGAGATTAAGGCGCCCATTGTTTTTCAAGGCGGGGTAAGCGCCAACAAAGGCATCCGGCGTGCATTTATGGATATTTTAAAAATTGACCCCATTATTCCAAAGTATAATATGGTGATGGGTGCGTATGGAGCGGCCTTAATCGTCTCTCGTGCGGATATTCAGGCAACGCGCTTTCGGGGTTATGAAATATGTGAACGGCCGATTCGGACGAAAAGTTTTGGATGTAAAGATTGTTCTAACCATTGTGAGATCATTGAACTGATTGACGATGAAAAGCTGATGAGCCGTAGCGGGGGTCGTTGCCGCAAATGGGACAAAGCGTTTTAATGAAGGGTTGATGTTTCTATTTTCTGTTCTGGGCGTGAACCAGCTCGGCCACAGCGCCCACCCCAGTTAGCGACGGCTATTCCGTCGCTGACGAGATACAGAATCTCGCATTCGTTTGCACAATGCAGACATCTGTCTTCTTCGATGGTGTATGACGGATGCGACCAGCCACGGAAGCGTGTAGGCTTTTTATGGACATGGGCTTTGGACAGCAACGCGGCTCCCAGTGCACCGCAGGATGTCGGATGGGGCGGTACTATAATGTGCGCATTCGGCAAGGCTACTTGGAAACACTTGAGTATGGCGGCATTGAAGCTGACGCCTCCTTGGAAAGAGATTGGACTTTCGAGGTGCTTACCGCCCGCGACGGTGCACAGGTAGTTTCTGACCAGTGCTTGACAAAGTCCAAGACAAATGGATGCCTTGTCATAGCCGGATTGTTGCTTATGAATCATGTCTGATTCAGCAAAGACCGAACAACGGCCAGCGATGCGCACCTTTTGTTTCGCAGTCAGAGCAAAGGCGCCAAAGGTTTCAATCGGTATTTTAAGGCGTGTTGCTTGCTGATCCAAAAAGGCACCCGTGCCCGCCGCGCAAACAGAATTCATTGCAAAATCAGAGACATCGCCATTTCTTAAGTGGATGACTTTAGAGTCTTGCCCGCCGATTTCAATAATCGTTTGAATATCTGGGTTCCAGAATTGCGCACCGATAGCGTGGGCTGTAATTTCATTCTTGATAACATCGCCACCTAAAATGGCTGCTGCCAATTGACGTCCGCTACCGGTTGTCCCGACTGAACCAATTTCCACGTCAGTAGGGATAACTAATCTTACTTCTTCAAGACCCTGTAATAACGCCTGCGTGGGATCCCCCATCGTCCGATTATAAGAATCAAATTGAATCTCTTGGTGCTCATCTAAGAGAAGAAACTTGATGGAGACAGATCCGACATCTACACCCATTGCCCATTTGCGCATCATGTAGTAGCATCCTTTCTACGAAGATTGTTTTCAACGCAATCTAAAAATGCCTCGACGCGAACTTCGATGTGGGCGGCTGAAGCATGTTCATCTACGGTCACGTGAAGAAAAGGGATGTTTTCACAGCGACGGCAGACGGACTGAACAATTGGAATGACGGCACTGTCGACACCGCAGGCGAACGACGAAAGATAAATGACGCCATCTGGGCGATCGGTTTTCAATGCTTGCGACAACGCACTGACGGACATTCCAGCATACGACCAATAAAGCGGATACCCCTCCACATATACACGGTTGAATGCAGACTGAGGCGAAATATTTAATGCGGTAGAAACCTTGCACTTATGCTTTTCTAGAATCGTTGGTAGGCCGATATTAATGAACGAGTCTCCTACAACATAAGGCATGCCCAATAACAAAAGATTGGAGTGCGGCGAACCTGCAAAAGTACGTGCAGGTGCTCGCCATTCTTTTTCCATTTCAGCATATTTATCCAGTGCCGTTTCATACGCCTGAGTGATCGCATCAGCCGTGCATCCATGGTGGGACAAGGTTTCCATGTCTTTTTCCGTTGGACCGACAAGAGGAGTCAGATGTATTGAAAGGATGGGGGGGATATTAGACAGGGTGTGCATGATCACATCGGGGAGTCCTGCGCAAACGGGACAAATATACATGTCGTTGAAGCGGTCTGTTAACCGAGGTATGAAGATCAGGTCAACCTGATGTTGTAACGCAATAATATGTCCAGAGACACTTTCAATCGGCAGGCAAATATCGCCAACAAATCGGCGTTGCTCCTGGTTGAAGTTGTCGCGTGAAAGGGGAGGGGAGATAATGACTTCGAAGCCAAGTTCTGTGAAAAAGGTTTTCCAGAATGGGCCTAATGGATAAAAGAGTAAACAACGAAGAATGCCAATTCTCATGGTATTATGGCGTTCCTTTCGTTGCTGTATTTTTTTTCATTTGCCGACGGAAGAGGTTTTCAACAAATGCTTCGATCCGTACATGTAAACGTTCCGAGCCATTTACGTCGTCTAACGTGAGGCTGAGAATAGGAAAGTCCAGATCATCCGATACACGGCGTAGCACATTTTCTGTTACAAACTCCATCATGCACGCAAAGGGTTTAAGATGGATCATGCCGTCATCGCCCCGTTTATGCGCCATCAATGCGTGACCGACATTTGCGGCAGCATCTCCGCCAATGTCCTCGGCCATATAAGGGCGTGCGGCGCGGATGGCGGTTGGGCGACCTCCCAGATGTCCGAAGCGGCCCAGTTTCATGCCATGAAGCATATAATCTGTTTGCCAGAGGACGCGGTAAGGTTCTGCCCCTAACTGGGCAAGGCGGCGTTCTAATTGTCCGTTGGAAAAAGGGTCGACTACGCAAAAGACCTCTCCTGCAATGACGACGCGGACAATCGGACGTTTTAAGTCCAGACGTACTCGGCTCATTTCATTTTTTGCCTGTGCGAGAGCAAGACGAACCATCCACGGGTAACGAGCGGAATGGATTTTTTCTGACCCATTCAGAAAAATAGCCTCGATGTCCCCAGGTTTTGACTCCCGCGCAAGTAGCCGATTCCGTTCCATTTCCAATGCTTCAACGGCAGAGAGTCTTAACATGCCCATTATAAATCCATAGCCCATGTTAAACCAGGAGATGTTCTTTCCAAACTTACGATAATACAAATCGCGGAAACGTTGCATATAGCCAGAACGTACACTGGTGTTATCGAAATCCACCCACCCTGACCCCAGTCCCATTTCTTTGATAAGAATACGGAGTCCTAAACTATACATTCCCAGTCGGCAGGGGCCACGTTCTGTAATCATGCCCACCGTATTGGCGCCTCTACGCATGGATTGAATAACGCTCCCCGCAATAAGCTTAAAAGGCAGGCATGCGCCTTCAGGGGCATGTTGCATGCCTAGATTGAGCGTCTCGTTGGAGTTGGGGAAGGGCACAACAAGCGGGTCATTCGTAAATTCAGCGACGCCTTCAATCAGATTTCCCATGGCGCCGATACTGGGATACGTTCCTGACATGAGCCCGTCTGGCATGCCATTACTGATGAGCCCGTGAAACTGAAGTTTCTCCTCACTTCGTTGGGGTTGCCCTCTGATGGCTCTTCGCGTATGGGTAGATGCACGCAAGGGTAAGTTATACTGTAGAGTTAGTACTCGTGAAAAAGTATTAATTTTGTATCAAATTATGAGCTGATTTGCA
>SESF01000105.1_pt1 | contig 33814 bp, 47 predicted proteins | sample 3171521 | NCBI WGS metagenome assembly SESF01 (sample SAMN10866945, study PRJNA518727) | freshwater metagenome | biome: subpolar coniferous forest; feature: holomictic lake; material: water; isolation source: holomictic Lake 227, 6 m and 8 m depth | place: Canada: near Kenora, Ontario | collected...
CGTTAGGCGTATAGAATAAAACCGGGTTGCCTCCTAAATATGGGTAATAAGTAGAGGTTTGCCCATACCACCCGGTAATCGTGATTACGTCATGATCTCCAGGGGGGAGTGTAACATTATAGATCGAAAAATTTGTAACTGCGCCACTCGTTGACCCGCTGAACGACGCATCACCGAGCGTGGACGCGACCTTGCTCCACCATGGCGTGGACGCACAGGCGGCGAGGGCACAAAGTACTATAATACTAGCGGCTGTCTTGCGCATCTGATTGGCTCCTTATGATCAGGTTGCTGACCGCTGACGCAGGGATGCTAAAGAGTGAGGGCATGGTTGCGACTGCCGCCTGTACCAGCGCGTTGGTGCTGTCCAGCGAGGTCGCCGCGTCCCACAGCATACGCTCCTTTGCAGGTATCGCATCGAGCCACCCCTTGAACTGTGCGAAGTATCCGGCCTGATCGATGTGCGTCAGCAATTTGAACTTGCTTAGCACAAGGTTTCTAGGCGGGATCTGCGCATAGGTGCATTCGCGCACGACGATATCGCCAGACACTACCCAGTGGCTCGATGCGATGTGCATCCCCTCCGGCGTAGACGTGTTGTCCATCATCATCCACCAGCCGCATGCGCGTTGCAGCGCGGGTTCCGCGCCCTGCAATCCAAGCACTACTTGCTGTGTAGCCTGTATGCGTCCAGTCGAAGGGATAACCGCAACCGTGAATTGAACATTCGTTCCGACGACAAAGGCCCAGTCAGCCTTGCAATTGAACGCCATCAAACAAATAAGTGTTAGTAATATGCGCATGATTATAGCTCCGTTGTGATTACAGGATTGACATATAGATGGGTTGAGTACTGCCAGACGATGAAGTGATTAACCCTGTTCGTCTGCCAGCTTCCACCGCCCACCAGATACGTGTTGGCAGGGAACACCAGCGAGGTAAACCCCTGCGCCGTGACATAGACTGGGTAAGGAATGCGCAAGCCGCTGAATGCCACGCTCACCGAGCCCGTGCCGACCAACGCCACCGGAGCCTCATAAGCATTCGTAACCGTTACGCTGCCGGTAAGGTTGCTGTATGCAAGCCAGTTCTGCGCCGTGTATTGCGGGATCTGTGAGGAGGTAACAAATCCGCTTATATCCGCAGGCTGCAACGCCGTCGCGATCGAGGATGGCGGATTAGTGATCGTGTCCCACGAATGGCTGTGCGCGTCCGGAGGGAATACTGTCGGACGTCCGGCGAGCGTGATCCACGTCGGGAGGTCGTTGGTAGATGCAAAACGGGCGACGTGATTGGTAACAAGTACGGGCATATTGGTGTAGTTGATGTAGGCATAGCCACTTGCGGATGGCGGACCCGGGTTCAGGGTTGCTGGTATTTGATCGATAGAAGCGGTCCATGAATACGTTTTACCAACGACATAAGAATACTCGCCAAAGTTTATTTTTCCGTACCAATCGCCGTCCAGATCCCCAAACGGAAAAAACGACGGACCTGCCGGGCGGTTTGTTATACCGTCCAACGTATACTGGAAGTCCTCGCTGTACGTGATCCACAGATTGGTTACCACCCCGGCGGAGATTGCCCACACATCGACGTTTGTCCCATCGACAGTCACAAACGAGTTTCCGTTAGTTGCCCATAGTGTGGTCATTTTATTAGTTGCAGTTATCCACGGCGCGTCTGTGATCGTCGTGTAGCCCTGAGTGTGAGCCTCCGGTGCAAACGTGCTAGGCAATCCGACGATATTAGTCCATGCCGGCTGCCAGCCAACAGAAAGAAATAGCCCAGGGTGAGCGGTCGCGTCGTTGGTATGGGTTGCTTCAGCCTTGGATGATAGGCCCGATGTCGCATTGGTGCCAGCTTGCGCGACGGCGGATGCCACACCGAGAGCCACGCGATTAGTCACATACGCCTCGGTGGCCATACGCGTCACCGCATTGGTCGGAAGGGCGTTTGACAGCGTGGCAATGAGTGAGAGTGTGATGATGATTCGATACATGGGGCCTCCTTAATCAATTGGGGTCGGATCGATTGTAAGTGTGACCTCGCCCAGCTCGTTGGTCTGCGCGTACTGGCGGTGCAGCTTGCCGGTGGTCAGGTTGTAAACCAGGTTGATCGGTACCGTGGATCCGGCTGGGATCGGCTCGGTTCCGGTCGTGTCGCTGGCCGTGACGTTGAGATAGCCGCGTCCGCAGCTGAATTTTGTGGTTATACCGGAAACGACCTTGTAAGCCACGATCTCATAAACAACTTGCTCAATGGCGTTGAGGTTGTAGCCGCTGACCTGAAAGCGGCGATAGGTCTCATCGGCTAGAGCATCACACGCCACGGCCAGCGGCGTGGAGCCGGGCGCGGAATGGGTGAAGATAAAGAGAGCGTCGAAGCCTGTCGGTATCCCATAGACATCCAGCAGGCAGTCAGAGCCTACACCGGACCACAGCGGATCAAGCGGGAAGTTAGGGGTCTCGGGGGTAACTGTTAATATTTTGTTGTACATAGTTTCTCTTTCTGCTCAAAGAGAGCATTGCAATTACTGCCATGTGACTGTCCCGTCTTGGTTAAAAACAAGGGTCTTACCATTAACTGATAGTGTAGTTCCAAGGACATACAAGTCAGTGCCTACATCTAAAGATCCTCCGACACCCCAACTGCTGCATAGCATCCTGACATCCAAATCAATCACTTTAAATTTAGACGTGTCTCCTATGGAAGCTCCGTAATTTGTTCCTTCGTCGGCGTTCTGCTTCCAGAAACGATCTCCATCCGACACCGTTTCGTACCACGTCCAAAAGTCATAGGTACAATCACAGTCATAAATCCCAAGGTCATCTTTCCAGTCTTCATCGTCAAGGAGCTCTTGTTTGATGGCTGCCAAGAGGGAGGCGTCGGATAGCCATTTCAGTTTTGTGTCCGTTCCGTCTGCTTCTCGAAGGGCAACGTGATGCGTACAGGAGTCCCCCGTGTCAAAAATAGTTCCCGAAGGTGTTACAGGAGTTTGAAAACCATGGAGTCCGATGGTTTTATCTTCGTCCGTAAAATTGCCATCCGTTGTAGCCTTGGCTATTGACACGCAATGCGAGTCTGATTTGTTACCGTCCGGACGGACAATATCAAGCACTACGGCGCCATGTGTGACATTATAAAAACCTTCTGATGTATACCCCAACACCTTGATCGTTATGATCTCCCCGGAATGTGTGGGTGCAGATGATCCGAACTCGACACCTACGGGTTTCCCGAACTGCCCGGCCGTATCATCCATCTTGACGTAGAGGTTAAGGGTTGAGCTTAAAAAGCTTGTCACGTCGTACCAATATATCATCGATGCGGCTGTTAAACCTGTCTGGTCGGATGTGAAATCTTTACCGTTTAGCATGATTGAGCCAGGCGGGAGATACATGATGATATCGCTTCCGAGACGGGCCAGAGAGAAAGGAGCCATCCGAATTTCTGAAAACGAAACGTCCCCCATGTGGATCTGTTCGATCATGCCGGTACCGCTCACTTGATAGTATCTTGCAATACGCTTGATGATCATGTATCCGCTAGAAAATTCTGATTCAAATCCGATTAGATATTTGCGATCAATTTCCCCGCCGGTACCGCGCATGACTACCAGCACGACATAATCAGACGTGGCCGTTGGCGTTGAGCTCCAGGTATCCCCCGGACTCATGACAGATAAAAGCCCATCATTAGGAAGCTCCGTCAATGCGAAATCAGCATTTGAAGTGGCCGAAGTATCAGAGGCGTTGGCTTCAAAGACACGGCCCATGAGAACATTGACTACATCATCTGATCCGTCTTTCGTGAGTGTTGTTTTAAACGGATATAACAACGGCAAAGATGATTCCCCTTGCGATCCGTCGTAATGAATGCGCCATTGATCGCCTAAACGTTTAACCTTGATGCCCGAATATGGGGCCCCATCCAAGTTTTCCAGAATGTCATAAACACGGTTTAGCGATTTGGCAAACCCTTTCTGGGCTCCAAGTGACAAGCCTTCACGCAATCTTTCGAAAAATTTAATCACGTCAGTGCACCTATGGTATTCGAAACTTTATTGACATCAACGGTAACCTTGTACATGCCCCCGCCTTGAAGAACTACGGCGATATCCGCAACAAGCCTGTTGCTTGTCGTACTAGTGAATGCTCCGTTAGCCAGGTAGTAATCAGTCATTTGAACGGTCCAGGCTGTCACCATGTCAGCAGCGCAGGAATCAGCCGCCGCCTTTGTCATACCCACATACTCAAAAGACTGCCGTTCGACCGTCTCGACAGCCCAGGCAAACCCATAACCATTCAGCCAAACCAAAATTTTATTAACGATGGGCTTCCGTTCGTTTAAAACAACCTTATTCGTCGAACTATATCCGGTTAGCAGTGCCATATCAATTGACCTTTAAGGCGTTTTCAAGATTTGTGTTAAGCTTTTTGAGCTCAGCCAAATTATCGTTCATGGCCTTGATTTGATCACCTGCAGCTTTTGCAGGGTTGAACGGATTGTTACCTTGAAGTTTGTTCCAGTCGTCGAAATTGAAAATGCGCTTGAGTTCTTTTCCAGATAATTGGGCACCCGTGGCCATGCGTTTCTTGGCGTTTTCAACCCATCTCTTTTCCTTCATGGTATCTTTACCGACTTCTCTACTTGCCTCATCTGCTGCGGCCTGTGCCCTGTTCCATCCGCCGGCCCCGAGTTGTTTAGCCTTATCAGATTGAGCTTGCCACTCTGTACGGCGCGTCTCACGCAACGCTTCCTTATCTTTGGCGTCCGCAATCTTGACCTCCTGTTTTGCAATCTGCTGTTCGACCTTCAACCGGCGATCGAGATTGTTTTGATACTCGGCTTGAGCCTTTTCAAACGCCGCCTGCTTATCTGCCATTTCGCCCTGGGCGATAGCTTCGCGGGTCATAGCGGCTTGATCGGCATCGATGGAAGCGCGTTGCTCGTTTTTTGCCGATGACAGCCCCATGCTCTTTTCTCTCACAGACATTTCAGAGTCGCTTATGGATCCGCGTGTCGTGGCGAGATCGGCTTTGGCTTTTGCGTATTCCGGCAATTTGCTACTGCTGGAATTTGAACCCATCCACGTTTCAAGCTCTTGGGCCTGAGCGCGCAATGTAGATAGTTTTGATTTTTCAGCGGCAAGTGCATTTTCTGCGCCAAGCACCTTTTCAACTGCCAGTGATTTTTTTTGGTCGCGGTCAAACTGTGCAGACTCTTTTTTCGCTTCAAAAATCTGCCGTTCGTAATCGAGTTCAATCGCCTTCCTTTTGACAGGATCAGACTCTGCTGATAAAGCGGTTTGCTTGCCGCCTTCCAGCAACGCAACCGTGCGATCGGTAGCGGCGTTCGAAACGGAAACCTCTGACTTCGCAAGCGCTTCGTATGCTTTTGCAATTTTATCAGCGGCTTTCGCACCACGCTCAATCTCATCGGCTATCTGCGCATGACGGGACTTCATTATGGTAAGGCTGTTCTCGGTTTTCTTGATGAGTTGCTCGTTCCACATCTTGCGCTGCTCCTCGGCCAGTTTGGCGGCGGCTTCCTTAGCTTCAAAGAACTTCACCACTAAAAAAGCGACACCGGCCGCGGCGAGGGCGATCCATCCACCACTTGAAAAAGCAACCCCTAATTTTCTGATACTGCCAGTAACCTCGCCGACAGGTCCCGAGATACCACCGAACGCGTCCATGAGATTGCCGGCGACCTTGCCGCCTTTGCGCATCTCACCGCCTAAATCACGGACGGCGTTATTGGCTTTGGTGAAGCCGCCGGGATCGAAGGCGCTGGTGATATCCAGTTTGATTTTTTCATTCGTTGCCATGGTGTCATTAAACCTTTTCAGATTGCAGACGCTGCGCGATCGCGGAGAGGGTGCAGGTGTAATCTCCGAGCTCGGTTGAAGAAATGTCGCTCATCTTGCCGCCGTTCGCCCGGAATATCCGGATCAGGATGTTGTTGGCCGAGCTCCAGGTCAGGCAGCCTGCATCTGCTGCTGATACTCCGGATGCAAGCAAGGATTGAATCATGCGGTTGATCCGATCCTCCCGGCTTACAGGTATGTGGCGCAGTCTATTCGGGTGGGCGTCTGTCAGGTCTGGATATTCGCCATCTACGGGATCATTGCCGTTGACTACATAGTCGAGGGCGGCTTGTATCTGGCGTGGCGTAGCCTTCCAGAGATTCGACGCGGCCCAGGCGTAGACGCGCATCTTGATGATTGCGGCGTTTCTCATGGATGCGCGGCTGAAAAAGCCGGGCACCTGTCCATGAGCGCAGGCGTAGACACGCAGGGTGTCGTAGGCCCCGCCCGTGGCGGCGACGTTGCTGGCGACCTCTGAAAGCCAAAGCTCGACCTGGAGCGTGGGTTCATAGATGGCGACGTTGCAGAGCCAGACTGCGCGCGGGGCATTGTTGGCCGCGTCGGGGTCCCCGGCGCGCTCGACTGCCAGACCGAGCCCGTTGAGGCGGATGATGTCTTCAGGCGTCGGGCGTAAGCCCTTCGCCTGAAGCTCTGCAATATCTGCAAGCGCCATGGATGATGTCATGCTGTCCCCTTCGGTTTATGCCGGTTCGGTGGAAGCGACAAACTTGGTGAGCGTGCAACTCCACATCGGATAGTTGGCATCCGGGTTGCTTGTCTCTTTGAGATCTTCGGTGATCTCCCAGCCGCTGCCGGCCGTGACAGTCGGGAGCGTGGCGCCGGTCTGCTGGACGGTCAGCGTCTGCGTGATCTCGCCGCCGGATACGTCGTGCGACTTGATCGCGCCTTCAACCTCTCCGAACGTCGGATTGCACTTGTAGGTGATATCGTTCGTCTGCAAGCTGCAGCCCGTGCCGCCCAGCGTGAAGGAGTCCGCGATGAACTGGGCCTTGTGCAGCTTGAGAAGCGTGAGCGTGCCCATGTCGATCGTGCTGGATGCCGTGGCGGAAGCTTGCAGCTTTTCGGTGACGGCCGAGACGGTGGGCGGCGTGGCCGCGCCAGTCTTAACGTCCACCTGCTTGAGCATATAGGGTGCCGTGTCAACGGTGTTGACGGTGCCAAGTACAATCTCAAGGGCATCATCCCCGGTCATATCCTTAGACATCTCATAGTTCACAACGGGGGCGGCGCGCGCGCCGTAGTTGTTATAGGCTACGTTGTCGCCTTTCTGGTTATTTGCCTTGACGATCTGGTTTGATGCGTTTCGGGCGTGATCTTTCAGGATCAAGCCGTTGCCCACAGTCGACAATGCCGCGAAATCAAGTTTCGCAATGAATGCTGTTTCTGCCATAATCTACCTCTTTTCTGTTTGTACGTTAAACTTCTGTCCCTGCGATCTCCATCTGAATGGAAACCGTCCACGCCTCCGCAGATACCCCGAGCTGGCCGCCGGGCGTGATGGTCACGCCGTCGCATTGAAACTCGTTTGTCGTGGAGAGCGCTGATCGGGCGGCGGCTGCATCATCTTTCCAGGACATGCAGAGTGCCATAATCGGTTTAAAAAGCGTTGCGAGGCTGGCCGCGGTCGGATCATTACTGGGGAAAACGGTCAGCTTGACTGTCAACATGAAGCGGCATGTCTTGTTTCCGTAGGATCCGTATGAACGCGGAGCGACAGCGACAAAGATGTTTGCGGCTGCATCGGCGTTGGATACCTTTACATCCCCGGCGTCCGCAGGATTCCAGAATCCCTGAGCGGACACACCCGTGACGGGTATCGCGACAATGGCCGCGATAATGTTCGCTTCAACAAGTGCTTCTAAAAGGAGTGTGCTCATCTTGGTTTAACGATCTCCGGGAAGGGGGTTGCAATGTTTTGCTCTGAAAAACTAGGATGATCGGCGCAAAACTTACGGATGCGGCCGGCGATCTTGTTGCTTGCGGCTTGACAAGCGTGTGTCATGCTTGCCGGTCCGCCCTGTAGAGCTGCCGCGGCATATCGCAAATCGTCAATAACCGTGACCGCGTAATCATATTGGTTTCCGCCTGATACAACGGATAACTGCTTGCGAAGCGTATTGGTGGCCGCTGAATTTCCGGGCTCCGATATTCCGCTGCTGGCTGATGTCATGCGCATGAGGTGTCCCCAGGCGGAGCGGGCCATGCCCTTGTATCTCCTGATTCTCTTTTTGAGATACGTCGCGACTTGGGAATCATGCTCGGCAATAAGAAAAATGCTTTCTACTTTTCCGTCTTTGAGGATTCTAGCCGTATACGCGTATGCTTGCATCCCTGGGCGATATCGTCCGGTCAGGTTAATTGATTTTTTGAACTCGCCCCAGCCCTCAACCTTAAGCGATCGGCGACGGTTGACGGTTGTCCAGCTAACACGAGCGGAAAATGAACGCACAAAAAATACTTTTGTTTCATCGGCAACGACGGTCTGGGCGCGCAGGGATGTCATGACGCCGATAGCGGTACCGATGACAGCCTGCTGGGCGGTCTCACCGAAAAGGCGTTGACGGCGCATGATGAGGTCTGAAAGAACCTCTGGCTCACGGCCTGCATACGTCATACCCATTTCGATTTGGAAAGCCGCCGACATAGTGTCAAACTCCTTAAAGCGATGTTGATCGGGTGGCGAGGTCCATGACCTTGCCGTCATTGAGCACATAGCGCACCTTCATCTCGGGATAGCCTTCGATCTTGAGGGTGTCGCCGGTCTGCGGGATCTTATGGTCCAGCCAGTCGGCTGTGATCATGAGCACATTCCACCAGAGGTCGGTGGTCTGGCTGTCAGCGCCGTCCATCAACTCGGCTGTCTGCGGGCCGAACACGGAACAGTCAAGCGTCTGCGCGGCCTGGCGCACGGTCGCATTCTCACGGCGGGCGCCTGTGAGGACCATCTTGGCATCCATGATGCACCTGAGCGTCTCTGCGTCGAACTGTAGGGCTGCTGACATAATTTAAAACCTTGGAAAATCTTCCGGCGGTAGGATTGGGCGACGGTTGTAGCGCACGCCGGAAGGTCCGTTATTTTGGCTCATGACAATTACTGTCGCGACTGGATGAAACATCGGGTCGTAATCGTTGCCGCGTTGGTCGCACCGATAGAGTTAATCAGTTGCACCGTATCAGCAATATAGAACGTCTGATTGGTTGTAGTTCCGACAACAAACGATCTTCGCGGGTAGACAACAAGTGTCGCAGCCGGGGCCATGGCCTGGGCAGAGACAAGCGCAGTCGTGACACCTGCTTCGAGGGTGGCGACCGTGACGGTCGTTGTCACCGAAGAGGTGTTGTTGATCGTGATGTGATCAACTTCCGTGCCGCCCCGGAGGAGCTGCACTTCGTTGGTCACGGCGGTGAGCCCTGTCGTGATCGACAGAGAATCATCAACCTCTTTCTTGGATCCCGCAAACGCGTCAACAGCCACGCCCAACATGCAGCAGAGCAGTACGCCCATCATCATCATTTTCTTTTTCATCTTCAAAACTCCGTTATAATTCACTTTCTTTTCGAGACCCGGCGACCGCCACTCGACGGCCGCCGGTTAGACATCAGCAGCAACCTTGCTTATTCAGCGGGGGTGCTGATCGGCGGATTGGTGATCTCCACCTTGAGCGGCGCTACGTTCTCGCTGTAGTCCGTCAGGTTCGTGAGCATCTTGTAGACCTTGACAGCGGCGCTGAATATCTCGTTGACGCTGTACCGGGTTTCGGCATCGTAGTAGTTCGCTTTCTCGGTACCGTCTGCCGTGCTGGATACGCCGAAAGGCATATCAGCCGATGCGCCGGCAGGGATGAAGATGGCGGTGAAGCCATAGACAGCCTTCTGCTTTGCCGTGCGGAGCAGCGCATCATTGCCTGCGAACGCCTCCGGACGCAGCGCCACGATGGCGATGCAGTCATCATTGGCAACACTGGTCACGATGTCGCTATCAAAGATGATCATGCCCTTCATGCTCAGCAGGGGCGAGAGCTTGGACAGGATGAGGTCCTTGTCCGTGCCGGTCAGCATGTTCATGACCTGCGCAGCCGTGAAGCTGCCGAACATTGCCTTGCGTACCTCGGGGATCTGCAACAGCTTCAGCAGTCCGTTCGTGGTCAGCACGAGGTACGGAGAACCGTACGGCCGCGCGGCGATTGCACCCTTGGACAACAGGTTGATGATGCCTTGATCAACCAGGGACGTCGCGGCCGAGATACGGGCTGCGCTGAACACCTTGCTGTAGGCGGCGGATTCAATCTTGTTGTAGGCGCGACGCACGGCGTCAATGCCGCCGTTCTTATCGGCATTCTCAATGCCGCCAAAACTCTTGACTTCATTGTCATAGACAACCGAGCGCGCTTCGAGGCGGCCTGTGGTCCATGGGAAATCTTCGGTTTTGAGTTCGCTTGCGGTCAACGCTGCGCCATTGGCGCGGCCTTCGGCGACATTCGTTGTCGCATTGCTGAGGTTTGCTGGCGCGTATGAGAAATCGCCTGCACGCTCAGTGGTCGGAAGCACGGGGAACAGCTGCGTGAACGCATAGCCGCCCATGTCCGCCTGGGACATCTTGCCCGCGAGGGCGAGATCCGGACGAGGTCCGTTCTGTGTAGGATAGAGCATTACTTGGTTTCCTTATTCGTTGCCCCTGCCCCTGCCATGAACGAGGCATAGAGATCAGGGAAGAGTTTGCGGGCTTCATAGCCGTACTTTTCAAAGGCGGCCATCCAGTTTGCATACTCCGTTGACGGTGTGAGCGCATTGCCTGTAAGCTTGGCGTGCGCGGCTTTGACCTCTTCAAGCTGCTTGCCGGTGGAGGCAAGGGCTGATTTGGTTGTTTCGAACTCTGCCTTGATGGCGCTCAAAGAAGCGGTGGCTTCTCCAAGTTCCTTCGTGGCGAGTGCGTGCTTACTTGTCAGATCGTTTAAAATCGCTTCATGCGATTCATTCAAAGCCTTGACGGCGTCTTCATGGGATGCCTTGACGCCGGTGAGCATGGTTTCATGCTCAGTCTTGAGTACGGAGATTTCCTTGTCCTTGGCTGCCTGAAGCTTGGAGAGGCGCTCGGGGATCTCGGCTTCCACATCCAGTGCGACAAGCTTCATGGCTGGCTTTTGAGCAGCAGTCAGGAAGCTGTTGTACCGGGCGAGAAACTCGGACATCATGTCATCAGACATGTCGGCCTTAGGCTCTTCAAGGGAAATTGCTTCCAGATTCTCATCGCCGAAAGCCGCGATGTTGATGCCGTCTGCCATCAATTTTTCAGAGGCTTCCTTTTCAAGAGCCGCAAGAGGCGTGTCGGCTGCATCTACGATTGAGTCTATGAGTCCCATCTTGAGCGCCTGGCTTGCTGTCAGGAATTTAACACGGCCTTCCGAAAACCACTCTTCAACCTTGGCTTTGCAGCCTTTGGCCTTGATGGCTGAAATCACCTGGGAATTGATCCCGGCGAGCATCTCTGCGCTGTCGCTGTGAGACTCTGCACCGCCGACCGTATAGGTGTAAGCGCCATGAAATCCGATGCGCGTATTTGAGTAGGCGCTAATTTTGGCGGCACCCGGAAGCATGACAATCATATTGGCAGCCATAGAGAACGCTGTTGCACCAACAACGATTTCAACAGACTTGCCTGCGGCCATAGCAGCCTTGAGCGCAATAATCATTTCATTGCCGGCAAAGACGTCGCCGCCGAAGCTGTTGATGTACAGTTCAATCTCTGGACCTGCGGCTGCAATAGCTGCACGGATCCGGCTTTCGGGCGTGATCAGCCCTTTGGCGATATAGCTTTCAAGCCATTGCGCGTCACAGCTTGCCGATGTAATTACGCCGCGTATTTCGATGCGTGTCTTCATGTTTTATGCTCCTTGGTTCTGTTGATCCGCGTTTGTCGCGGTTGATTCAATGACTGTTCCGGAAACGGTCTTCATGCTGGGATGCGTGAGGCCGTTGACTCTAAAGAACTCCACCTCATCCTTGAAGCGGAGCAATTTTTTGCGGGCACCCTTGCCCAGAAATTCTGCGTATGTCCCGGTCGCATTCTGCAGGGCCTTCTCGCGGGCGTTTTCAGCGTCGACCTGGTTGACCTCGGGAAGATCTTCCCACTCCCACTCCATCATGTTTCTCCAGTTCTCGGGAAGAACCTCTGTCACCAATCCTTTGCGGATGGCATACTTGAACGCGTTCCGGCCGGCCCAGTCGAGAATGTAGCGTTCAAGATGTTTCTGGGCTTCTGTGATCGATGGCTTGGTAATCGCCTGGGAGGCTTTGAAGCCAGCGTATGACTGGATGGGGTTGAGCGTTGCAAAGGGACGGGCGAAACCGTACACGCCCCCGCTCATGCCCACCAACCAGTCAATGAATTCTGGCATGTTCGGATTCGGTCGTTTCGTTTCCAGCAGTTCCATCTTGAGCTTTGGGGGCATGAGATCATACATGGCGCCTATCGCTTCAAAATCATCAAAGGTCAGCTCGGGCTGTCCGGCCGTATCGGTTCCTGCGTCTGTCTCGCCAGGGGTTTCAACTGCTGGTTCATCATCTGTCTGTCCGGGGGCGAACTCTGCGGGTACCGGTGTTTTGCTTTCGGGTTCCGAAGAGTCGAGAATCTGGCCGAAAAGTTTAGAATTTAGTTTTGCGGCCTGGGTTTCGGAGGCAACTATCTCATGCGTATTGATCATGGAGGTTGCGGCGGCGCTCATGGGCGAGACCCCTCGTCCCTGGTTCAGGCGGAAAACGTGACGGGGCATGACCCAGAATGACTCCCGGCGGTCCGCTTTGGGATCCTGAGAGAGAATCACGGATTTCAGTATGTCAAACTCCGACATGCCGCGCTGCTGCCGTGACACGATGACACCGCAGAAGCGGCCGAAATTATCGTAGATTCTGCCGAGGCTCTGCTTATAGCCCTTGAAGCGTTTTTCAAAGTCGCTTTGGGGGATGTTGGCAATCTCATCCGACTCAAAGGCAAGGATTCTTCCGGAGTCATCCAAAAGATTGTCATCGAAGAGCAGGACCATGTCGCCACCCTGATCTTCAGCAGAGAGCGCATTCTTGACAAGGTCATTGAGGTGCATCTGATCGACAAACTCAGCCGTGGGTGCCCACTCCTGATTAAACCAGGACTCCCAAGCTTCCTGACTCTTCTCAAAGCCTTTCGGGAAGTTGAGGATCAGATTGCCGCCCGAGTAACCAACAATCGTGGTCCGGCGCTGCTGATCAATGATCCGTCCTGTCGGAGAGTTGCGTAGCTGATTACGGAGCTGATTGGTGAGCTTGTTCCGGAGCGGGCTGTTCAGGATTGAATCCTCGCCATCGTTCCCCAGCTCAATGATCCCGGGGGACTGCTGACGGGCAGTCTCGCCCTCGACACTATTATACTTGCCGCCCATCAGCATCTTAAACATGTGGGTGGCCACTTGTTTTTGCTGTCTTGCCGGAAGTTGTGAAAATCTGATTTTGCTCATGGGTTTAAACCTCAATGGCTACGGAAGAATGTTCGGATGATTTTAGGGCGGCCCGAATTGTCAATGGCTTGGATCTGGTTCGCGATGATCGTCATCTCCGTGCGAAGTTCCTTGATAGAAAGCTTCGTGAAAGACTTTGATCCCGTCCCCGTGGAGACGTTCACACTCGACACGCGGCCCGCGATCAGATCAGATTTTGCCGTTTTGATCGCGGTGTATTGCGTATACAATTCCCGTCTCGCTGTCAGTTGTGCTTGTGTCAATGTTGTTCCCATGCACGTGAGTAAACTTTATCTTCCGAAAAAACTAAAAGCGAAATCTGCTAAAAATCGTCAAAAGTGTCTAAGAGTGTCTACCAGTGTCTAGTTTTAAAATAGAAAAAGAGCGGCTGAAAATGACTTCAACCGCTCTTTCTGCTTTTTGTGTAGTTTTTTTAGCGTGCTTACATGATTCTCCTTTCTGTTGAAATTAACGACCCTAAAATCTTTTCAATCTCATCTGTGCGAATACGCGTTTGTGTGGCCGTAATTCGCACAGGCGTGAGCCGCTTATCATCGATCATCGTATAGAGCGTCTGTCTACAAACACCCAATAGGCGCGCGGCCTCGGCCTTTGTGATCAACTTCTTTTGCGTTAATTGCAGTGCCATCATTCACCTCACTTTGTTTGCTCATGTTGAGCCACGTTCTTTGATTGAGATTACTCCCAGTTGTTGAGAATCCTGTCGAGGTTTCTTTTCGTGCGGATCTCGATACCCATTCCTTTAATCGCTCCGATCAGAGCCCACACTTCTTGCGCAGTGGGATCTTCCAGACCTGTGCCTTTGCTGTCCGCGCCGATTTTGATAAAATCCGGCTCGGCAATATCGATCAAGCGCAGCATGGCATCAAAGTCAAACTTGAGGATCGGCTCAATAGTAACAAAGGTTTTAAAACATCCACGCCGAAGATAGCGAAGCTGCTTGAGTCCTTGCGCCCGCTGCGTCGGCCATGGAGCATTTCCGGAAACATAATTTGTTTCAATGGTCGTACCGATGATGGTTCCAAAAGGAAAGTCATGCGCGTATGTCATTGCCTTTGCAGTGTTCCGTGTCTGGAATACAAAATTTACAAAATGTGCATTGAGACACTTGGAGAGAACAGAGTCAATATAATCCTGAAAAACTTCCTTGTGAAACAGATCATGCGTGTGCTCGACAAATATCGTTTTTCCATGATACTTCTCCGCGTTGTAATTCGCTTTCAGCTCTTTCTCTGCGAAGCGAAGCGGTCCTTGCAATGCCGTGTTGCCAAATCGGCTTGCGATGGCCTGCACGTAGCAATACGGACACGCATACGGACACGCGCCACGCAGGTAGCTGTGAACGTAATCCACCCACGGGTACATGTTGCCAGTCGCTTTCTGAATGCTCATTGATCACCGCCTTTCACTTCTTCCCATTCGCTTTCCATGATGATGAACTTGCAATTCGTGCACTCATGCACATAAGAATAAAACGGCACTGTGTGCTCCACGATTGCAGACTCAACCTTTCCGCAGCCAGGGCAGATGACATGCTCCGTGTGGAAGATGGTTTTCTCATCCACCTCAAATAAACTGAGCTGACCTTTCAGCGGGTGCAGTTGAGAGAACATAACGGCGTTGCGAATACAGAATCCAACCGGACCGAAAAACCACGGAGATTGACTCTCTGTCACAACATCATGGATCTCACACTTGCCGATAATGCCGCCACGGTTAAGACGGGTGTGCTCGGGCATGTTCATCAGCAACTTTCCGTTGATCTTGAGTGCGATCGCCATGGCCTCGATATACTCCTTGTTGGTCATACAGGCGCTCGCGTGGATCAGACACTCGCCACGGAACAATGTTTTCCATGTCCGGTTTTCAATGTCCTTGTGACCGGCTGCAATAAGCCACGCCCATGGCTGGCGAATTGATAAACACTTCATTTAATACCCTCTTTCTTCATCTGGGTCAGATCGCTTATATTTTGCAATTCGCACTTTTGAAAGCACCATTTTGTAAATGGTCTGCTCTTAAAGTGTTTTGCATTTGTCCTGCTGACTCGCATCTGTAGCAAAAATCCCTCGCCGGCATATTGATACACAGCAACATCAATCCAGTTGCTCCACCACTGCCACTTTTTAAACGTCGCCTGCTCAACTGTTATCACATCTACTTTCATGCCTTACCGCCTTCCCTTTTAGTTTTCTTGGAAAAAAGAACTCTGGAGTCTGCAATCGGTTTTGTCCCGATATTGAGCAACTTGTGACTCTTTGCATGAGTGCGTTTGAAATATGCCATCATTTCAAGACGTGTCTCTCCACCATCGGCAAACACATCTTCATAACGCGTCCCTCTGAATCCGTCGATCGTAAACACCAGCCGATACAGTATGCCTTTCTTTTTCATTGCCTTTTTCTCCTACTTGTTTTTCGCCAGGCGATAGCGGGGTGCCATGCGCGAGGCTGTTGTTTTTTTCTGTGTGAGTGAGAGTCGTTTCTTGAGGCCCTGCGTGGCCCCTGCTGTGGCATTGTTGCGAAGCTCCTGGCCGATGATGGACTCTGTTGCATCGTAGAGCCGGTACCAGCTCGCCACGTAGAAGCATCCGGCAATCACATCGCACCAATGGTTTGCACCGTTCTTGCTCCAGTCCCATTGCTCCTGGCCGTCTGGCCGCTGGAATTTCATTGAAAGCTTTTCGTTGCAGATTTCCGATGCAAGGTCAAAGTGCAGCGTGTTATCATTGCCCCACATCGACAGAGATCCCGGCATAAGCGGTGGCGCAAGCAGAGAGCGTTGCATTTCTTCTTTCCAGTAGTCGGTATGCACTGCGAGGAAAACGCCGTTCTCTGATTGGCTAAGGTGGCAATGGTCTCCCATGGAAATTACGCCGCTAATCTGTTCGCCGTTGCGCTTGTAGGGCTTGTAGTTTTTCCATCCAAACCCCTTGGAGGGAATGACCGGAAAGCGTGAGTTGATCGTACGAAGAGCACTGCATACCACTTTTGTTTCCCATCCGCTGTCGAAGCAGAGTGCAGTAGGCGTTACGCGCTTGCCAGCAGCTGTACGCAAGGGAAGTTCAGTGATGATCTTGTGGACCGCGACAATGCCCTGGGCGATTGCAATCTTGCGCTGCGTCTCGGTGGACTTCTCTGGATAGAGCCTTCCGCGTTTCGGGTAGCGTCCATACGCGGCGACGGTGCAGACGCGACGCGCACCCACGGCCATGACTGCCCAGCGGAGCGCACCGGCTGCCACGGCGTTGACATCGCAGTACGCAACGAAGGCGCGGCACTCATGAGGGAGCACGCACATCTCATAGTTATTCAGGCGCCGTGACACGGTGTCCGCATCGATCTGTACCATGTCGCATTCCCGGCGCGTCTGCATCTGATACTCACTCAGAAAACCTTCGCGGCCAATTTTGCAGTAGAGATTGAGCGCATGGTGCATCGCGCTGACTTCGCTCTCATCGCCGTCCAGTGGATCCAGTACCTCGGTTCCCTCTTCGATCTGCGCTTGATGTTCGATGAAAAAGGCTTTGCTCATGGTCAGTGTAAAATCGTTGTTGGCTATATCGCGCTTATACATCTCTTCAAATGCGTCAATAAGCTCAAGATTTTTAGGCCACTTGATGATGAGGGGGGCTGTGATCGTGATCCACTCCGGATGCTGGTTCTTGTCTGCGTGTCGTTCGCTCAGGTCATTTTCCGTTATGGGAGTATCCGCCATGGCCGCAGCGATAGACCTGTCATGCCCGGCCAGCCCCATGGCATCCTGCTTAACAAAGTCTTCAAGCCAGTTCGTTTTGGATATGCTCAATGCGCTTTTACGCGTCTGGATATCATCAAAGAAGATAAAGTCCGGGCGCATGTCCATGTCCACCAGGCCGCGCGTGCCAGCCTCAACGCCTCTGGCCACGACCTGAAAACCTAACTCATCCGTCCCTTCTAGCTTTGCAAACTTGATGACCTTGACACCCTTGTAGATCTTTGTCCGCTTGCCTTTGTAGTTCTGCGTCGCGCAACGCTGTACGATTCCATCAAGCGCACGTACCGGATGGCAGAGCGCTGGAAAATCTTCAAAGAGTTGGTCTGATGTTTCAACCAGTGTCCAAATGTCATCGATGATTGCTTCAGCGGCTTTTCCGTTCGCTGCAAATGCGACAATGAACTGCCGATGGTGATACGCGATCGCCCAAACAATAGCAATCTTAACCCAGGCGCTTTTTCCTTTTCCACGCGGCCAGCGTACTTGGATCAGGCCACCGTTCAAGATTGCGCTTTGGATCCCGTCGATGAACTTTTGCATTTCGTCAGATGGATCATGCTTTAGAAGCTTACGACCATACGTAACGCCGAAGAGTCGAAGATTATAACGGCATCTCTCTTTGCGCTCCGGATCTACGACTTCAAGAATAATTCCGATGTCACTGCGTTTGGCAACGTGCGCGGCCACGCGGTCAGCTCCGCTCTTTGCAACGCTTTTCTTTTCACTGTCAAGTTTCCAAATCGCGGTTGTATCGGGATCAATCTGTTCCATCCATTCAACTTGATCCGGATTAATACGCCGCATTCCGGAAACCATTTTCGCACGGATGTGATCGGCTTGTATTCTGTTGAGTTTTTCAAGGGTTGTTATTTCTTTTGATTCTCTGGCGACCTTACATGCAGCAGAAAACCTAAGCATATCGACAGTCCTACCGCGCTTTAATTCCCGCAGGACCTCATAAACTTCACGGCTATCTGTTAAAGTCATCATGTCAAAAATCGTTAGTCAGTCGATTGACCTCACTGCGTACCTTGGGAGGAGTAAAAAAAGTTTGATCTAGGAGAACCTATGCCGGGGGGTACTGGCAAGCCGTGCCATCTTGGCACACTTCACATTTTGGACACCGGAAGCACCGCACTGCCGAGTTGTTGCCTCGAAGATAGCCTTCAATGGCTGCCTTGCTTGCCTTAATTTTCATCAGGATGCTGTCACTCGGCTTTCCCTTTCGGAAGGACATCGATACGATAGCGCCATCCCGAACCATGAACACAATACCAGCGTCGCTTACCTCGCTCATCAGTCGTTCAAGTTCCATGCTCATAGATCCTCCCAGTTCATTTCGTCGCCTTCAACAGCCAATTCAGTAACTTTCTCTCTCTCTTCTTTCTTTTCTTCAATATCATTAAAAGGTGGGTTAGGTGGGTCAGAATGCACAATTCGCCCCTTATATGCGTTTTCCTCTTCCTCGGGACTTATAGCAAAACGGCCATTTAAACCCACCCAACCCACCTTTAGACCGTTGAATTTGTATTGAGACCTACCATGCAGCATACGGCTTTCCATGCCGAGGATGGCCCTAAATTGTTCTTTATACTTCGATAGAACATTACCTAACACCCTGACCGACAAGGCTTTCTTGGTACTTTCGTCAGGGTTTTCATACTTGGCTAGAAGGATTGTAGATAGATCGCTTGATGTTCCTTCAAACTGTCCACCATTCTCACTGATTGTTTCCAGTATCTTCTTAGCAACGAAGTCATTCTCAATGGGAAATAGGTTCTTGTCCATCTCGGCAGCCTTCATGGCGTCCCTTGCTTCATCGTACATACCACAGGCTCGACCGCATCGGAGACCGAAGTCTGCAAAGTCAGGGTGACGCATGTTGATGTTTGCATCGATGGGCCGGTCATCTGCCAGAGCTGTGGAGAGCGTCCTCGCGATCCATGTGAGTGTCAGACCTCTCCGAGAAAGGAAGTCATCTGTGAGCCCCTTGTCACTCGAATGCGCGCGCGTCTTGTCCAGACGTACGATGATAAGACGGTCAGAGAGACCGCTATCCGTCGCAAAGGTCGGGTTATTGGACGTGAGCATGACACTTGCATTGGCTACCAACTGCATCATTTCGTGCGTGTACATCTTTCGCACCTCGGTACGGCCGTCCGTGCTGGCCGCCTGCATCGCATCTGCAAACCACTTGTTGCGGCTATCCACGTTGTCGAAGCAGCACAGGCCGCCATCATTGAGCGATACCCAAAAATCAAGTTCTCCATTCTCCTTGACCGTGGAGAGACGGTAAGGAGCTCCTATCATCTCATAGATGCCCTTTGCCGTGCGGCTCTTGCCGCTTCCCATGCTTCCAGTGAACACGATGCAGGGCTTTGTGCGATGCTTGGCAAAGAGCCCCAGCACCCAAAGCCGCGTCAGCATAAGGCCGTGCTTGGATTCAAACGAAGCCCCCTGAAACAGTTTGCTGGCTGCAAACGGATCCTCGCCGGCGCCTGGCAATAGCTCCCATTCCTCCATTGATCTACCGGACATGAACAGGACACCATCCGTCCCGTTGTCCACCATGCTTACCGACTGGCCGTCAATCCGCGCCATACGGCTGTTGCCAGAGGAAATGTAAATCACCTGCCCCTTGCGCTCCCAGAGCACCGAGGGAATCACCCCCCGGCTATCCTTGCCCTGCAACGTCTCATCGTGGATGTCGCTCATGACATACGTAAAACCGCCGGTCGACCGGTTAATTAGGCTTTCCGTGGATATCCAGGTATGGAAGTCTGGACTCTCAAGCGTGAATAGTTTCTTGGACTCCCCGTCAAAGTACATGTTGCTCTCAAAATTCCTCAATTCCTCATGGAAAAAGAACTGGCCCCTTATCTTGAGCCAGCCGATAAGCACATCCGACTGGATTTTACGGATTGACATCGAGTCAAGTTTGACCTCGTTTCCGTCTTTATCCCTCATGAAAAAGCACTGCGCATACGTCAAACAGTACGGTAGGCGCTCAAGGTTACTGTCAATCACGCACTCCCTGCCCCTATAATCCACCCTCAACGCTTTTTTATTTTCGGGGGGGCGGGGGGCGGAGGCCGCTCCGCTTTCCCGTGCTCCGCACGAAGAGGAATCGGCGCTTGCATTTTTAGATGCAAGCGGCTTCGCTACGCTACGCTCATCCTCTCGGGCCTGCGCAAGCTTGGCTTCACGCTCAAGGGCCAGCGGCGACAACTCCGAAAGGGCATCGGGGCACACCCAGGGCGCGGCCGCCCTCACGATGTTTATCAGCTCTTGTTTGTCGCCGCCGGCCGCGACCCACTCACTCGCCCGCGTGCAACGTTTACCCATCCTGTCCGGAAGCTCTACGACCCTGGCAACGATTCCACCCTCCGTCAGCGCATCCAGCACCTGCTTAGCGCGGATCTGCCCAGAGTAAGCCTTCGCAACGCCCTTGACATCCTCCGGATCCGTGATGCCTTTGTCCCGGCGGGCGAGAATCCATATACGGCAGCCCTCGCCACCCTGCTGAAACCACTTGTTATAATCATTGAGCCATCCTCCGTTTTTTGAATCAGCCTTTCCAAGGGTGCACGTCGCCACGCAGCCGAGACCGCGTATGGCGTCGGCATCCTGCTCATCATCGCATATGAAGACGAACCGTGAAGAGCCCTGAGCAGCAAAGATTACCTCTGGAAGATGATACGGCAGCGGAGGAACGCCTTGCGAGGTCAGGCCAAAGGCATACTTGCCGGGACGGTCCTTGATCGGTACGCGGATTGTCTTGGAACCGCTCTCCTTTTCGCACACCTGGAATGCCAATCCTCCATCCGGAAACGCATAGTCGTATGTAACCTTGATCGGATCAGGAAGCTTGACCTTGCGCGTCTTGCCGTCTTTACACGAAACAAGCTTTTGCGCGACCTCCCCGGCCAGGTCCGTCGTCTTGAACCCGACCGCATTACAGATTGCGGCCGCCCGGCACTCATCCATGCACTTGACCCACACGCTGCCGTCAGCCCTCAACCCGAAACGCAACGCCCCGTCTCCGTGGCACGCCGGACAGACAGCCATGAACGCGCCATCATCCATCGGCTCAACGCCTTCCAGCTTCCCCGCAAATTCAGTGATTGAAATCATAAATTAAAGCCCCTTCAGCATTGGATACTCACGCAACACACGCGCAATCAGACCCTCGGAATAGCGCGCACACTTGGCCCCGCCTATGGCAATATCCCTTACGACCGTCTGCGAACACTTGAGCCACTCAGCCGCCTCCTTGACCCCTATCACGCGCACCTTGCCATTCAGCCGCAACACCTGCACGCCAGGCTTCGGCCGCACCGGCAACGTGCGCTGCTGACTGACAGACACATCCTGCCCGAAAATAGCTAGACTCATGAGCGCCCCCGTTCATTGATATTTATTATGCCACTCTTCGGCCGACAGCTTGACCGGATCAATAGCCTGCGTCTCGATCCACTCCAGCAGATCCGAGTACTTGAAGACGCGGACCATGTTGTCCGTCGCCTTCGCGGCGTCATCCTCCATCCGGCGCGATCGGATCTTGCCCTCAGCCGCTAGACGCATCAGCGTGGGCTTCGGGATCCCCGTCATAGCCTTAGCCACGGCCGCCTGCACCCAGTCAGGTTTGAGCTCCAACACATAACGAATATCACCGCTCATTTAACACCCCCGATCATTTCAATCTCCGCCTTACGCTCCGCAGCATCCCGGCGCACCTTAGCCACGAAACTGCAGGCTACGAGCAGCAAGCCGGCCACGAGCCCGCCTGCCACAATCATCATCTGCGCACGCTGCTCACGCTCCCGGCGCTTCTCTCGCTTATACGCCGCCCAGTCCTGTCTCACTTCCATCGGATCATCATTTTCTATTATATCACTAATGAACATAGATACCTCCGTGTATTCACGCCTCGGCATAGCTGCAAGCGACGCCGGGCCATTAGTTAAATTGCCTTTGCTACAATACGCTTTGCAGCCTTTGTGAATGCGCCGTGGATAAAATCAAGCACTCTCTTTTCTGGCTTCGAGTTGTTCTTTCCGTAACACTGATTGACCTTGCCCGACTCCGGAGAGAACTGCAACGTCACGAACGGAACGCGCAGACTGCGGGCCCTGCGGATGAATGCGATCACATGCTCACCGCTCGCATGACCCGACACATAACAGCCGTTCCCGATGCAGTGATTCAACCGCTTGCCTTCATTCCTGAAATCCTGCTCACGCTTCGGGATTATGACCTTGAAGGGACCCGTCACCGCTTCTAACTTCGAAAGCTTCTGTGCCATCGTGGCAAGGTCAGTGTCCATCTTCTTTTGGAGTTCGATCTTCTCACGGCGCTTGATTTCTTCAAACATTGACAACGCTACTTTCGCCCTGGCCTTGAAATGTTTAGGGAATACGACTTTAGTATCCTTCATGTCCCATCCAATCGTCATGCAGTCCTTCAGATATCTGCAATAATTCCATTCATTGACACCCGAACGCTTCACGTATTCAAAAGCCTTACAACCATCGACAGATCGCGGAAGCTTCAAGCCTCTCCATGATCTTAGTTGCTCTAAGCGGCGCGAAGCATCCCTGAGAGGAATATTCAACCTATACGCCATCAGAACAACATCTGACTTGTAAGAGGAACCTTTAATTGCCTCAATATTCTTCGAAAAGAATCTGAGCAAATCCTTATCGCCTTCTAACTGCTTGACGAACCCCGGAAGCTTTGCGAATCGGCCGAGGCCCTGCTTACTCAGAAACTCAATGCGCGGATGCTTAACATAAAGCTTCAGATAATTCAGTATACATCCGCAACCTTCATAATATGCACACCACTTGAAACGCTTTACCCGCTTCAGCAGATCAACATTGATAGTCACGACCCATGCCATTTTAAACAGGCAATCCTTTGGCATGTAGTCATGCTCCATCCATCTGCCTTTATAATCCCACTCGCGTTTGCGGCCGAGCTTCTCACGGTGCCAGTCAACCGTATAGCCGCTCATCGATGTGAGCACCACATCACGGACAAACATCTCATCGCGATCCACGCTTGACCGTACAACCTCCTTGATACACACGGATCCGTTTTTTCGTGTCTTAATCGCGACCGTGCGGATCTGGATATCCTGTCCATCCCTGACAAGCCACTTATAAAAACGGGTTAAGTTTCGACTGCAATAGATAGAACGCTGAAGATCATAAGCCTCAATCTGTTTCAAAGCATAAGTGGATAATGGCTTCATGGCACCTCCTTAACCCAGCAGCTCTGCGAACAAACTCTTTTGATCCTTGACCGCGACCACCTGGGGCTTTGCAGCCTTCTTTGCTTCCGGTTCCTTGCGGACCGCTACGGCAACCGGTGCCGTGAATGCCGGCTTCTTAGCTTCCTTGATGTCACTCTCTTCAAAGTAGTGGATGATCCACCCGAACACAGTAGCATCCTCCACACAGATTGAGCTATCACCATCCGCAAGCTTGCGTGCCTCTTCCTTCGCATACTTCAACGCCCCTGCGATCGTCTTGTTTCCAGCCTTTATCTTCTCTGCCAGAGTATCGCTTACGTTTGCAGCAAGATACTCCAATACCTTCTTTTCCGTCGCGTTTTTTACCTGTAAGTTTAAGTCAATTCTCATGAGTTTTCTCCTTCGTGTATTCACGCCGCGGCGTAGCTTTCGCGTAGCCGGGTCTACTTCCGTTTCTTTGCTTGCTTGATGGTAGACTTTGAGGATGCTTCGATATCCGCGACATCAAACTCAAACGCACATACAGCAGCCTGCGCGGTCAAATAATGTGACGCGGTGTCAAGCGGATTGCGAACCTCTAAGCGGTTGCGCAACTCAGCAATGACACATTCTTGGAACTTATGGGCGAACGCCAGCGCATGATCGACCGTGCTGTCGAGATACGTCTGCAGCATCCACGCATGGATCCCTTTCGTACGCTCATCGCACTGGAACGCCTTCGCACCCTTTGGCGTGAATGCGGACATCTCAATACCTACCATCAGACAGCAGGCGAGAAAGCCATGCAGGTCCGTTTCGGAGGTCGCAAGTGTTTCAACGCGACGCAAAACCTCCCCTGCATACGCCATCTCAAAAATATTCTGCTCAGTGGGCTTCTTGATTACCGAGGCCGCTTTCTTTTGCAGCTTCTCTGCCTTTGGCTGGCTGCGCCCCCAGTAGATCTCCACCTCGCCGCGCTCGGTCGTGGAAAGCACGCACGTGTCATACTCCTCTGTGCGGGCCTCTTCTACATCCATCTCCATGAGTGTCTCTTCGGTCACGCGCTTGACCGCGATGTTCTTGGCTTTGCATTTGGCCTCGGTACGGTCCGCAAGCTCCGTCATGTGACGGCCCCAGCACTCAGCATCCAGGCAGAAAGACTCTCCATCCTCTGCAACCAGCTCGCTCGCGTCCGTGCGCTTGCTGCAGGCGTTGCACTCTTCCGGACACACACCCATCCAGGGCGCGGCAACAAGCTTGCGGTGCGCAACCATCGACAGCTTTTCAAGCATGCCCAGGTTGCCTCCATTCTCCCACAAGTCGCTGTCAAACTGGTTGGACATGATCTTCTCACGCGTGGTTGCATCCAACGCCGCCGCAAACTCCAAAAACTTAGAAGAGAGCGAGAACAGCTTAGCCTTTGCAATCCAGCTATCCTCCAACCGCGCAGCCGCCTCGCGACGATAGACCCAGCGGGTCGACTTGCCTGTGATCTTGGCAATCTCCTCACGGCTGCGGCCGTGATCCAGCATCGCCTTGACCGTCAACGCCTCATCGATCGGAAGCAGATCCTCGCGGTTCAGATTCTCGACACAGGTCAACGCCTCGGCTTCCTCTTCATTGACATTGCGGACATAGCACGGAATGAACGTCATGCCGACCAAGTCACACGCACGGCGCCGCCGATGCCCCGCGACCAACTCATAACGATCCTGCCCAAGCTTGCGCACCGTCAGCGGATTGCACAGACCGTTAGCCCTCACAGACTCCACGAGCTCCTTAAACGACTCGCTATCCTCCTCGATCTGGCGCACCTGAAACGGACTATCCTCAATCAACCCCGAAGGAATCTTTTCAAACTCATCCAAGACAATCACCTTCTCAGCAACTGCCACCTCATCCAACGCCACCGGCGGAACCGATGCGACAGTATCTTCAACCCAAATAATGTTTTCATGCACCTTTGCTTCCATGCGAGACGGCTTGCTGCAGTGCATGATCATCATGATTTCCGTGGGGCCGTTATACTTCTCGCAATCATCAATATACATGCAACCCTTGCACGTCACTTGCTCAACCTCTACAGCATGCCCTTTGCGCCCATCAGACGAAGCGATTGACATCATGTCATCACTCACCGTCCATGTCAGCGCCGCTTTCTTAACCTCTTCCGTCTTTACTTTCTTACTCATAAGTTTCTCCTTAGAATTGCCTTAATGCGTTATTGCCTTATTTTTTCTTAGCCAAGCAACAATACTTTGCCTTAAATCCACTTCCGCACGGGCATCGATCATTCTTGCTAACTCTCATTCTTCTCAACATGCGCGGACTTACGTTAGAAACAGGCTTGAGTGTATGTCCGTTTCTATGGTCATACATTTCACCAGTGTCTTTTTCGGTAAGAAATCCAGCATCTCTCATTTGCTGAACAGTCGCTGCTTCATATAATTTTCCTGTCATCATATCCATAACCTATCCCTCCATCTTTCGTGTGGTTCGTGTTATTCGATGCTAAAAAAACTAATACAGACATCCCATCCGCTGCGGGAACAACTCCAATTCAACCGCCGTGCTTTCTGGCGCCATCACAGCGGCCTTACGCAACACCGGCACTGCCAGCACATGCCGCGCCCAGGACGCAAGCTTACGCTGCATCTCATACTCCGTGGCCGCCGTCCCGAGCTTTGTCAGCGCAAACGGCTTCTTACCCTTCGCGTGCCCTACTGCACTCCACTGACCGCCTGCCAGTTGTTCAAGCTTGAACGTATAGCCATATTTTGAATAGTTCATCTGCATAGCTCACCTCACTTTAGAACTCCAGCACTTTAGAACTTTAGAACTTCTTACACCGCCGCGCCGAAGTTTTTCAGATACGCCTTGAACGCATCACGCTGCACCCATGAAATGGGACGGTCCAGACGTGCAGCCAAGCTCTCAATAGCATCCCTCATCTCCTTGGATACATTCGTGGACACGATACCGCCATCAAGCAGAATCTTTCCCGCTTTCTCCACCGCTACCGCCTCTTCTTTCTTCACTTGCTTACTCTTCATACTTCCCTCCGTGTATTCACGCCTCGGCATAGCTTTCGCGTAGCCGGGCTTTCTAATCCATCCTGTTTTTTTAGACAGAGACAGGCAACTCTCATCCTACGACCCACTCTGGGTTTAGCATCAATCAAAAATCCGCACACATCGCTTAATCATGTCAACCGTGCGATCTGCCGTATAATCCGAGCACGGAAACTCCAGTTGCTCCGTGACACCATACTCATGCACGAACACGATACGCCACTTATCAACCGACGGCTCCTTTACTTCACGCTCTTCCGCTTCATCCTCATCCCATTCCATATCTGAATCAAAATTGTCAGCCTCTAAAAACTCAATACAGGACAACTCAAAATCACTCTTTGCAGACGGCCTCATCGCTTCAACCCCTGCTTTTACTTCCCGTGTGAACTTGATAATTTCTTTTGTATTCATTTCTCTGTGCTCTCTGTGTTCTCTGTGGTTAAACAATCTCACATCACTCGAAGCAGCGACCGCATCTCGCGCAGGATACGCCGAATCTCCAGGTCCTCATGATCCACCGCCACCGTGTCACGCGCGCCCACCGCATTGGCCAGCCGCCCCATCGCCCGGATCAGCTCCGTATTCAGCTCTTCATACTTCATTTCGATCTGTGTTTTGCTCATGGTGTATTGCCTTATTGCGTGATTGCGTTATTGCCTTATTTAGCAGCCGTAATTTTTTTACAGAAAGAAAGTGCAGTAACTTCTCGATGTTCAACAGCCTGACGGAACGCATTTCGCGCCAAATGAAATTCAGGATCTTCTACGTCAGTTTGTTCAACCTTTTCACGAGCAGCTGTGAGTGCCGCATCAGCCGCCTTATAATCCTCCAGCAGTATCCGGTCAACTTCATCAAAAGTAACGACGCCAGGCTTATGTTCCAATACATCCTTCGTCGGATCACAGCAATTGTCCACCAGCACACCATACCCGAAGGCGACACGCATCAGACCTGTGCTCAGCTTTGACACGCGGTCATAGAACTTTCGGAGATCAGCAGCGCTGTCCACATTGAAATTTTCCGGAAGTTGATCATCGCTCTCAGGCGGAAACTCCGGATACTCATACGATCTGTAATTGCAAACCGCATCCGTCAGGTTCGCCAGCTTGATCGCATCATCAATTTCCTTCACGCTCGCCTTTGACATTTTGATTGAAGCCATAATAACTTTCCCTTTCGTGATCTTCGTGTTTTCGTGGTAAAAAATTTAATTGCGAAGAGCGGCAAAGAATGCATCTTTCATCATGCTCGCCTCGCTGTGATTGCAGCAGTACCCGCGCATGGAGTCCACCATCGCAGTGAAATCAAAATGAGTAGGAACATTGGTAGCCTTGAGAGCCACAATCAGATTGCCCTCGCCGTTACCGACTGCCAGCACTCCACCCTCATAGACTTCAAGCTTCAGGCCGCTATGCCCGCCGCGCCATACCATCTTGCTTCCAGCATTCTCTAACAGATTCTTTTCCATGATTTATTTCCTTTCAAAATTCGCGCATTCACGCATTACGAACGCGCGCTTGGCCGCCTTGGCTTCCTCCAGGCGACGGCGATAGATCGCTATCGCCTCTCTTACGCGGTCAACCCGGATCACATAATGACCAACGGTCTCATCCTCCCGGATCTGCATCCCGACGAGCTGCGCTACCACATCGGTCAGCTTGTCATGCGCCTGATCCACAGCCATGATCAACTCCTCATACTTGTCCATTTGTTCGTTTGTCATAATTCATCCCTTTCAAAATTCGCGGTGGGGTGTGTACCACCTCATAATAATAAAAAATCGTCAAAAAAAACAACGTGTTAAAAAATTAGGTGTGAACCACCTCGCGACTTAAAAAAAAGGCGCAGACCTCGTCAACCGTTTTTCCGGTTGCCTTTGCGATTGCCTCAATCTTTTTAACAGCCCATACAGGCATATCAACTTTCAGCTTGCCCATGATTATTTACCTCCGTTTAACTTTTTCCAATTTTCATCAGTCAACTTCTTAATTTCCTTTTTCGCGCTTGCACTTGAAATATCAATATGCATAAGTTGATCTATCAGAATGTGCCGAGCCCGTGTTGACGGAGGCTCTCTGTGATACTTGGCATCAATCGTAAGTTGATAGAAAAGCTCCATCGGAAGCCTTAGCTTCATTTGCTTTATTGATCCGCTTTCTTGGTTCATGCCTTCTCCTTTATTCTGTCGATGGCGCTATATTACTATAGGTGTGAACCGCACGTCAAGAAGAAAAGATAAATATTTTTTATTAAATAATTTGTTGCAATCTTTTGACGCATTGTCATATCATCAAATCACAAGGAGAAAATAAAAAGGCTGCGACGCAATCGTTAGACTACGCCGCAGCCGGGTCGTTGGAAAAGTAGACATCAAGGTATCAAATTTCCCTCTGGGGTTCAAGCGCATTTCACTAGCATCAATAACCGAACGAACTAACGCAAACAGGAGATCATCATGGACATCACAGTTTTAATCTACATCATCGCCATCATCATCGGAACGATTATCAACGTCGCGATTGGCGGATGGATCGGATCCACGAAGGGCCGGACTGGAATGGGGCAGCTTTTAGGATTCCTTGCCGGTCCGCTTGGTTGGCTGATTATCGCCCTGCTTCCGACCATCCAGCAGACATCCGCCATTCCTGCGCGTACCTCAATTCACGCCTCACGGGGCAAGCCTTGCCCGATGTGCGGATTGCTGATTTCCCAAGGAAACACTAAATGTCCATCCTGCGACACCCCGGTTTTTACACCAAACCGATATGCCTAAACTATGCCTTTAATCTTCCCGTCAATGGCATAATATAGCAAATATCCCCAATAAAACAGCTATATTTTATCATATTCGTAGGTCGAGAGGCCTGAATATTTGAATATCGAAAACAACCATTAAAGCATTGTCTTTATTGGTTGTTTTTGTTTTTAGTCTGTTTACGCGTATGCCTTGACTATGCCTAGTAACCTTGTTATACTATCTTTATTGTAAATGGCGTAATTATGAGTTTATACAAACAGCGTGGCTCTAATAATTGGTGGATCAAGATCTATGTGCATGGGCGCATGGTCCGGGTATCCACAGGTACGGACGATGAGTCGAAGGCTCAAAATATAGAACGTACCCTCAAGATGGGGCATTCGCGCAATGCGCCGGTGGACTCGCTGCACCGGCTGCTTGATGAGATTGCCGGACGCGATACCGTGACAGATGCCTTGCCGCTGGATAATGTGTGGGACACGTATACGACGCGGCTCCATACGACGCGCAAGGTCATGGCTCGCGGATCCATGCTTAACCGTCAGCAGAATATCAAGCGGCTCATCACCTGGGCAAAACTGCATTACACGTCCGCAACCTCGGCCGAGCGCGTGGACAAGGCTTGCGCGATGGCCTTTGCCTCTTATCTCGCCAAGGAGCAACTCAAAGACAAGACGCGTAAAAACATACTCGGGGACCTGTCGGCAATCTGGGGCGAGATCATGCGTTGCACGGATTCCGTGACGCTGAATCCATGGAAGCTCGTGCGTCCGGATGTTTTGGACGGGACGTGCGGGAAGGCCTTCAGTGCGGCCCAGGTTGACGAGCTCCTAAAGGTAGCTGATAGCAGCGGCCATGGATGGGGGCTTGCTTGCAGGATAGCGCTCTACACGGGATTGCGCTATGGAGACATTGCAACGCTTGAGTGGACGGATATCGATTTTGAAAAGTGTTTGATCTCGGTCACACCCAGCAAGACAGACCGCCATCATGTGTCCGTTGTTGTCCCTGTTGCGCCCTTGCTACTGGACGCCCTTGCCGTCATCCGGAAAGATGACGGGCCGATACTTCCGGAAATGGAGATTAGATATCCGAAGCCGATGCCTGAGTGCCCGTTTGCTGTGGTGCTAAAAAATGCGGGGCTGGATCCAGCGACATACACGTTTCACTCGTGGCGCCATACCTTCCGGACGCGCCTGGCAGAGGCGGGGGTTACAAAGGACATCGCTAAACGCCTTGGCGGATGGACCAATGACACTATGGCGGACCATTACGACCACTCCACGCGCATTGATGAGCTGCGGGCGGCCGTCAGCAAGATTTAAGGCCGGCACGGATCAAGCGGCTAGCCTCTGCCACGGTGTCGAGGCTATTGGCATCGCAGTGGGCTCGCAGGTCTGCAGCCACGTCGGCATGGACGCGGATGGTTGAGGATGCGGGGCGGTCGCTGCCCCAGCGTTTCGCCGCCCCGGCTTTTCCTGTTTCGCGAAATAATTTCTCGAGGTTTTTTTTCATGAAAGCCGAACGTGTTTTTCTTTTTTTATCGGATTAAATCCGAGTATATAATCCGTGGTACACTCAAGCTCATTTGCCAGCAGCACAATATTGCTGGCGCACGGGGCATTATAACCGCGCTCAATATTAGAGAGTATGGATTGACGGATACCCAGGCGCATGGCCAGCGTCATCTGATCGATGCCCAGCGCCTCCCGGCGCTGGCGCACACGATTGCCAATTTCAATTGCAAACTCATCTTTGATTCTCATTTTTTACCCTCGACTTGACGGAGGTGTAAGGGCACTAACTCCAACACCTCAGCAGGTGCCATCAGCTCGCCGCCATCCTCATTGGTTGTGGCATACTCAATCATGAGTTGAGCGGCCCGCGCCGCAGCATCAAACGGCGTGAGCCCGGCGCGCGCGCCTTGGTGGCCTCCGCCGAACTTGCCTTGCACAGTGGAGATATAGCCCTCGCCGCGTTTTGTGATGATTACAGTTGTTTTCATGATGTGCTTTCTGCCCGCGATACGCACGGGCGCGGTTGGTTGATTATTACAGGCCTTCCCCGAAAGCAGATATACCGCGAAGGGCTGCGTATGCTCCGGTTTGAAAATCGTGGTGCCTACTTGCGATTGAGCAAACAGCGAATTCGCGCTCAGCTTCATTTGCCCACACATCATTCCCGTGGCAGGATACATTTTCTTTTTCCTGAGCTGATAGGTGAATCATCGGAAGTGCTGGAATCATCTTCCTGAGAAGTTCGTTTGTGTTTGTGTTGATGATCATAGTTTTTACCTCGCTACTGTGTCCCGGTCTGCTGGCCGTCCGGGTGGCCGTTGGCTGGTTGCTCCAGCCGCGCTCATCGCCTTAGGTGGCTTTGATGGGATTAATGTAGCATAAATAACCCTACCGTGTCAATAGGGTTTTTAAAAATAATTCAACTTTTTTTCAGCAAGATTTAATGCCGGAATTGTCTTCAATGAGGTCGCCCCAGGCGTCGTAAACGTCAACATGGTCTTTTACGCGGCTGCATTTCTGCTTGGTTGCCTTGGAGCTGTTCCAGACGGTCCAGGATCCAAGGGCGAGGCCATTCAGGATCACGCGCCGGTCCCACCAGTTTGAATCGTCGTAGAGCAGCCATTCTGCCATGATGCCGTCAACGTCCTTGCGCGTCATCAGGCGGAACTTGAAACTGTCTTCCCATGAGTATCGGATATACATGCCTCCGTACTGGTATGCCCCGTCGTGGTTAGGATACGCCCTCGGGAAGTTCCACGGGTCAAGGTGGGCGAAAGGTATCGCACGGAGCCCGGGCGGAATGCTGCCGCCGTCCGTGTCGAAATGGTTGTCAGGCCGATACTGGTTCCCATGCTTATCGGTGTACGTGCAGGGATCGTCGGTATCCGCACGGAAATCGAACAGCGGTATCCGGTACCACATCAAACCGCTCTGATAACTTGGATGCCCATGCTTATCCAGCAGAGGGGTCAGCGTTCCGGGCTTTCCCGAAAATCCTTGCTTCATGCTTCACCTCACTTGATTGCAGGCGCGTTGGTGGACGTGCTAGGCGTGTTTATGGCCTGGATAACCGCAGACAGGGCCGGAATAGTGCCGCCTGATTGCATGGCCGTGTAGACGAACAGCGTAGCCTTGGCAACCGCATTGACCATCTCGACATCGCCCTTGTTCGAATAGATATCAATCCTCGCCTTGACACCCTGGTAATCGATATCAAGCCCTTTCGTCTCTGTGACCATGGCAACGCTGCCGCGATAGATGGCAACCTTCTTAATCATTTCGCCATTGGCTCCATATTCCTTATGCACGATGCCGGTGCTCTGGCAGCCTGTCATCAGCATAAACATCGATATGGCCAGTCCCAGCAGAAACGCTTTGAATGCGAATGGTAACTTGTTCATTTTTGAATTTCCTTTAGTGTTTAAAAAGTTGAACGATTCCGACGATGTTGGGACTAAACGTGGCGACTGCTATCGCAATGCAGAACCACTTGTTAGACACGGCAGCCTTCGCGACATCATACAGCGTCGTTGTCTGCTTGGGTGCATTCTTCATCGGACAGTTGACGGTATGCGTATCGAGCAGACCCGAGACAGCTTTTATCAGTTCGTCTCGTAAATTATCTAACGGCTTTTGGACGGCCTCCGTGACTCGATCCTTGAACGATATATCAGACCGTGCCGTCCGGATCACCGACTTGCAGAAAGCCACGGTCAAGTCGTGGAGTTTCTCCGGGCTTCCGTTCGCGCTCTTTGCCGCCTGATCGAGCGACTCATGCAGTGCCTCTTTATGATCTTCGGACAATTCAGATTTGGCGATCGCTCCACGCGTTGCGTCAATTTTCCGTTCTAGGTCTTTGTCTTGCATAATGTTTACACCTTTCGCTTTTAAAAAACAACGCCCCTGAATCAAGAAGATCGTAAGTGCTGCGGGGCGTTCCCGGCACCAAGCCGGAAATCATAAGCCGCGCCGGATCACTTCGTCTTTGCCGTTTTGGTAAATGCGTTCTAATTGTTCGTCCGAAAGGCGAGTTGTAAAAACGCGATGATCAAACCATGTCTCGTTTTTGTGATTGAACGCATTGAAAATTGAAAACATGTAAAACTGGTAAATGCCTTTTGACGAAAATCGATCCGGGCACGGAAAAGAGGACGAATAATTAAACCATCCTCCAGCCTGATAGCGCGTAACCGTATCAAATACGTGGTTGGTTCCGTTCGCGGATATTCGGATTGCAAAGAATGATGTCCCGTTAGTGATTGAAATTGAACCATCGACATCAGCCATATTATTATCGTTCCTACAGGATCTCGCTTGATAAAATCTTTGACACGGTGTCCGGCTGATGCCTACGCTTACGAGTCCTGATCCTGTTAGGATGCAATCCCCTGAACCGCCTGCAATACAGTTGCGATTGAATGCGCCTGGCCCGAATGCGAAATCTGTTCCTCCTAGATTGAGCGTGACCGCGTTGCTCGACCATCCTGCCACTGTGTAGACTCCGTATGGCCACGTCTCTGCAACGGTTGGGTGATTAGTGTACGCAACAAACGGAAAGCCGTTGAACGAGAAT
>SESF01017204.1_pt1 | contig 33787 bp, 18 predicted proteins | sample 3171521 | NCBI WGS metagenome assembly SESF01 (sample SAMN10866945, study PRJNA518727) | freshwater metagenome | biome: subpolar coniferous forest; feature: holomictic lake; material: water; isolation source: holomictic Lake 227, 6 m and 8 m depth | place: Canada: near Kenora, Ontario | collected...
CCATTTTTTTGACTTCAATATTTTCGTTGTAGTGCTGATGGATGTGGGTGACAACCTGTGTAAAGCGTCCAAGCCATTCGGGAGTGTTGCGCAGGCCATCGACCATTCGATGAAAGCCGACTACGCCAATCGGTTTCCCTCGGTTGTTGTACAGCGGGAATTTACTGTGAATCATCAGCCGCTCTGAGTTTTCGGGGGCTGGCGCTATTTCATTGATGACGGGTATCCCTGTGGTCATGACCGCCTGGTCGCCTTTAATATAAAAATCAGCGCGATCCCGTGAAAAAAAATCGTAATCCGTTTTACCGATGGTTTGCAGTTCGTTATCCGCATTGCAGAATTGGCAGGCCCGGTGATTGTTCATCATAAAGCGTCCCTGGCTGTCTTTGATGAAAAAACCGACATCGGGAAGCGTGTCGAGCAGAGACCTAAATGACGATAGATTTTGAATCTGGCCTAAAAACGTGCGTTGAATCATTTTTGCATTCATGCCGATAGTGTACACATTTTTGTTAAAGGTTTACAAGACAAACACACCTGAATACTGTAGCATAAAATTATGTTTTTAAGATTGGATCGTGTTTTTCATGAACACATCAACAATGTGAGGCTGTTAATAAAGGAAATAAAAGATGAGTATAAAATCCGTGAAGCAACTTAAAACCGTTACAACGAATGTCAAGGATCTGGCAGAAGCGGCCCTAAAGCAGGGGAATGGTATTTTGCGGCTCGCACCAAATTGGGTGCCCCGGTCGTTTCTCCACCCAGGGCGTCGTCTCAAATTGCACACAGACGATCTTTATGCGTATGGACTTAAGCGCGGTGGCATTGACGAACGTTGGTTTGCCTCCACGACGGAAGCAGCCAATGAGGGTCGTGGGCCGGATGAGGGCTTGAGCTATGTCGTCTATAAGGGACAGCGTTTCCTGTTGCGCGATGCGGTTGCTGCGCTTGGCGCAAAGGCTGTGGGCAAGGATATCTGGCAGAAGTATCGCCGCTGGCCGGTGTATAGTAAGTTCTTTGATAACATGGGGCCGATTCCGCATCACATGCATCAGAACGCCCAACAGGCGAAAAAGGTGGGCCAGGAAGGCAAGCCGGAGACGTACTATTTTCCACCCCAGCATAATCTGACCGGGAATAATTTCCCCTACACATTTTTCGGATTGATTCCCGGCACTACAAAGGCGCAGGTGCGGAAGTGTCTTGAAAATTGGAATCAGGGCGATAACGGGATGCTTGATCTTTCACAAGCTTATCGCCTGAAGCCGGGCACGGGGTGGTTGGTGCCGCCGTGTGTGTTGCATGCTCCGGGTTCGCTCTGCACGTATGAGCCGCAATGGGGTTCGGATGTGTTTGGCATGTACCAGAGTCTGGTGGAAGGCCGTGAGGTGCCGTGGTCCTTGCTGGTGAAGGATGTGCCGCCGGAGAAGCATCAGGATCTGGATTACTTGGTCGAACAAATTGATTGGAAGCAAAATACAGATCCGAAATTCTTCCAGAATCATCATCTTGAACCGGTGATTGCCGGCGGCTCAGAAGCAGAGGGTTACATCGATAAGTGGATTTGCTATGGACGTGTCAAGGGTTGGCAGTGTGTCACGGCGAAAGAGTTGACCGTACTTCCGGGTGCGCGTTGCACGATTAAAGATGGCGGAGCGTATGGGCTCATTACTGTGCAGGGCAAGGGACGAATCAACGGTCAGCTTCTGAGCAGTCCGAATGTGATCCGTTTCCACGACTTAACCGATGATGAAGTTTTTGTCGTGGATGGTGCGGCGCGTGCCGGCGTGACGTTTGAGAACACTTCCGCGTGTGAACCTATGGTCATGTTGCGTTACTTTGGTCCGGAGGTCAATCCGTCTGCTCCGGATGTGGGAGGCAAGAAATGATCAACACGTTTCCGAAACTGCATAATGCGGCATGGCCGGGCGTGGTCGGGAAGGGCCCCGGCACGCCGGAGCCGCTGATCGACCTGCAAACGATGATTGACTTGACCTCCGCAGCAGAGGTGGGCGGTGTGCGTTTTGATGGGATCGATCTTTTCCTGTGTGCCCCGCACGTGAATATTGATGCCACGGATGCTGAGCTCGTGAGTTTAGCCGGCCGGATACGCGCCAAGGGGCTGGTGATCGGTTCCCTGGTCGCGCCTGTCTGGGGACCGGCGGGTGGCGGCTCCGCTTTTGGTGATGCTGCTGAACGTGATCAATTTGTTCAGCAAGTCCGCAAGGCGTGCCACATCGGCAAACGGTTGCGCGACATGGGCATTCGTCCGGACGGCGTCATCCGCATTGATTCATCAGGATCGGTGGCGGATTGGGCACGCGATCCAAGCGTCCATACCGCACGGATCATTGATACGTTTTCGCGTGCCTGCGACGTAGCCGAGGAATACGGTGAGAAGCTGGCGGCGGAGGGTGAAATCTGTTGGGGCGGCATGCATTCGTGGCGGTCCATGCTCCAGGTGCTGGAAGGGGTCGGACGTCCGGAGCAACTCGGTTTCCAGGCGGATATGGCGCATACGTTGCTTTATATGCTGGGGGTAAACGCGCCGGAAGACCGCTTGGTGCCGGAAGCGTTTGAGTGGCATGACGTGGCGACGTTTCAAGCCGCTTATATGAAGCTCGCGGCGGCGTTGCGTCCATGGACGATCGATTTTCATGTAGCGCAGAATGATGCAACCGTCAAGGGGCAGGGCACGCATGATAAGACAGGCCGGCACTGCTTGCCGGATGATCCGAATGGCAAATTGGATATCGTCTGGGCGGCTGGACAGTGGTTACGCGGCGAGGATGGACAGCCCACACGTGCCGTTCGGCATCTCTGTTGGGACGGCTGTATGTTTACCAACGAAGTCATGATGAAGCCTGAGACGTGGAATAAGATTTTGGCATCGATGATCAACGTGCGTGCTGCGCATGGTTGGTGTGAATAACGTGAAAGGAATTGAGAGGCGATGAAAGTAAAAAAGGTATTAAACGTCGGGATGATCGGGTACGGATTTATGGCGCGGACGCACTCGAATGCGTATCGCAGGGTCGGCAATTTCTTTGATCTGGAGGTCCCGCCGGTTTTAAAGACAGTGTGCGGCTTGGTCGAGGCCGAGGCTCAGGCATTTGCTGAAAAATGGGGGTACGAGTCCTACACGACGGACTGGCGCAAGGTTGTTGCAGACAAAGACATTGATATTATCGAAATCTGTGTGCCCAACAATTGCCATGCGGAGATCGCGATCGCCGCAGCGAAAGCGGGTAAGATCGTTATTTGTGAGAAGCCGTTGGCCTTGAATTCAGAAGAGGCTTTACGCATGACCGAAGCCGTGGAGGCCGCAGGGGTGCCTAATCTTGTTTCGTTTAACTATCGGCGTATTCCTGCAGTGACATTGGCGAAACAGTTGATTGATGAAGGCCGGCTCGGAAAGATTTTTCATTACCGTGCCAATTTCTTGCAAGACTGGACGATTTCGGCGGATGTGCCGCAGGGGGGTATGGCGACGTGGCGGCTGGATGCCAAAGCAGCGGGGTCAGGGGTCACAGGAGATTTGCTCGCGCATTGCATTGATTTGGCACTGTGGCAGAACGGGCCGATTCAGAATCTGACGGCGATGACTGAAACGTTTGTGAAGGCGCGTAAGAATGTAGAGACAGGCAACATCGAACCGGTTAAGATTGATGATGCCTGTATATTCTTCTGTCGTTTTGCCAATGGCTCAATCGGCAATTTTGAGTCGACACGGTATGCCCGTGGACACAAAGCGCTTTTCACATTTGAGATCAACGGCGAACTGGGTTCACTCCGCTGGGATCTCCATGATCTGCATCGGTTGCAGTATTTCAATTATCGCGATGAGGGTATCCTGCGCGGCTGGCGTTCCATCCATGTGAGCGATAACGATCATCCGTATATGAAAAATTGGTGGGTGCCGGGACTTCAGATTGGTTATGAACATTCGTTTGTTCATCAGATTGCTGATTTCTTGCAGGGGTTGGCCAAGGGGCAGCCTGTGAGCCCGACCTTCCGTGAGGCGCTGGCGACACAGCGTATTTGCGATGCCATTCTTGCGTCCGCGAAGAGCGGGCAACAGCAAGAGATCGGGTAGGGGATGAGCGCGGGGACAGAGGGTTTAAAAAAAGGGGGACTTATATGAGCAGGGAAAAACTGTTGATGGCGTTTATTTGTTTGGGAGGGATGACCTTTGCAGAGGAGGTGAATCTTTTCAATAACAAAGACCTGACTGGATGGGAAGGGGCGCCAGGGGTTTGGACGGTCGAGAATGGGGCATTGGTCGCACAGAGCACACCTGAAAAGCCTTGTAAAACAGATACGTATCTAGTTTGGAAGGGCGATACGCCCAGTGACTACGAGTTGTCGGCTGATTTCCGTCTGAGTGCGAAGGGAAATTCCGGAATACAGATTCGGTCGGAAAATCTTCCTCAATGGAAAACGTCGGGGTATCAGGCGGACATGACAGGAGATGGCGGCCTCGTGGGATTTGTTTATCATCATAAACGCGGGCTCATTGCGGGCCGTGGACAGCGGGTGTTTGTGGCACCGAATGGGTCTAAAACCATGGAGAAGATAGCGACTCCGCAAGAGCTGCTCAAGAGTTTTAAACCCGGAGATTGGAACACCTATCGGATCGTTTGCTGCGGTCCGGAAATCACGCTGTATGTGAATAGCGTGATGATGTGTCAGTTTACGGATAAAGACTCCAAGCTCGCCACGACCAATGGTGTGATCGCCCTGCAGATGCATCCTGGCCCGCCCATGAAGATCGAGTTCAAAAACATCATTCTCAAAAAAGAAGTCAAAGGAAAAAACCCATGAAGACCGCACGTATTGGCTCATCCAGTCGCAGGCAGTTTCTGAAGCAGTCATTGGCATCTAGCGGTGCGCTCACCCTTCCGTACATTATTCCAGCTTCAGCATTGGGACTTGATAATACCGTGGCGCCGAGTAATCGGCTTGTCATGGGCGTTATCGGGGTCGGTGGGCGTGGCAGTAGCGACTTGAACTGGATGCTCGGAGAAAAAGATGTTCAGTTCGTCGCGGTGTGCGACGTGCATAAGGGAAAACGCGATAAGGCTAAGGCGGCTGTAGACAGCCGTTATGGCAATACATCTTGCGTTGCTTACCGAGATTTTCGCGACTTGTTAGCTGCGCAGAAAAATACAGATGCCATGCTGATCGCGACAGGCGACCGGTGGCATACGCCAGCCGCAATTTTTTCGATGAAAGCCGGCAAGGATGTGTATTGTGAAAAGCCGGGCATGCGGACGATTGCGGAGGGGCAGGCACTGGTCAAGGTTGCAAAAAGTACCGGCCGGATATTTCAGACGGGTGCACAGCGTGCAAGCGAATCGAATTTTATGTTCAGTGGCGAATTAGCGCGGACAGGTCGTCTCGGAAAGATTCACACGGTGTATGCTCATCTCGGTTATCTCCCGGCGTGGCCACGGATCAATGCGGTATTGCCAGCCGTACCAGAACCGCCGAAGGAGGAATTTGACTGGGATTTATGGCTGGGACCTGCTCCGTTTCGTCCATATAACCCGGCGTTCTTGAAACCTTGGCCTGTTCCAGGCTGGTACACGCAATATGATTTTGCGGCAGGGATCGCGCAATGGGGTTCCCACACGATTCTGCAGTGTCAATTGGATATGGGGCTGGCAGACACCTCTGCGGTGGAATATGAATATCCCGCGAACCTCAAGGGCGAGGGAATGACGATCAAGTTTGCAAACGGTCTTAAACTGGTTGCCCGTTGCGGCGGATGGCATGGGTCGTGCGGGGTTCGTTACGAAGGCGCGGATGGCTGGGTTGCTTGTGCAGACGGCTATGAGAGACCGGAACTTTCTTCGCCGGATTTATTCAAAGATTACAAAAATCTCGTGAACACGTATATCGAACGAACCGGACATCCAAAGAACCATGTGCGTGATTTCTTAGAGAGCGTGAAAACGCGGCGTCCGACCATTACACACGCAGGTGTGGCACATCGCACGATGACAACGAATCTGATTATGGACATTTGTTTGGATCTCAAGCGCAGCCTGAAATGGGATCCAGTGAAAGAAGAGTTCATCGGCGATGATGAGGCGAATCAACTGCGTTCGCGGGTGACGCGTGCGCCGTGGAACGTATGAACACGATAAGAAAGGGGAACAGGGTAATGAAGCTATTCCAATTCATGTTGGGCGTAACAATCGCGTTGACGGTTGGTGCGCAGACCGGCGATGTGAGGAAGACGGTGGCAATAGGCACGGATACGATCAAATTTAAAGTCCATCGCGTGGGGAACTTTCGCAGTGAGGCGTGTGGTGTGGCTGATTTTAATAAAGATGGTAAACTCGACATCGTGGCGGGGGAATATCTTTATTTGGCACCAGACTGGAAGGCGATTAAAATTCGTACGATAGGGGGCGCTGTAAATGAAAACGGCAAGGGATATCGCCACGACTTTGCTAATATCTCGTTAGATGTTGATTTAGATGGGTTGCCAGATGTGGTCAGCGTCGATTGGTTTAGCAAACAGGCGGTCTGGTTTAAAAATGTTGGTAGTACGGGCGGGGAATGGCCGATGCGTATTATTCATCAAAACGGGAACTTTGAAGCCGCTGATATTTTTGACCTCGAAGGTAAGGGCCGGACGACAGCGATTGTGCCGTTTGTACAGCAATCGATTTGGTGTGAAGTTGGTACGAATGTTAATGGTCAGGCCACGTGGCTTACGCATCTCGTTTCAGAAAAGAAAATGCAATTTGGTGCAGGCGTAGGGGATATCAATGGTGATGGTCGACCGGACTTGATTCGCCCAAATGCATGGTTTGAAGCGCCAGTAGATGTGCGTCATGGCAACTGGATTGAGCATCCGCTTGCTTTGGGGTCGGCGAATGGTAAAGTCACGCATACTGCGCAAATACTGGTGTATGATGTGAATGGGGATGGGTTAGCTGATATCATTACCAGCAGTGCACATGGGTTCGGAATCTTTTGGTATGAACAGAGTCGTGATAATGGACAAATCAGTTTTAAACAGCACTTAATTGACAATACATGGTCGCAGGCACATAGTCTCGCGCTTGGCGATCTGGATGGTGACGGGGTGTTGGAATTAGTGACCGGCAAGAGGTTTCAAGCGCACAACGGTAATGACCCACAGGAAGATCAGCCACTGGGCGTGTATTATTATAAACTTCATCGTAAGCCCAATCTTCCCACGACCTTTAGTAAGCACATTGTTTCTTATAACGAAGGTATAGGTTCTGGCATGAACATCTGCTTAGCAGACATTAATGCTGACGGGAAACTTGATATTGTCGTTACTGGAAAATGGGGAGGCCCTGTTTGGTTTGAAAACAGAGGCATGTGATTTTGTATACAGGGTGACGTTATTGAAAATACAAAAAAAGGCAGAATAAATATGCATGTATCAGATAATAAGAAGACGAAGAAGGGTGTCGTCTTAAACCGGCGTCAGTTTTTAAAACAGGCAACCGCGGTCAGTGGCGCTGTAGCCGCGCCATGGATTATACCCTCGTCGGCACTGGGACGCGACGGGACCATCGCGCCAAGTGAGCGGATCGTATTGGGCGGCATCGGACTGGGCCCGCGTGGCAAGTACGATCTTTCGGCCATGCTTCCGGAGAAGGATGTGCAGTTCGTCGCGATCTGCGATGTCCAGCGCTCCAGGCGCGAGGATATCAAGCGGATGGCGGACGGACACTATAAGAACACGGACTGCGTGATGTATCGCGATATGTTTGAGCTGTTAGCCCGTCCGGATATCGATGCCGTGCTCATTGCCACGGGCGACCACTGGCATGCGCTGGCAGCTTTGCTGGCCGCCAAGGCTGGCAAGGATGTCTATTGCGAGAAACCCTGCGGCATGACCATGGGTGAAATACAAGCGCTCTCGGATGGGATACATCGTTATGGTCGTATCTTCCAGGCTGGCACACAACGCCGTAGTCAATCCAACTTTCGGTATGCTGTGCAGATGGCGCACAATGGTTGGCTGGGTCAGTTGAAGACCCTGCATGCTTCAGTCTATGTGCCCAAGAAATCATATACCTGGCTTCCCGGTGAACCCGAACCCGCGAAAGAGGAGTGTGATTGGGATCGGTGGCTGGGTCCTGTGCCGTGGCGTCCCTATAACAAGCGTTATGTCCAAGGCGGCTGGCGCGGACACCACGATCTCGAAGCAGGTGGAAACTTCTTGGACTGGGGTGCGCATACGCTCGATCTCTGCCAGTGGGCGAACCAGTCAGACCACACCACGCCACTGGAGTTTGAGTCCACCCAGAATGAGGCGATCTGTACCTACGCGAACGGCGTCAAGGTTGTGTGCGACTATCTGCCGACAGCTTTCGGAAACCGCGATCCGCAGTACCGGACTTCAACAGGGACCTGTCCTGTGCGCTTTGAAGGAGACCAAGGGTGGGTTGAGACAGGCGATAGCGGAGAGGTCGTCCTTTCAGAAAACTTAATGAAGATCCGCAAGAAACTATTCCCTAAAATTGGGACCAACCCAGGCTCGCATGGCCGGAACTTCTTGGACTGCGTCAAGTCGCGCGCCAAAACAGTCGCAAATGAGGATGTCATGCGCAAGTCGCATCTGGCCTGTTTTGCGGCGCAGCTCTCGTGGCAGTTAGGACGCAAGCTAACCTTTGATCCCGTAAAAGAGGAATTTGTCAATGACGACGAGGCCAACCGCATGCGGAGCCGCGCCAGCCGTGAACCGTGGAGTTTTAACATTTAAGGAGATTGTATGAGATTTGATTATCAACATCGAACAACAGGTATTGCCCTTCTATTTTTACTCATGGCCGCACTGACGTGTGTCGCCGGAGGGGATGCTGAGAAAACCAAGAAATTGATCGAGGTCCTGAAGTCGGATGCCGATGTCTTCAGCAAGGCGCGTGCTTGTCAGCAGGCTGGCGAGTTTGGAACTGCCGAAGCGGTTCCTGCCTTATCCGCGCTGCTAAGCGATGAGAAGCTTGCGGCTTATGCGCGGAGCGGACTTGAAAACATTCCTGATCCCGCGGCATCGGCTGCGTTGCGCACTGCACTGGGTTTGCTGGAAGGCGCGAGGCTGGCTGGGGTGGTCACTTCGCTGGGTGTTCTGCGTGATGCGCAGGCGGTGGAGGCGTTGCAAAAACTGGCTACAGACCCTGCAAAAGGGGTTGTCAAAGAGGCGTTGTTCTCCTTGGGCAGAATTGCCGATGCCGCCAGCATGGAGACGTTGCGCTCTATGCTGCGCTCAGGTCCGGAGACATCACGTTCTGATGCGGCTTCTGCATGTCTGCTGGCTGCAGAGCGGCAATGGAAGCTTGGCCAAACCGAATGTGCAAAGGCGTTGTACGATGAGGTACGTGTGGCGAAAGTGCCAGCATCGTATCGGAGCGGCGCGACGCGTGGCGCGATCTTGATGCGCAAGGAACAGGGCCTTGCATTTTTGATCGAGCAGGTCAAGTCCGCTGACCCCGTCGCGCAGCAGGCAGCCTGTCAGACCGCGCGCGAGTTTCCAGTGAAGACCGTGACGGCTGCGCTTGTTGCTGCATTGAACAGCGCGAGCACGCATGAGCAAGTCTGCCTGCGGGCTGCGATGGATGTGGTCTCCTTCACGCCCTTGTTCAATGGCAAGACCTTTTTTGGCTGGGAAGGCGACACGACCAACAGTTTCCACATTGCTGAAGGTTCAATCGTGGGAGGTAATCTTCAAAATAAAATTCCGCGTAACGAGTTTTTGGCGACGACCCGCTTCTTCACCAACTTCATCCTGCGCGCAGAGTGCAAGATACTAGGACCGTGCAATGCTGGCATCCAGTTCCGAACGCAGCGGATTCCAAACCACCATGAGGTCAAAGGTTTTCAGGCCGACATGTCCGTGGGCAAGGATGGCGGATATTGGGGCAAGCTTTACGATGAATCGCGGCGCAATCGCATCTTGGGCGTGAGCGAAAACAGGGCGCAGATGATCGAGCGTCTCAAGGCTGACGATTGGAATCAGTATGAGATTCGTTGCGAAGGGCCACGGATCCAGCTCTTCGTCAACGGTGTGCGCACACTCGACTACACCGAGACCGATTCCGCGATTCCGCAGTTCGGCATCATCGCGGTGCAGATCCATGCAGGTCTGCCGAGCGAGGCGTGGTACCGGAATATTTCGATTGCTGAATTACCGTGATGAGTCATAATTTTATAAAAATACAAAGGGGGGAGAACAGGATGAATATGCACGTATCAGATAAAAAGCAAGCAGGGAAAGGCGTCGTATTAAATCGGCGTCAGTTTTTAAAACAAGCCACGGCCGTCAGTGGCGCCGTAGCTGCACCCTGGATTATACCCTCGTCGGCATTGGGTCGCGACGGGGCGGTGGCACCGAGTGAGCGAATTGTGATGGGGGGCATCGGCTTGGGCGGTCGCGGGACCAGCGATCTGCGCAATTGGATTTTACCTGATCCTCAAGCGCAGTTTGTGGCGATCTGCGATATCAGGAAAGAACGACGTGAAGCGATCAAGAAAATGACGGATGAGAAGTATGGCAACACGGATTGTAAGATGTATCGCGATATTCGTGAGTTTGTCACCACGCGAACAGATATCGATGCGGTATTGATCGCGACAGGTGACCGTTGGCATGCGGCTGCCGCTATTTTGGCCATGCGTGCCGGCAAGGATGTTTACTCGGAGAAACCGGCAGCGCTGACGATTGCCGAGGGGCAGGCCGTGGTGCAGACCGCGAAACAATATGGCCGCGTCTATCAGGCAGGCATGCAAAGGCTCAGCGAGGCCAATTTTACAGTGACGAATGAACTGATGCGGTTGGGGCGTTTAGGCGAGGTCAAAACAGTTTATGCCCATCTTGCGCCGTGGGGCGGGGTGAACATGAGCCGTACGTGGTTACCGGCTGAGCCTGAACCCGCCAAGGAAGAGGTGGACTGGGATGCGTGGTTAGGGCCATGTCCGTGGCGTCCCTATAATTCGAGCTATGTGAGAGGCGGGTGGCGCGGCCATCATGATTTTTACACCAGCACGATAGGCGAGTGGGGCTCGCACACCTTTGCTCAATGTCAAGTCGCCTTGGGGTTAGGCGAAACATCAGCGGTTCACTATCAATATGTGGATCATCCTGCCGCAGAGGGTATGGCGATGCGTTTTGCAAACGGGGTCACGATGATTCAAAATCTGAAGGGATGGCATGGCTCCTGTGGCGTGCGTTACGTGGGTACAGAAGGGTGGGCTGCTTGTGCGGACGGCTACGCGCGTCCTGATGTGTCGCACCCCTCTTTACTGGCCGATTACAGCAAGATTTTACAGGAGTACTTGGCCCGCACTGGCCACTCGATGGGGCACATGCGCGATTTCTTTAATTGCGTGAAGAGTCGTCGCGTGACAGTCGCCAATCCGGTTGTGATGCACCGCACGATGTCGACCGTCCATGCCGCCAATATTGCTCAGTGGTTGAAACGCGACATGACCTTTGATCCGGTGAAGGAAGAGTTTGTCAACGATCCAGAGGCGAATCGCTTGCGCTCGCGCGCTCAGCGTGAAGGCTGGCAGATCTGCTAGCAACGTTCGTCAGTCATGTAACACCAATTATAAAGAAAGTCTTCTTATGAAAATTCAAACCTGTTGTTTATTTTTAATGGCTGTTTGCGCGTGCGGGTCATTAGCCTTCGCGCAAAGCAATGAAGTCCAGATGATCGCAGCACTCAAGACAGAGTTGCCGCGTAATGATAAAATCACGATCTGCCACGAGCTGGGTCGTGTGGGCACGAAGGCCGCGATCGCACCGCTGGCTGCGTTGCTGGATAATCCCGAGCTTGCGCATGCCGCACGTTACGGGTTAGAGATGATTCCTGATCCGGCGGTAGAAGAGGCGTTGCGCGAGGCGGCTGGCCGTCTGAAGGGGCTGCTGTTGGTCGGCGTACTTCAGTCCATCGGCAATCGGCACGATGCCACGGCCATTCCTTTATTGGCACAGCGCTTGGGCGATGCGGATCCAGCGGTGGCCGTCGCGGCTGCTACTGCGCTGGGCAAGATCGCTACACCTGCCGCTGTTGCGGCACTCAAGCCGATGCTCGGTAAATGTCCGTCCGTGGCCGAGGCCTATCTGGCTTGCGCGGCTGGCGCGCAGAAACCAAAGACGGCGATCAGTCTGTACACCGATATTCTGAATGCAAAGGAAACGGTGGCTAAAAGTGTACGCATGGCGGCACTGCGGGGTCAAATGCTGGCTTCCGGCGATGCGGGCATGGCTTTGTGGGAAAAGACTATACAGAGTGATGATCCCGATGAAACCGACATTGCTTTGCGTACGGCGTTAGAATTGCCGAAGTCCGAGAAGGTGACGAAAAGCATCGCGCAGATGCTTGGTAATTGTCCGGCTAAGCAGATCCGTCTGTGTGAAATTCTTGCTGAACGAGGCGATTCAACTGCGGAACCTGCATTGCTCGTACTGGCGAAAGCTGGCGGTACCAAAGACATAGGAATTCGCCTCGCGGCGGCAACAGCACTCACGCGTTTAGGGTGTGTGAGCGTATTACCGATTCTGATGGAACTGGCGGCAGAGGACAATGCTGACAGTTCTGTTCGCGCCCGCGCATTACTGGTTGGTTTTTCTGGCAAGGAAGGCGATGCCGCGATCTTGGCTTTGTTGGAGAACACGGATGCGAATAAACGGCTCGTGGGAATCACTCTGGCGGCCAGCGGCCGGGTTGTCGCCGCAGTTCCGAAGCTTCTGAGTTTGACGGGCGATGCGGACACCAAAGTGAGCGAAGCTAGCTTCAAAGCGTTGGGGGACCTCGCGGGGGCGGCCGATGTACCGGCGTTGCTGAGTATTGTGGAGCGGACAACAGGAGCAGAGCCGGCGGTCCGTGCACTCTCGGAAGTTTGCGTCAGACTTATGGGTGCTGGCACGGGAGTGGCGTTGGATCCTATCGTGGTTGCTTATGGTAAAGTACAGGGAAAAGTAAAGCATGCATTGCTAAAGGTATTGTGTTCAATAGGCAATGCGCAAGCATTGGATATTGCGCGGGCTGCTGTAACGCAGGATGCTGACGCGGAGTTGAAAGAGGCGGCTATGCGGTTAGTGTGTGATTGGAAAACCGTGGATGCCTTACCTGAAATTGAAAAAATTGCGCAAGCGGCCGCATCTGAACGGATGAAGATTCTGGCGCTACGCGGGTATGTTCGAATTTGCATGCTCTCGTCCGTGTCACAAGAAGACAAAGAGGCGGCGATGATAAGGGCACGTGGATGGGCGGTACGCGATGAAGAGCGTACAATGATTGACGCGACGTTAAAGGATATCCGTCAGACGGTGGACGACGAAAAGGGGTTCAAGCCGATGTTTAACGGAAAAAATTTGAGCCAATGGGAAACGACAAAGAGTGGGCCTTGGTGGCACGTGGCGGATGGCGTGTTAACCGCCGAGAGTACGCCTGTGATGGTCTGTAAAACAAATGATCATCTGATCTGGAAGGGCGGCACACCGGGTGATTTTGAGCTGCGTACCGAGTTCCGGTTAAGCAAAAGCGCAAACTCCGGCATTCAAATGCGCAGTGAAGCCGTTTCCAACAAAGATACGGGGTATCAGGCAGACATGAACGGCGGCGGAAACTATGTCGGTTTTTTATACCATCCCAAAATGCATTTAGTGGGCGGACGTGGCGAAAAGGTGACGCTGGGGGTTGATGGCAAAAAAACGGCGCAGCGATTTGCGGACGCAGCGGAGTTGCAAAAGGTCTATAAGGTCGGAGACTGGAACTCCTACCGAATCATTTGCCACGGCACGGAGATCACGCTTTACGTGAATGACGTGTTGATGAGCCGTTTCACCGATTTGCGGCCAGAAAGTCCTAAGCAAGGTACGATCACGTTACAAATGCATGCAGGTCCGCCCATGAAGATCGAGTACCGCAATCTGCGCATCAAGATGCTGAAGTAGCTGATCCTAGAGTTGCGGCATAACGCAAATTTAGATATTATAGAATAATGAAAAAAATGATTAGTAGCATAGTAATATTGATGACTAGCATAGCAGTTGCGGAGCCCAAGCAGATTTCAGGGATCTATCCGCACCTGACGACGTACAACAACGAGGGGGAATGCGGAACCGGCGCTGCGGTACCCTGGGCGGATCGGCTCTGGGTCATCTCCTATGGTCCGCACCTGCCCATGGGTTCGAGCGACAAGCTCTATGAGATCACACCGTCGCTTGAGCAGATCATCCGTCTTGAGAGTGTGGGCGGCACCCCAGCCAACCGCATGATCCATAAAGAGAGCAACCAGCTCAATATTGGTCCCTATCTGATTGACAAGGATCGCAACGTCCGTGTTCTGAAGCCGAAGCAGATGCCGGGACGTCTGACCGGCACGGCGCGTCATTTGATTGATCCCGCCAACAAGATCTACATCGCCACCATGGAGGAGGGACTCTACTCTGTGGATGTCAAGACGCTGGAGGTCGAGGAGCACATCAAGGACGGCAATGGACAGCCTAAAGTCGGCAAGGGCATCAGCTCCGAACTGACAGGTTATCATGGCAAGGGTCTCTACTCCGGCCAAGGTTTTTTGATGTATGCGAATAATGGGACACGCGGCAAAGATGCAACGGTTCGCCCCGACATACCCTCCGGGGCGCTGGCATATTGGCAGGGCGCTGGAGACTGGAAATTGATCCGCCAAAATCAATTCACAGAAATCACTGGACCTGGTGGAATCTATGGCAATGAGCATCCGGAGAGTGATCCTGTCTGGTCCATGGGGTGGGACTATCGCTCTCTCATCCTGATGCTGCTCGAAAACAAACAGTGGCACGCGTACCGTCTGCCCAAAGGCAGCCACTCGTATGACGGCGCCCACGGCTGGAATACCGAGTGGCCGCGGATCCGAGAGATCGGAGAGAAGAATCTGCTGGCCACCATGCATGGCACCTTCTGGAGTTTCCCTTCGATGTTCTCGCTGGCTAATTCCGCTGGTATTGCCCCTCGCTCGAATTATCTCAAGGTCATCGGCGACTTTGCTCGCTGGAATGATCGCGTGGTCTTCGGTTGTGATGATTCGGCGAAAAGCGAATTTCTCAATAGCCGCCCCTTTAAATGTGCCAAAGGCGCGCCAGTGCAGTCCAACTCCAATATCTGGTTTGTGGAGCCAGAGCGGCTTGACCATCTCGGGCCAGCTATTGGACGCGGCTCAGTTTGGTTGCGTGACGATCTCAAGGCCGGGCAGGTCAGCGAGCCCTATCTCTTTGCAGGCTATGACTACCGCATGATGACCATCAAGCATGGGAATCCGAAGGCGGTCACCTTCACGCTGGAAGTCGATAGAAAAGGAAATAATCAGTGGGAGAAGCTGGACAGCTTAAAGGTGGATGGCGCGTTGGTTCATATCTTCAAAGACTCTGAAAAGGGCGCTTGGGTGCGTGTCAGTGTGGATGCGGATGTCAAAGAGGCCTCGGTGCATTTTAATTACCGCAATAAAGATCAGCGCACTCCGAAAAACGGCGATGTCTTCAATGTTCTTGCACAAGTCGGGGAGAAGCAGAAATCCAAAGGTGTGATCCGCAGCAATCGCAAGGTGCTGAGCATGATATCTGATGATCGCTATTATGAACTGAACGACAAGCTTGAGTTGACGCCGAAGACGGACAGTGCCAGAAAAGCAATGGTCATGCAGGGGGCTCAGTCGGCCAGCAGAATCCGGGTGGATGGCGCCTCGGTGATCGTTGAGGAGGCTGGGATGGCATATCGCATTCCCAAAAATCCGTTGTATGAAACAAGCGTCTCAACGTTGGAATTTGCGCGGGTCTGCCGCGAAGTGGCCACGGAGCGCGACCTCTTCAATTTCCACGGCACCTTCTATGAGTTGCCCGCGCGCAATGCGCAGGGCTTTGCCAAGATTCGTCCGATCGCGACGCACAACTTGCAGATCCATGACTATGCCTCTCATTTCGGTATGCTCTTCATGACGGGTCTTAACGGTCAAGCGAACGACCGTGTGGTCAAGAGTGCGGATGGCGCGACCGCACTCTGGGCGGGCGTGATCGACGACCTGTGGCAACTGGGCAAACCACGCGGGGAGGGGGGTGTCTGGAAGGATAGCGCTGTCAAAGCGAATGTTCCTTCAGATCCCTATTTGATGACAGGGTACGATAAAAAATCAGTAACCCTGCAGAGTTCAGTGGGCGCTCAAATAACACTGGAGATTGATATTGATGGTACAGGCCTTTGGATGCCCTATAAAACAGTAACACTGAAGGCTGGCGAGCCGGTTCGCTATGACTTCCCAGAAGGCTTTTCCGCCTATTGGGTGAGGGCAGTAAGCTCCGCAGATGCCACCGCCACGGTCATGTTTAAATATGAATAATGTTTAAATTGGCGGAGAGGGAGGGATTCGAACCCCCGGTGCCTTGCGACACACAACATTTCCAATGTTGCGCCATAGACCAACTCGGCCACCTCTCCCGCAGAAAAAGAGCAGTATTTATAGCGGTTCTTGCTTCAAAAAACAATTCAAAAGATGCGTGATCCGCTTTTTATTTCTGTATGGTGCACCTGGCGGGGATCGAACCCACAACCTTCGGCTTCGGAGGCCAACACTCTATCCAATTGAGCTACAGGTGCATAAAAGAAGGGCAATACTATAATCTGTGAGCTGTTAAAGTTCAAGCACGGATGTGCCAGAAGAAAAATTATTTGTCATTAAATCCTGTTTGTTTCTACTTTTCTTCTTTTTTTGCGAGGCTGTTCCCTATACAATACTCACATGTTTTTGCTTTAGATTTTTATAATAGCATAAACAAAGAGGGGTAATATGAAGCTTGAATTTCACGGGGCTGCTCAAACAACAACCGGATCTATGCATTTGGTTGAGGCGAACGGATTGCGCATTCTGCTCGATTGCGGCTTGTTTCAGGGTTCTCGCAAGGAAGCTTTTGAGAAAAACCGTAACCTGCCCATTGATCCCTCGACCCTTGACGCGGTTGTCCTGTCTCATGCGCATATTGACCATTGCGGGAACCTACCTTCACTCTTGCGGCGGGGGTTTCAGGGAAAGATTTTTTGTACCCAGCCAACCCTTGAACTCTGCGAAATTCTGCTCCGCGATTCAGCTTTCTTACAGCAACGGGATTTGAAGCTGATCAATGAGAAGCGTGCCGCCCAAGGCAAAGTTCTCTTTGAGCCATTATACGAACCGGAGGATGTCGACGAGGTTATACGGCATATCCAAGCAGAGCCCTTTAAAAGTGAATTCGATCTGGGCAATAATGTTCGGGGCGTTTTTCATGTGGCGGGACACATCTTGGGTTCTGCGCTTGTTCAGCTCGACATCAAACCCCAAGTGGGCCGCTCGCACCGCCTGCTCTTTTCGGGCGACCTTGGACAACCGAATCAGCCCATCTTGCAACACTTTGATTATCCCCAAGGCGCAGATACGCTCTTGATTGAGAGCACGTATGCTGACCGCGACCATCCCTCTGCTGAGGATGTCAAGGGCCGTCTCAAAGGATTCATCGATGATATTCATCAGCAGCGCTCACGCTTGCTGATCCCCGCCTTCAGCGTGGGACGCACCCAGCAAATCCTCTTTTACCTGAATCGGCTTTGGGAAGAAAAACGTATCCCGCTGACCACCGTTTATGTGGACAGTCCGCTGTCGTTCAAAGCAACGAAGATTTATGCGAAACATCGCGAGTGTTACAACGAGGAGGCTTCGGATATTTTGCGCGAAGGCATTGATCCGATGAAGTTCCCGGGGCTGCGATTCATTGAAACTCCGGATGAATCCAAAGCACTCAACGACCTGCATGAGCCTCACGTCATTATTGCTGCATCAGGCATGTGCGAAGGTGGACGCGTGTTGCATCATCTGCAACGGACGGTGGGCGATCCTCGGAACATCATTTTGATTGTCGGATTCCAAGCCGAGAACACCTTAGGTCGCCGGATCGTAGATCGCGTATCTCCCTTGAGAATTTTGGGAGATGAATTTGAATTGCGTGCGCGTGTCCACACCATCAATGCACTCTCTGCGCATGCGGACCGCACCGCGCTGATGCAGTGGTTCGATGGCGTCAAGGGAAACCTTAAAAATGTCTTTGCTGTTCATGGCGAACCCGAAAAAGTCAATGCCATGTGCGAACTCGTTAAGCAGCACGGCGTTGCTAATGTCGTTGCTCCCGTGCCAGGACAGATTTTTGATTTAAACTAACAACCCACAAAAGAAAGGACCACACAGATGGACGAACAGATCAAAGTAAAACTAGACGAACTCCGCAAAATGTTACAAGCGGATGGAGGAGATGCTGAACTTATTGAAATCGCCGGCAAGACAGTGAAATTGCGTCTGCGCGGAGCCTGCGGATGTTGTCCGCATGCTACCATGACGCTCAAGCAAGGCATCGAACGCGCACTTCGGGAGAGCATCGACCCAGAAATCGTGGTCGAGCGTGTCATGTAATTGATAAACGAACAATCTTTTTAAAAAACAAGGGGACATTATGATTCAAAAAACAAAAATACAGATGGCGATCTTTTTTGCCATGATCTGCGTAGCAACCTTCATTCAGGCAGCCACGTTTAAACTCGCGCCATTCTATACCGATAGTATGGTCTTCCAACGCGAAAAGCCGATTGTCGTGATCGGAATCGCTGATGCCAATGCCACGATCGAAGGAACCTTCATGGGGGATACGGCGAAGGCACAGGCCGATAGCAACGGCTCTTTCAAGTTGGCCCTGCCGGCCAAGGACGCTTGTTCCAAAGGAAGCACAGCGACGTTCAAGTGTGGTGACTCGGTCATCGAACTGAAGGATGTGCTCGTCGGCGATGTCTGGCTGTGTTCTGGACAGTCGAACATGGAAATGGTTTTGGGGAACTGTAACCCGTATGCATCGGAAGATATTCGCAGCGCAACCTTCCCGCTGATCCGGCGCATCAAGTTCAATCACGAGACCGCCCTTGATCCTGTTCTTTTCCGTTATATGAATGTTGCTGGTCCTTGGGCTGAAGCAAAGACAAACACTGTTTCAAGCTGGACGGCTGTCGGTTTCTACTTCGTTCGCAACATTAACAAGAACACCAAGATACCGATTGGCATTCTCGACTGTAACTGGGGCGGAACCAAAATCGAACCTTGGACGCCAGCAGAAGCCTTTGGAAACTATGCCGCGCTTTCAAATGATGTTAAGACCGTGAATAACCGTTTTGAACTGATGAAGAAGAATGCAGAAGTCGAAAAGGTTTTTCAAGCTAAGCTGGCAGCCGCAACGCCTGAAGAACGTAAAAAGATGCGCAAACCTGGCATGCCATGGGGCCATACTTCCCCAACCGCTATTTACAATGCGATGGTGGATGGCATGACACCGATGGCCATTAAAGGTGCGCTCTGGTATCAGGGTTGTTCCAATTCAGGCGATCCTTTGTATGACAAGCACATGGAAGCCCTTGTTTCAGGTTGGCGTCAAAAATGGGGATATGATTTTCCGTTCTATTTTGTGCAACTCGCAAACTTCCAAGCAGCCAGTGATGATCCAGCAAACTTTGGATGGGGCAAGGTGCGTCAGTTGCAACTCAATGCCTTCCACGCGATTCCCAAATCAGGCATGGCTGTAATTATTGACATCGGCGATGCCAAGGACATCCATCCCAAGAACAAGTTTGACGTGGGCGAACGCCTAGCTCGTTGGGCGATGTTTGACCTTTATGGTGCCAAGGATACAATCGTATCGGGTCCGCTTTACAAAGGGATATCCATTTCTGGCAAGAAGGCCGTCATTTCCTTCTCCAATGCCAGCGACAACAAGCGTCTCGGCTTGATGGTTGGTAAGAAAGAAGGCGTTGCACCTACAGTCGAAGTTAAGGATGGCAAGCTCGAAGGCTTTGCTGTACAAGATAAGGATGGCAAGTGGAGCTGGGCAAAGGCCGTCATCGTGGGCAACACGGTCGTCGTCACGCATCTCGAAGGTAAGGAGCCTGTGAACGTGTGCTATGCGTATCAAAGCAATCCTAAGGCGAATCTTTACAACAAAGAAGGTCTGCCTGCATCGCCCTTTACGACAGAGAAGTAAAACGATATTTAAGAAGTCGAAAGAATCGAGAGCATTCGAGTGAAATCGATTTATCCGATTCTTTCGATTCTCTCGATTCCCCTCCCCCTACTTCCCCATATCAAACAGTTTCAGGCAACGCCTGAAATCGGCGGGCAAGGGGCTGTGAGCCTTAAATGTTTTGCCGGGCATCATGGGATGGGGCATCTCGAATTCACAGGCATGCAGCATCTGGCGCGGGATCGTTAAGAGGCGCGGATCACGCGCAAACTTCACGCCGTGTTCGCGGTCGCCAAGGATGGGATGACGAATCGAAGCCAGATGGCGACGGATCTGATGGGTACGCCCTGTTTCGATGCGCACCTTCACGAAGGTCGCATCCTTTGAAATAGCTTCACGTGTGATATGACTGACCGCGCGATCGCCATCCAGGTCTTGATCGATTGTGCTTTTGCCACGTTCATAAGACCCCCAGACAATCGCCTGATAGATCTTAGTTACGCGACGCGTCTTCCAAAGTTCGACCGCTTCCTTAAAAGCCATGGTTGTCTTGGCAATCATCAGGCAACCGGTCGTGTCGCGGTCTAGACGATGAACAGCCTGTAACGTCATGTTGCCCAATTGCGTGCGAAGCAGCTCCTCTGCGCTATGCTCGCCCACGGACAACATACCCGCTGGCTTATCAATAATTAAATAGAAATCGTCCTCCACCAACACGCGCAGCTTAGTCGGCTCTTGCTTCAATGGACTTGCGGCGGCAGTCTTGGAGGGCACCTCGACGGTATCGCCTTGATGCAAGGTATGATGCGCCATCCATATACAACGGCGATTGACCCAGACACGCCGGTCATCCATCATATTTTTTGCCGCTCGCTTGGAAACGGAGAGCTTTAGTGCAAGAAATTCCTGCAAGCTCTTCCCCATATCAAGCTTGGATACCACATACGCTGTTACTGCTGGCCGTTTTTCATTCATAATTTGACGTTAGTGTAACAGACCCCCAAGCCAAACTCAAGGGACTTCATGCGGGACTTAACATGCGCGTGCCCCCCAACCTCCCTCTTGTTTCTGTTACGGAGCCAGCCAAACACGCACTCGATAGAACGACTGCGGACTCACCGTTCCTGATGTGTTGGTATACACGTTGACCGGCGGCGTAGCCGGTAAGTTGGTTGCGTCAGGCAGCAATATAAAGTTTTCTGAGAGGTTGGTCGTGCACGCCAGACCATACACACGGCCCGCCACGCTTGGCCAGGCAATAGTTTGCTCCGCTCCCTGCGTCACAGCAAAATTGGTTATTGTCAACAAGGATGCCGAATTGGTCGGATCCGTACCGGCAATATACTCGTTCGCATCAGGCATGCCGTCGTGGTCTGCATCGTTAGTAGACGACGCCTCGAAGTTGTTGGTCAGCCCGTGTTCCGCCAGCCACCAAAGCGGCGTGCTTGTGTTGGTCGTTACCGTCGCCACGAAGTGCGCCTGCAACGATTTCGGCGCATCCAGCAGCAGATCTAGGGTACTGGTATACGATTCGGCACTGCCGGTCCAGTTGGTAAACAAATAGTATTGATCCGCAGTGGCGACGATTTGCGTGGTCATGCCTGATGGTTGCCAGCCATTGCCGACATTTACCGAACCATTCGTACACACCGTTTCTAGCCAGTAGTTCGTGGCCCAGATCCAGGTCAGCACGGCATTGTTGGTGACTGTCATGACGAATTGGTTCGTTGTTCCGCTGACCGGGTCGTTGCCGACCATGCTCCAGCCGGTGCAGACGTATTGCGTGCCGCCAGCCGATTCTGGGTTGGCCATGCTGTTGGTCAGGACGGAACCCAGCGCGTTGGCAGTGAGACCAACCGTCGGCGTGCTGATGCCATACAGTGACTGGATTTCCAAGGTGGCGAGCGCGGGATTGACCGTCACGTTTACCGTGCCGGTGACAGAGGCGTAGTTTACGTCGTCCGGGGTGAAGGTGACGCCCTGCAAGGCCGTGCCGACCGCCGGTGCCGTGGCCGGTGTGGTGAAGGCGAACGTGCCCGACGGCGTAGAGCTACCGTTGCTCAGTGTTGAAGCCGCCAGCGTCTGGCCATAGGTAATGTCGCTTGCGGTCGGCCAAGTGGTCACGTCCGTAGCGGCCTTGGTAATCACGAAGTCGCCCACCGCCTGCGCGAGCAGGTTGCTGTAGTTGGCGGCGTCATCGGCCAGGAAGTCGGCTGTCACCGCGTACGTGCCTGCGTTGGTCTGGCTGGCTGCGCCACCGGTCAGGATGCCCGTCACCGTGCCCGACACGGAACTGGCCGTGATGACCACCACGGCAGCCTTGGCGGTTCCATCGTAGGTCTGCGGCGAGTTGTTGACTACCAGTGTCACCGTCGGCGTGGATTTATTGATCACCAGCGTATTGGTCGCGCTCCCCGCATAATTGGCTTCGCTCACGAGGCCGATGACCACGTAGCTGCCCGCATTGGTCGGCGCTTCGGCGTTGCCGTCGTAAGTCACCGTCACCGTCAGGTTGGTGGGAGCGGTCGTCACGCTGACCGCCTTGGCCGTGCCGTCGTAGGTCTGGCTCAAGTTGCCGAACGTAACAAGGGCAGTAGCCTGGCCGACCGTCACGTTCACGGAGCCAGTGACAGAGGTGTAGTTCGTCGCGTCGTCCGGGATGAAGATGATACCGTGCGACTGCGTACCGACGGCAGGGACAGCGTCCGGCGTTACGAAGGCAAAACTGCCGACAACCGTAGTCACACCGTTGCTCAGCGTTGCAGCGGCCAGCGTCTGGCCGTAAGTGATGTCGCCAGCTGTCGGCCAAGTCGTCACCTCCGGTGTGATCTGGCCGATCAGCAGCGTGTTCGTAACGCTACCCGAGTAGTTGGGATCGATGATGCTGGCGACCACCGTGTAGCTCCCTGCATTGGTCGGTGCAACGGCGGCGTCATTATAGATGACACTGATTGTCAGGTCGGCAGGGTCGGTCGTGACGCTGACCGCCTTGGCCGCGCCGTCATAGGTCTGGCTCAGGCTGACGGGATCAACAATGACCGTGGCCCGTGCCGGACTGATGACCAGCATGTTGGTCGCCAGGCCGTAGTAGTTGGGGTCGGTCACGGTGGCGATCACCGCGTAGCTGCCCGCGTTCGTCGGTGAGTCGGCCTGACCGTTATAGGTCACGCTGAACGCCAGATTGGTCGGATCGGTGTCGACAGACACGCTCTTGGGCGTGCCGTCGTAGACCTGGAGCAGATTGCCCAGCGTGACAATGGCCGCAGGCTGGGTGATGACCAGCGTGTTCGTGGCGCAGCCCGTGTAGTTGGGGTCAGTGACCGTGGCAATCACGGCGTAGGTGCCGACATTGACAGGCGCCGCAGCCCAGCCGTCGTAGGTGACGCTGAACGCCAGCAGGGTCGGCGCGGTGGTGACAGTGACGCTCTTAGCTGCGCCGTCGTAGGACTGGATCAGGTTGTCCAGCGCGACCATAGCTGCGGCCGGATTGACCGTGAGGGTCTGGCTCACATTGGCCGCCGCGTCGTAAAAGGCGTTGCCAGCTTGGCTGGCCGTCAGGGTGGCCGTGCCCGCCCCTGTGATCGTGACCGTGTTGCCGCTCACCGTTGCCACGCTGCTGTCCGAGGACGCGTAGGTCACGGTCAGCCCGCTCTCCGCCGTAGCCGACAAGGTGAACGCGCTGTTTCCGTAGGCTTTTTCAGGGATCGCCTCAAATGTGATGGCTTGCGTTGCCAGCGTCACGGCAAAGCTCCGGCTCACGGTCGCGGCCGCATTGTAATTGGTGTCGCCCGCCTGGTCCGCGGCCACCGTGACCAGCCCTGCGCCGGTCAGCGTCAGCACGTTGTTGCTGACAGTCGCTGGCCCGCTCTCAACCGTGAACGAGACCGCCAGGCCGGAATCGGCAGTGGCTGTCAGCGTCACGGGCGCGTTTGTGGCGATCAGGTCGGGTAGCGAGTCGAAGCTGATCGTCTGGCCGGCTTTGGTCACATCCAGCGTCACCACCACCTCGGCGGCGGCGGTGTAGTTGGCGTTGCCGGGCTGATTGGCGATCAAAACGATCATGCCGAACTGTCCGATATTCACCAGCGTATTGGTTTCGGTGAGCACCGCCGCACTGTTGGTGGCCAGCATCAAGGTCACCGGCAGACCGGAACTTGCCGTGGCGAAAACCGGCACCGGGTTGGTGAACTGGTTCAAGGAAATCGAATGGGCTATTCCCAGTTCGAGGTTGATGGATTGAGAGGCTCGTGAGACAACGAGCGTGTTGCTGGCCATGCCCATATAGTTGGAATTGCTGACGCTTGCCACGACCGCGTACTCGCCAGCATTCACCGGCACCGTGGCGGAGCCGTTGTAGGTGACGGTCACCGGCAACCCGGCGGGCATGCTGTCAACCGTCACGCCCCGGGCCGAGCCGTTGTAGGCTTGGCTCAGGTTGCGCAGCGACAGAAAGGCAGGCGCGGCATGCACGACGAGCGTGTTGGTCGCGCTGCCGACATAGCTCGTGTCGGCAATCGTGCCGATGACCAGGTAACTTCCCACATTCGTCGGGGCAAGGCCCGAGCCGTTGTAAGTCAGGTTCACCCCGAGGCCGGCCGGCGTGGTGTACGCCGTGACGGCCCGGGCGTAACCGCTGTAGAACTGATCCAGGTCGTCGAGGGTCACGCCCGCGCTGCCTTTGGTGATGACCAGCGTGTTGGTCGCGCTGCCGTAATAGTTCACGTCGCTGATGGTGCCGATCACGGTGTAGCTGCCCACCTTCACCGGCGCGGCGTTGGAACCGTTGTAGGTGAAGTTGACCGTCAGGTTGGTCGGCGTGGTGACTGCGCCGGCGCGTTTGGCCGTTCCGTCGTACGCCTGGAGCAGGTTCATCAAGAGCACCGTGGCCGGAGCCGGGTTGACGGTCAGCGTGGCGGTCTGACTTTGAAGACCGGCGGCGCCGGTGACAAGGGCGGCATACGTGCCCGCATTCGTCATGCTCGCGCTGGCTACGGAGTAACTGGCGTTGGTGGCGTTGGCGATGTTCGCGCCGTTCAGCCTCCATTGATACGAGAACGGGCCGTCGCCGCTGGTCACCGTCACGCTGAACGTGAAGGGCTGGCCCACCGAGAGGGTCTGGTTGGTCAGGCTGGTGACCTGCGGGGTCATGCCGGCCACCGCGAGCGAATGGAGAGCTTGCGAGAGAGCGCCCAGGCTGGCCACAGTCAGGCCGCCCACCTGAACGGGCCGGTTGGTGGAGGACGTGGTGTTCCCGAGGCCCAACTGGCCTTGGCCATTGTTGCCCATGCCCCACAGCGTGCCGTCGTTCTTCACGAACAGCGAATAACCACTGCCCGCCGCCGCCTTCACCACGTTGCTCGCGACGCTCACGGGCGCGAATTGATTGATCGCGTTGCCGTTGCCCAACTGGCCGTTGTTGTTGTTGCCCACGGCCCAGAGCGTGCCGTCCGCCTTCACGAACAGGGCGTGCTGGATGCCCGCCGCCGCCTTCACCACGTTGCTGCCGACTTGCACGGGCGTGGCATGCGGGTTGACATCCGCGGACCCGATGCCCAATTGGCCGTAGGTGTTGTCGCCCATGGCCCAGAGCGTGCCGTCGGCTTTCACAAACAAGGAATCCAGGTAACCCGCCGCCACCGCCACCACGTTGCTGCTGATCTGCACGGCCGTGGTCTGCCGGGTCGTGTTGCCGTTGCCCAACTGGCCTTGGCCGTTGTTACCCATGGCCCACAACGTGCCGTCGGCCTTCACAAACAGGGTGTGATAATCGCCGGCGGCCACGGCCACCACGTTGCTGTCCAGGCTCAGGGGCAGGTATTGGGTCGTGCTCGCATTGGGACCCAACTGGCCAGCGCCATTGTTCCCCCAACCCCACAGCGTGCCGTCCTTCTTCACGATCAGGCCATGATAATTTCCCGTCGCCGCCGCCACCGCATTGCTGGCCACCAGCACAGGCTGGTTGGTGCTGTAGAGGGAGCTGCCAAAACCGCACTGACCGTTGTTGTTTATGCCCATGGCCCACACCGTGCCATCGTTCTTCACAAATACGGAATGGTATGTCCCCGCCTCAGCCGACACCGCATTGCCCGTTACGGTCATCGGCCGGTTGGTGCTGGTGCTGGTCCCGATACCCAGCTGGCTGTTGCCGTTATTGCCCCACGCCTTGAGCGGCGCATTGGGCACACTGAGCAGGGTCGGCGTGCTGATCACCAACCCCGCGCTACCGGTCACTACCACTGAGTAACTGCCGCTGTCCGTGAACTGGAACGACGCGAAGGTAATCGTGCTGTTGGTCTGGCCGGATAGTTTGACGCCGTCCTTGAACCACTGATACGTCAGCGGACCGGCGCCGGTGGCCGTCACGCTTAGGTTGGCGGCTTGCCCGATGCACACAGTCCCGCCCGTCGGCTGCGCGGTGATGTTCGGACGAATGAAAAGCTTCGCGCTCTGGGTGGAGCTGACCAGAGGCCCACTGACAATCACCCGGTACGTGCCCGCATCGGCCAGTCCGGCGCTGGCCACGGTGTAGCTGGCGTTGGTGGCATCGACGATGTTCGTGCCGTTCAGTTGCCATTGATAGGTGAACGGGCCGTCGCCGCTGGTCACCGCCACGCTGAACATAAAGGATTGTCCCACGATGATGGTCTGATTGGCCAGACTGGTGACCTGCGGGGTCAGAGCGGACACCGCAAAGGACTCTCCGATCGTCGGCACCAAGCCCAGGCTGGCGGCCGTCAGCCCCGCCACCTGCACCGGCAGATTGAGGTTGGCTATGCTTCCGTTGCCCAACTGGCCGGAAGAATTGTAGCCCACGGCCCACAAGGAGCCGTCGGTCTTCACAAACAACGAATGGCCACCACATGCGGCTGCGGCCACCACGTTGCTGGCCACCGAAATGGGCCGATTGGTGTTCGTGTTGTTCCCGTTGCCCAGCGCGCCGTAGCCATTGTAGCCCATGGCCCAGAGTGTGCCGTCGGCTTTCACAAACAAGGAGTGGCCGCCACCTGCCGACACGGTCACCACATTGCTGCCGACTTGCACGGGGGTGGCGTGTGGATTGGCATCTGTGGCGCCGATGCCTAACTGGCCATAGCTATTGCCTCCCATGGCCCATACGGTGCCGTCGGCCTTCATGAACAGGGAGTGCTCGGTGCCCGCCGACACGCTCACCACGTTGCTCGCCACGGCCACCGGCAGGGATTGGTTGTTCGCGTTGCCGTTGCCCAACTGGCCTACGTTGTTGTAGCCCATGGCCCACAGCGTGCCGTCATTCTTCAAGAACAGGGAGTGCTCTTGGCCCGCCGACACCGCCACCACGCTGCCGGACACCTGCACGGGCCGGTTGGTATTCACGGTGCTGCCGTTGCCCAACTGGCCATTGGTATTTTTGCCCATCGCCCACAATGTGCCGTCATCCCTCACAAACAGGGAATGATACGCTCCCGCCGCGACGGCCACTGCGTTGCTTGCCAAGAGGACGGGCCGGGTGGAGTAGGTGCCGTTGGTTCCCAGCTCGCCGCTGTTGTTGTAGCCCGAGCCCCAGAGCGTGCCGTCTGCCTTCACAAACAGGGAGTGGGTCCACCCCGCCGACATGGCCACCGCGTTGCTCGTCACGGTCACCGGCCGGTTGGTGCTGACGCTGTTGCCGATGCCCAGCCCGCTATAGCCGTTGTCGCCCCACGCCTTGAGCAACGCATTGGGCATGCTCAGCAGGGCCGGCATGCTGATGGACAGTCCCGCGCTATTGGTCACCACCGCCACGTAGCTGCCGCAGTCGGCGAACTTGAACGACGCGAAATTAATCGTGCTGTTCGTCTGGCCGGACAACTTGACGCCGTCCTTGAGCCACTGATACGCCAGCGGCCCGGGGCCGGTGGCGGTCATGCTCAGACCAGCGGCTTGGCCGAGGTTCACGATTCCGCCCGTCGGCTGCGCGCTGAGGCCCGGGCGAAGGACGAGCGTCGCGCTTTGGGTGGTGCTACCGAGATAGCCGGCGACAATCACCCGGTACGTGCCCGCATCGGCCAGGCCAACGCTGGCCACGGTGTAGCTGGCGTTGGTGGCATCGACGATGTTCGTGCCGTTCAGTTGCCATTGATAGGTGAACGGACCGTCGCCGCCGGTCAAGGTCGCGCTGAACGTGAAGGGCTGGCCGACTGTGAGGGTCTGGCTGGCCAGGCTCGTGACCTGCGGGGCCAGGGTGGCCACCGCGAGGCTGTGGTTGTTGTACGCGCTACCCGCGCCCAGGCTGCCCACCAGCACGCCTGTCACGATCGCCGGACGATTGGTATCGATGGTGTTGCCGATGCCCAACTGGCCTTGAACGTTGTAGCCCATGGACCAGAGCGTGCCATCCGACTTGACAAACAGCGAGTGGCCGCTTCCCGCCGCCACAGCCATCACACTGCTGGCCACGTAAGCCGGACGGTTGGTGTCGACGGTGCTGCCGAGGCCCAGCTGGCCATAGCCGTTGTAGCCCATGGCCCACAGCGTGCCGTCCGCTTTCATAAACAGGGACTGATAGATTCCCGCCGCCACCGCCGCCACGTTGCTGTCCACTTGCAGGGGAGTGGCATGGGCATTTACGTCGGAAGAACCGATACCCAACTGGCCTTGGGCGTTATAGCCCATGGCCCACAGCGTGCCGTCGGCCTTCATAAACAGGGAGTGCTGATAGCCCGCCGCCGCCGCCACCACGTTGCTGGCCACGTTCACGGGGCGATTGGTGTTGGTGGTGTTTCCATTGCCCAGCTGGCCGGAACCGTTGCTGCCCATGGCCCAGAGCGTGCCGTCATTCTTCACAAACAGGGAGTAGCTGGTTCCCGCCGCCACCGCCATCACGTTGCTGGCCACGGCGACCGGCCGGTTGGTGGTAGAGGGCGTGCTGCCGATACCAAACTGGCCCGAAGCGTTGTTGCCCATGGCCCACAGCGTGCCGTCGGCCTTGACAAACAGGGTGTGATTATCGCCCGCCGACGCGGCCACCACGTTGCTGGCCACGCTCACCGGCCGGTTGGTGTCGCTGTTGGTGCCAATGCCCAACTGGCTGGAGGAGTTGGCACCCCATGCCTTCAGCGGCGCATTGGGCACACTCAGCATGGCCGGCTTGCTGATCACCAGCCCCGCGCTGTTGGTCACCACCACGACGTAACTGCCACAGTCGGCGAATTGGAATGAGGCAAAGTTGATCGCGCTGTTGGTCTGGCCGGATAGTTTGACGCTGTTTTTGAACCATTGATACCTCAGCGGCGCGGCGCCTGTGGCGGTCACGCTCAGGTTGGTGGCTTGACCGATGCACACAGTCCCGCCTGTCGGCTGGGTGGTGAGATTGGGGCGAATGAAGAGCTCTGCGCTCTGGCTGGTGCTGACCAGAGGGCCACGGATGATGATCGTGTACGTGCCCGCAGCGGCTGCGGCGGCGCTGGCCACGGCGTAGCTGGCGTTGGTCGCATTGGCGATGTTCGCGCCCTCAAGCTGCCATTGATAGGTGAACGGTCCTTCGCCGGCGGTCACCGTCACGCTGAAGGTAAAGGCCTGACCGACGATGATGGTCTGGTTGGTCAGGCTGGCGGCGGTTTGCGGTTCCAGGGCGGATACCGCCAAGGAAGATAAGGAGAGCGACATCGTCCCCAGGCTGGCGACCCGCATGCCCGGAACTTGCATGGGCAAAGAGGTGGCGCTTCCGGTGCCCAGCTGGCCGGCGGTATTTAGGCCCATGGCCCACAGCGTGCCGTCATTCTTCATAAACAGGGAGTGGTCATGTCCACCTGCCACAGCCACCGCGTCGCTGGCCATCTGCACGGGCTGGTTGGTGCTGGTCGTGGTGCCGTTGCCCAACTGGCCGGAGGAGTTGTAGCCCATGGCCCACGCGGTGCGGTCGGCCTTCATGAACAGCGAATGGTTGGCACCTGCCGCGATGGCCGCCACGTTGCTCGCAAGGTTCACGGGGAGGACCGACGGGTTTGCATTGGTGAGCAATTGGCCGAAGTTGTTGCCGCCCATGCCCCAGAGCGTGCCATCCGACTTGACAAATAGGGAGTGGTATTGTCCCGCCGTCACGGCGATCACGTTGCTCGCCACGTTCACCGGCAGATTGGTACTGGTGGTGTTCCCCTTACCCAGCTGGCCATTGGCATTGTAGCCCATGGCCCACAGGGTTCCGTCCGCTTTCAAAAACAGAGAGCAGGATTGTGATGCCGCCACGGCGACCACACTGCTCGCCACACTGACCGCCTGGCTGATAGAATTGGTGTTCCCGGTACCCAACTGGCCGTAGGTGTTTAGGCCCATTGCCCACAGCGTGCCGTCATTCTTTAAATAAAGGGAGTGGTTGCCGCCCACCGCCGCCGCCACCACACTGCTCGCCACGTTCACCGGCCAATTGGTGCTGGTGGTGTTACCGTTGCCAAGCTGGCCGGAACCGTTGCTGCCCATGGCCCACAGCGTGCCGTCCGCCTTGACAAACAGCGAGTGATATTGCCCCGTCGCCGCCGCTACCACGTTGCTGGCCACGGTCGCCGGCATATTCGTGCTGGCGGGGGTGCCGAGGCCCAACTGGCCACTGGAGTTATCGCCCCAGCCCTTGAGCGTCGCACCGGGCGTGCTGAGCAGGGCGGGCCGGCTGATGCCCAACCCCCCGGCGTTGGCCACCACCACCTGATAGCTGCCGCTGTCGGTGAATTGGAACGACGCCACGCTCAGCGTGCTGTTGGTTTGGCCGGACAATTTGACGCCGTCTTTGAACCACTGATACCCCAGCGGCGCGGTGCCGGTGGCCGTCACGCTCAAACTGCTGGTTTGGCCAAGATTCACGGTCCCTCCGGCCGGCTGGGTCGTGATGGAGGGTGCGAGGCCGAAGGCGGAAGTCGCGACCAGTGCGAACAAAACGAGAAAGGCGATGGATTGCTGGATCTTTGATATCATAATGGTTCTCCTACACGCAAGCCCAGAGGTACCAACATGATGCCGACTGTGACCTGTGAACAGGCATTAAGATACCAAAATTTCCCTTGCTCCTCCTAACAGCTCAACTGGGTATATTATGGGTATATGGCGACAGCGATCTTCCACCGAATTGCACGCCCTCTAAAACCGCAGGGAGACGGACAGAAGGAGCAGATCGCCTTGGTAGCGATGGGTGGCGTCGATATCGTGTATCCACTTGGCCCCCCAGGCGATGCGACGGGTGCCAACGGTCCCGATGTAGCGTACCAGGGGTCCGGCTCCAAATGATTGGCCTTTGAAGTCGCCAAAGATCGCCCCGTCGCCGCTGTCGCCCGTGATTTGCTCGTACCCATAGCCAGCCAAGCCAGCGGACCAGTTCGTGTCAAACCGCCATGCCGCGATCCCTTCGATGATCAGTTCATCCCCGGTGCGATAGTCTGTGGCGGGATTCTCCGCGTTGACCAAATAGGAGGCGCGCAGATCCACCTCGGGGCCGCCGTCCGGATGCCGCCAGGTAGTCGCCAGCGACGAGTTCAACGCAAAATAGTTGCGGCTGACATTAACACTGGCATCCGAGTCGTACGCGCCTGAAGGGATGCAGAGCGTTTCCAGCCACATCACATTCCAGGAGCCAATCTTATACTCGAGAATGGCAGGGGTCAGATAGAAGTCGGAAAAACTGAGTCGACTGCCCGACACCATTGCCGTCGAGGCAGCCTGACCGGGGAAGCGACGAGTCACGCGCGCTTCAGAAGCAATATAAAACAGCGGCAGGGAAAGGGTGGCTCCGTGGCGGATGCCCAGCCATTCCAAGCCGGAGACCCACGTCACGCGCGGAAGGACCCCATAGGCTTCCAAATCCGCATCCACGTCCAGCGCCCCACCCCACTCCGTATAGGTGTTCTTGCCCGAATAAGCGCACACGTCAGTACGCAGATAAAACCCGGAGACCTCTGGTAAAACCGCTATGGAAAAATCACCGACCAGTCCGGGCGTATAGGTGCTGCGTCCATATTCGCTAGCCATGGCGGAAAACGCCAAGGAAAGGGCGATGCAAAAACGGATGGCCAGCGGCTGGTTCATGGGCCAAGGCTACCCTTTGAGGACCTTCCAGGCAAGGCGCGTGTTGTGTCAGCCCTCAACAGTCCAGCCTCTCCGGCCTTCTGTACGGCATCCGCACGTCCGTGGGCATGCAATTTGCCATAGATGCGCTTGATGTGGGTATGGACCGTGTGGCCACTCAAGCCGAGATCCTCCGCGATCTCCTTGTAGAGCTTGCCGGCCGCCACTAAATTCAGCACCGCCTGTTCGCGAGGGGTCAGCGTTTTTTCGTCCACACCCGCCGGGTGAAATTCACGGATAACCTGGCGTGCGATGGAGGGGCTCATCGGCGAGCCTCCCTGCGCCAGCTCGCGTAACGACGCCACAAGCAACTGAGGGGCATCACCTTTCAGAACGTATCCGTAGGCGCCCGCCTTGAGCGCGGCGAACACGGTCGCGCGGTCTTCGGAGATCGTGAAGGCCATCGAAAACACAGCCGGATAGCGTTCGCGCACTTGGCGGATCAATTCCACGCCGGAGATGCCCGGCAGATCGATGTCCGCCAGAAGGATGTCAACCTCCCCCCACGGGCATAAGTCCAGAGCTTCCTCTGCAGAGGCGTGGGCTCCCAAAACCCGGATGTCCGGCTCGCGTCCCAGCCACTTGGAAAGGGATTTCAGAAACGACGCATTGTCTTCAACGAGGCATAAATTCATGGGCGATACTCTAGCAAAGAAGGCGATGTCGGCGCAAGTGGCGCAATTGGGTATATTATGGGGAGGGGAATTAGAAACCGGCACTGGGTTCCGTTCCCGCCCGAGAGGCTCATTTCACCCCCCAGTTCGACGGTCCGCTTGCGCAAATTAGCCAGTCCGCGCCCCAGCCGGACCGCCACCGGATCAAATCCACACCCGTTGTCATGAACCACAACCTCGAAACTTTGTACCGAAAAATGCAGGCGTAATTCCAGCCGACTAGCCCCGGAATGCTTGACGGCGTTCGTGATCGCCTCCTTGATCATGCGGAACATTGACATACCCGCCAGCAACGACAGGGGCGTTTCCGGAACAGGCCCCTCGACCGAAGAGACAAAATCCAAGGACCGCCCTGTGCACGAAGCCTGCCCGGATTTGCGCACGTCCAGCACCCAGTCGGTCCAGACGAGTTCCCGGTGTTCCAACGCATTCATCAGACTGCGGATCTCGGCGTTACCCTCGGCGGCCAGCGCTTCGATCTTTTCGAGTGTATCGTCTTTCGCCGCCGTCTCAGTCTCCTGCAGTCCCAGATTAGCCAGCATACTGATGTTGATGGCAACGCCCCCCAAGCCGTCGTGCATGTCGCGTAGAAGGCGCTTTTGCTGATCCAAGACCCGGGCGTCCGCCTGGCCGCGCTCCAAGTCCAGCCGGTCCAATTCGGCCTGATGCCGCAGGGTCATGTCCCTCCACACATGGAGCCGGCCCACGCGTGCACTACCGCCGTCTTCCGTAATGTCCAACCGGGCGACCTCATACCAGCGCGGCTGGCCGTCGATCTCCGTCTCCAGCATGCCCGACGTTGCGTCCAACGATTCCCGCCACGGCGCAGACAACGTGCCTGCCGGTTGCCCAACGCAGACCGACAGGGAGCTCCCTACGGCACGCTCGCAGGCCTTATTCATATCCACGATCAGTCCGCGTGCGTCGGTCACCAGCACCAGATCCGGAAGCTGGTCCAGCAGGATGTTTCGAGCCAGCGGCACGATATCCA
>SESF01018196.1_pt1 | contig 33707 bp, 33 predicted proteins | sample 3171521 | NCBI WGS metagenome assembly SESF01 (sample SAMN10866945, study PRJNA518727) | freshwater metagenome | biome: subpolar coniferous forest; feature: holomictic lake; material: water; isolation source: holomictic Lake 227, 6 m and 8 m depth | place: Canada: near Kenora, Ontario | collected...
GCGGGGGTGACGAAGGAGAGAGCGGAGGCGACGAAGAAGAGAGCGGAGGTGACGAAGAAGAGAGCGGGGGTGACGAAGGAGAGAGCGGAGGCGACGAAGGAGAGGGCGGGTTTTCAACCACTGTAATATTTTTCACAGCAACTCCGCTTTCACAGCAGCTCCGAAAAGGGCAGAAAGTCGAGAAGATCGCCCTCATTGATCCGCTCGGGCGCCTCGGGCAGCTCGAGCAGGCCGTCGCTGGCGCTCATCGAGGTCAGAATACCCGAGCCTTCACGGGCAAAACGCGCGGCCACCGCTCGCCCGTCGGCGGTGCGCGTTATCGACGCCCGCACCCATTCGCGCCGCCCCGCCCGTTTCTTCATGCTGAACCCGGCCACCACCGGAAAGCGCAGCGGCGGCACCGGCTCGGCTCCCGCCAACCGTTGCAACAGCGGCCGGGCGAACATCATGAAGGTGACCATGACCGCAACCGGATTCCCGGGCAACCCGAGGAACGGCACCGCCCCGAGCCGACCGAACGCCAACGGACGCCCCGGCCGGATCGCAATGCGCCAAAACTCCAACCGGCCCAGCGCCTCGACCGCGGCGCGAACATGGTCTTCCTCGCCGACCGAGACCCCGCCCGAGGTCAGCACCGCGTCACAGCCGGACGCGGCCCGGCCCAAGGTCTCCCGCAACACCGCCAGTTGATCGGGGACGATGCCGAAATCCTCGACGATACAGCCGAGCCCGCTCAACAACCCGGCCAGACTGTAGCGGTTGGCGTCATAGATCGCGGCACCTGCGGCCGGCTCGCCCGGTTCGCGCAACTCATCGCCGGTGGAAAACAGCGCAACCCGGGGCCGACGAAACACCTCCAGCCGATGACACCCGATCGACGCGGCAAGCCCGACCTCCTGCGGCCGCAATCGAGTCCCCGCCCGCAGCACGCAGGCACCCGCCTCGATATCCTCGCCGGCCTTGCGCAAATTGCTTCCCGGCTTCACCGCCGGCAAAATCACCCGCCCACCCGGCAGTTCCCGACAGATTTCCTGTGGTAAGATCGTGTCGACACCCGCAGGCACCGGCGCCCCGGTAAAGATGCGGATCGCCTCGCCACGCCGGCCCGGCCGATCCGGCAGCGCTCCGGCCACCACGCGCGCGGTTACCGGCAAGTCCACCTCGCCCGTCGAGTCGAGATCGGCCGCAAACACGGCATAGCCGTCAACCGCGGCGTTATCGTTGGGCGGCACCATCCGGCCGGAGACCAGATCGGCCGCCAGCACCCGCCCGGCCGCGTCGAACAAAGCGACCGTCTCGCGTCCGGTGACCGGCTCGACCGCCCGGATCAGCGCGGCACGCGCCGCGTCCGCCGTCAACATTTCCGTCATGCTCCGAACCCCGCAGCCTCGAGCGCCGCCCGCAGTTCGGCGCTGTTCATCAGCTCGATAAAGCGGCGGACCGGAGCCTGGGTCAAGCGCGCCATCGGAACCACGAAATCATAGTGCTCGTCACTCAGCGGGGCAAAACCGAGCCCGTAGCGGCGCGCGACCGACTCGATCGCCACGCCCCAGTCGGCCCGGCCTTGCATGACCGCCGCCGCCACCCCGTTATGCGAGCGCGCCTGATAAGAGTGACCGGGCGGGCGCGCCGTCCCTAAGATACCATCGATCAACAGGCGGGTGCCGCTGCCCGCATTGCGATTGACCATCAAACAGCGATCGTCCGCCAGCGCCGCCGCCAGGATTTCGGCGGCATTACCCCCGGTAAACCGAGGCCCTGTAAACCGAGCATCATCGCCACGATAAACCAGCCCTTGCAAGCGGCGCCAACCGGGGATCAACGCCAGCCCGGGGGCTAAAAACGGGCTGTTATACTCGCCGCTTTCGGAATCGAGCAGGTGAATTCCGGCCAGATCGCATTCGCCGCGCCGCGCCGCGACCAGCCCGCCGGTGCTGCCGACATTCAGCGCCTTGACCCGCACGCCCTCGCGTTCCAGCCGGGTGATCAGCAGATCCAGGCCGAGGCAATGGCTGCCGATAATCGTGAGTTCCGCCGGCTCGGCCGATGCGCCGATCAAGCGCACGCCGACCGGGGTTCCGGCCGCGACCGCCTCCGTTGCCGCCGGCACCGTGACGAAGCCGTCGGCCCGGGCAAAGGACGTGACCGAACCCGAGCCCTTATCAAGCGGATAGGCCGCCAGCCCGCCTGCGCCGTCCCGCACCAGCGAGACCATGACATATTCGGTCCGCCCCGGCTCGGAACGCAGCGTCACCGGCAGTGTCGCCGCCACCGATGCGGCCCGATCCACCGGCCTGCCGCCCAACAGCCGGATCAGCGGAGCGACGAACTCGTGAAAGGTGAAAATCGCCGACGTGGGAAAGCCGGGCAAAATCACCACCGGCTTGCCGGCATGCGCGGCCAGACACAAGGGCTTGCCCGGCTTCAGCGCCACCCCGTGCACGATCACGCCGGGATCGGTCAGGCGCGCCACCACCCGCCCGGCCAGATCGCCCGCCCCCTTCGACGTCCCGCCCGAGAGCAGCACGAGATCGCCCGCGGCCAAGGCCTGTTTCAGCGCCGCTTCGAGTGCCGGTTCCAAATCGGGCACGATGCCGAGCGGGACCGGCTCGCCGCCCGATTCGATGACCGCCGCCGCCAGCAAGGCGGCATTGCTGTCATGGACCTGACCCGGCTTAAGCGCCCGGCCCGGCGCGATAATCTCGTCTCCGGTCGACAGGATGGCAACGCGCGGCCGGCGCCTGACCGCAACCTCGCCGAGCCCGACCGCCGCCAGCATGCCGATTTCGCGCGAGCCTAACAGCGCCCCCGCTCGCAACACGGTCTCGCCGCACGCCATATCGGAGCCGGCCGCGGCAATCCCTTTCCCGGGGGCAATCGGGTGCCCGACCTCAACCGTCACGACGCCGTTAGTCTCGGTCGCCTCGGTGTCCTCGATCATGACCACGGCATCGGCACCGCGCGGCACCATGCCGCCGGTGGCGATCACGGTCGCGGTTCCGGCCTCGATCATTGCCACCGGACACACGCCGGGAGTCAGCAACTCATGATTGAGCCGCAATAAACGGGGCGCGTCCGTCGCGGCGCCCGCAGTATCGGCCGCACGCACGGCAAAGCCATCGACCATCGCCCGGTCGAAGCCCGGAACATCGACCGGCGCCACCACATCATCGGCCAGCACCCGGCCGAGCGCCGCCGTCAGCGCAATCGTTTCGGCCTCGAGCGGGTCCAGGCGCAGCCGGGCCCGAAAGCGCGTCTCGGCCTCGTCACGACCGGCGACCTCGAGGAATTGTTCCTGCCGCGCCGCCCGCCACAGCGCCGCCAACCGCTCAGCCTCGCTCATGAACAACGGCTCCGTGATGGTAAACGGTCACGCTCTCGCCCGGAGCATACCCTTCGCGCGCGGCCGGGATTATAACAAATCCATCGGCCCGCGCCGCAAGCGCCAAACCACCGCCCTCGAGCGGCCCGAGCGGCTCGACCCGGCCCGGCCCCAGCCGCACCCGCACGATGTCGGTCGAGCCGATCCTCGAGACGAACTTGCGCCCGGCCGGCAGGCTCACCGTCGGATAGGGCAGGGCGCCGACCAGCCCCGACCGGCGCCGGATCAAGCGTGCCGCCAATAAATCATAAGCGGTGAGGCAGGCGAGCGGCTCGCCCGGCAGCAGAATCACCGGCACCCCGTCCCGCCGCCCGAGCCCGGCCGAGCCGCCCGGCCGCAAGGCAAAGCCGTACAGCTCGGGAATAAAATCGGCGGAAGCAGGCAGCGGCGGGGGAAAGCTTCCGCCCGCTGTTATAATAAGGTCCGGCGCCCGTGTATCGATTGCTCCGCCGTCGCGCGCAATCAAAGCCTGTAGCATCGGCGTCACCGTGTCGGCCCCATCGGGCGGACGCGGACTCGACACGGATAAGGCAACGCGCGGGTGGGCGAACACCGTAACCGTGGTGATGCCAAGCTCGATCAGTAAGGCGAGTTGTTCCGGCCGCACCGGGTGGCCACCGACCTCGAGCGCCGCGACACCATGCCGCAACCGCCGGCCGGCACGGTCAACCCCCTCGCCCGGGGCAATCGGGACCGTGAATTCCGGAAAACCGGCATCACAAGAAACCATGTCACAAGACGCAACGGCATCGGTGCCCGGCGGCAGTCGGTCACCCGCGGCGACCGCGACCGCAGACGCCGGCAGCAGCGGGTTATAAGCCCCGGCCCCGACGGTTTCCGCGGCATGCACGGCATAACCATCGAGCAAAGCCCGGTCGACGGCGGGCTGGTCGCGCGGCGCAAGTACCGGCGCGGCAAGCACCCGCCCGCCCGACTCGAGCACGGGAATGCGTTCATGACGCGCCGCCGCCGGCACGGCCTCCAGCCACGCCAGCGCCGCGTTGAAGGGATTTACGCTGCGATTCACGTCATTTTCCACGCTTATGGATCATGATCCAGGCTTCGGGTATAGTCTTCGGCAAAGAGTGGCAAAAGAACAATCCTTGCCGGGGGAGGAAATTACGGAATGGCGGGAGAAATAGCCTTCACGCTCGACGGCCAAACGGTCACGGCCGACACGGGCGAAACAATCTGGCAGGTGGCGAACCGTCTGGGCACCGAGATTCCGCGGCTTTGTCTCTCGAGTGAGCCCGACTTTCACCCCGACGGCAATTGCCGGCTGTGTGTGGTTGAAATCGTCGGACGCCGCGCCCTTTCTTCCAGTTGCAATACCAAACCGCAAGCCGGAATGCAGGTCTTGACCTCCAGCCCGCGCGCGCTTAACGCGCGCCGCACGGTGATGGAATTGTTGCTGGCGGAGGCCGAATTCGGCGCCACGTCCGAAGCGGCCGCTCTGGCCAGGCGCATCGGCGTCGATCACACCCGCTATCCTTTAAGCGCTCGTCCCGGTAAAGTTGATCGTAGCCACCCCGGCATTGATGTTGCGCGCGATGCCTGCATTCATTGCCAGCGTTGCATTCAGGCTTGCGGCGAACTGACCATTCAAGAGGTAATCGGGCTGTCGGGTCGCGGCACTACGGCGCGTATTACGTTCGATCTTGATGATTTGATGGGCGATTCAACCTGTGTCAGTTGCGGTGCGTGCGCCCAAACCTGCCCGACCGGGGCACTGACTTTCCGGAGGCCGGCGCCATGAGTAAAAATTGCAGCGTAGATAGTCTATGCCCGTATTGCGGGGTCGGCTGTCAGGTTCGCTACCATGTCGAAGACGGAATCGTGATCCGCACCGACGGTCTGAACGGTCCGTCGAACCGGGGCCGGTTGTGTGTCAAGGGCCGCTTCGGTCACGACTATGCCAGCCACGCCGACCGATTGACCCGGCCTCTGATCCGGCGCGACGACGCCCCCAAACAGGCCGCGCTCTCGGCCGATCCGCTGGCGCAATTCCGCGAAGCCTCGTGGGAAGAGGCGCTCGACCGCGCCGCCGCCGGCTTCGCCCGCCTGAAGGCGCAACACGGCCCGGAGGTGCTGGCCGGTTTCGGCTCAGCCAAGGGTTCGAACGAGGAGGGCTATCTGTTTCAACGCCTGATTCGTACCGGCTTCGGCACCAATTCCGTTGATCACTGCGCACGACTTTGCCACTCCAGCTCGTTGGTTGCGCTGATCGATCAGATCGGTTCGGGTGGCGTCACCGCTGCTTTCACGCAATGCGAGAATACTAATGTGATGATGGTGGTCGGCTCCAACCCGAGCCGCAACCACCCGGTCGCCGCCTCTTTCTTCCGCAAGGCCGCGCGCAACGGCACCAAACTGATCGTAATCGACCCGCGGCGCAGTGAAATCTCTGAGGGTGCTGATCTGGTCATCACCCATAAAGCGGGCAGTGACGTTGTCTTATTCAATGCCATTTCCCGAATTATTATCGAAGAAGACATGCATGACGGTGTTTTTCTGCGCAACCGGACCAAGGGCTTTCCCGAGTTCCGCGAGAGTGTGCGCCACTTTACCCCGGAATATGCCGAGGCGGAAACCGGCGTACCCGCTGCACAAATCAAAGCGGTTGCCCATATGTATGGTCGGGCCAAGTCGGCCATGATCTTTTGGGGTATGGGCATTACTCAACACATTCATGGCGTGCGTAATGCTCGCTGTCTGGTCAATCTGGCCTTGCTGACCGGTAATGTCGGGCGGCCGGGTACCGGACTGCACCCGCTGCGCGGGCAAAATAACGTGCAGGGCGTCTGCGACATGGGGATTTTACCCGGTCTGCTCCCCGGCTATGCCGCGGTTGCCAAGCCCGAGGAACGCGCCCGCGTCGAAAAGGTCTGGCAAGGCGAAACCATACCCGCGAACGCCGGTATGACCATGATCGAGGTCATTAACGCCGTCGAAGACGGTGGTATCCGCGGTCTGTTCTTCATGGGCGAAAACCCGGCCATGAGTGATCCCGATGCTCATCATGCCCGCGCCGCCCTGTCTAAGCTCGAACATCTTGTGGTTCAAGATATTTTCTTGACCGAAAGCGCCCAATACGCCGATGTTGTGCTGCCGGCCTCATCATTACTGGAAAAATCGGGCAGTTTTACCAACACCAATCGCCATATTCAGATTTCACGTCCGGTGCTCGACCTGCCCGGCGAAGCCCGTCAGGATTGGTGGATTCTTCAAGAATTGGCGCGGCGACTCGGGTTGAATTGGAATTTTAGCCACCCTTCCGAGATTTGGGAAGAGGTGCGCACTTTATGGCCCGCAATCAAAGGTGTTAGTTGGTCCCGGTTAGAGCGGGACGGCTGGTGCCAATATCCCTGTGCCAGCGAAAATGAACCGGGCAAGGATGTCCTGTTTGGCGATCGCTTTCCAACCGCTGATGGTCTCGGCAAGATAGTTCCGGTTGCTCCGGTTGAGCCAGCCGAACTGACCGACCGGCATTATCCGCTGATCCTGATTACCGGGCGTATTCTGGAGCATTGGCACACTGGTTCGATGTCGCGCCGCAGCGCCGTACTCGATACCATTGAACCGGGACCATTGGTCTATCTCAGTTCGGTTGAACTGATCAAGCTAGGCATAAGTTCAGGCGATAGGATCAAGCTAAGTTCGCGCCGTGGCACGATCGAGGCGCAGTGTCGCGTCGATCCGGGCTTAGCGCCAGGTACCGTGTTCATGCCGTTCTGCTATTTCGAGGCGGCAGCCAATGTTCTGACCAACGCAGCACTTGATCCGCAATCAAAAATTCCTGAGTTCAAGTATTGCGCCGTTCGCCTCGAAACAACAGCGCGAGAAGACCTGTTCGAAGCGGCTGATTAGGACGGATCATCACTCCCCATGGCCGGAGGTATTTCGGCCATGGGCGATGAACGTCCGATACTCTTACTTCGGAATCCGTTTTGCCGCTGCAAGTTGAGCAATTCGACTGCGAATATCGGAGGCGCGGTCGGTCGGCTCGAGTATCGTTGTTTCTGCCGCCGCCGAAGCGCGAGCTAATAAACGGGCGGTGCGCTGACGCAAATTTACAGCGGCTTCAACCCGCTCCAAGCAAAGCTTACGTAAATCGCCGGGATAAGGGCGAAAACGGAACTTGACCGGGTCGCGCCGCCAAGCCCGGCAAGCATCATCAATCGCCCATTGCGGAAACTCTCCCAAATCATCAAGCCAATCTTCGGCCAATGCTGCTTCAACCGCAGCCGGCAAAGGATCGCTTCGATAATGGGCCAGCAATGCAAAGACCCTGGCCAGTAACGGTGCACGCTCGGCCGGAGCAATGATTCGGCCGGCCTCTTCGTAAAGCCGACGTAATTCAGGCACATCTTCGATCGGGACCGAGGCAGACGGCTCCCATACCTCCAGGTCACGCTCATAACCATGCGTGCCGCAAATAGGAACTTTGCGCGCCGGCCTTAAGAGCTGAACGACCGAATCCCGAACCGGGACGGGCAAAGCAGGCAGGGCGGAGGATCGAAAATTCGCGACTTCGCCCATAAGATACACCCTCTGATTATGCTGCGCGTCCCGATTATGCTGCGCGTCGGGCAACGCCTGCCCAAGCTGCATAGCGATTTTCAGCAGCATTGACTTTTTGTGCTCCGCGTGCCGAAGCACGGTGCGGCGGTTTAAGTGTATCTTCGGCAAGCCAGCTTAGCCAAGCGGCATCGACATCGCGGTAACGATAATTTTTGGCTCGACACCGTAAGACGAAATTTTCGATGCTGGCCGCCAAATCAACATTTGGAAAACGTTCAAGCGCTCGGGCCAAGCTTTTGTCGGTCGGTTGCCAATCTTCAGCCGGGACATTTGAAATTTGGACAGGCGATTTGCTTGCGTCCTGAGTCTGTTGGTTGTGAGTCCTGTTTGTGTCAACCGGTTGACAGGGGGTGTCAGAAATACTCGACACCAGATGATATTTGCACGAGGTTTCACCGCCGCGCGCCAAATGCCGACGCTCCTTAGTGACCAAGCCCTGTTCGACCAATTCCGCAATCACCCGGTTCACCCAGGGCCGCGAGCGGCCAAGTTTACTCGCAATGGTTGCTTGAGAGGGAAAGGCTTCTCCGGTAGTGAAATCAGCATGACGTTTTAAGGTCACCAACACCGCCAGCATATCGGCAGTAATTGCGCCGTCGTCGATCCATTCAACCGGTATCAGAACATGACGCAGCTTCGTGCTCACGGACTCCTCCTATATAGGGCTTGACGGAGTCCGGACGAACGGGCAGAATCGCGACTGCTACGACGACGATTCGATCTGTTCGGAGCCTTACTCCCTGGGTCGGATTTTCAAAACAAGCCGGTCTTTTGCGAGGCCGGCTTGTCTGTTTTAACAAAGAGTTCCCATACTCAATATTTCAGGCGTTACTCAACTCTTCAGGGTGCCATCGGTATCTCGCGTGCAGAGGGTACGCGGTTGCGCAATCGCGGTTTGCGGCTGTCGGCCGGCTCGATAATCGGCACTTTGACCACGAAAGCTTTCCGTAATTCGGCCGGATCGGAATAGCGCAGCACCAACCCCGGACATTTGGCGTCACCGGGATCGAAGGCGACATTGGCCTCGGGATAGGCGCGCAACGCAGCCCGAATCGATTCGGTAAAGGTTTCACGAAACTTAGAGAGCGCGACCCCGCCCGACCCGAATTGCGCGGCTAAGCGGCGCCATGTTACCAACTCGCTATCGCCACGACCGATTAACGGTAATCTATAGCAAAGATAAAGAAAAATATCAATTGCCATCGCGTTATGCGAGATTTGAGCTAGGCGATCAGTCGGAACCGGAATGGCATCGGTGGAAAAGCGCCGAAATGCCTTTTCGGTGACTTCCAGCCCTTGAAGCCAGCGCACCTTATCCAGATCGCCATGACTGTAATGGGCAAGATCACCATCTTCGAACGCGGCGCTTTCGATCAAGCGATCGCCACGGAACAAATCCAGTCCCTCGGTTTTCAGGACAAAAGTAAAGTCGGAAAACGCCAACCGGATCAACTGGTCTTTGGTCGCGCTGACCGATTTGGTGTTGGACGGAATTCCGATGCTTTCCAGCCACGGCTTTATTCTTCCGATTTCCAGCCAGCGGCCGGCGGTACGCCCGGTCCAAATTTCGGTGGTCATCCAGCAGATCAGCAGGCGCGCCTTCGGGCCGTAAGGCACACCGACCACCACTTCGTCGCCGCCGGGCAGAGCGAATTTTCGCCCGCTGACGGTCAGTGCAAAGGTGTCGTCGGTGCGCATGAACACCGGGACATCGCCCGGTTGTGCCGTCTTGATGTTGCGCAAGGGCAAGCCGGAGGCGCAAAAAGAGCGATGAAGAAAAGAGGCATCGATCCGCTCGCCCCGGTCAACCGGAAGATCAAGCGCCAGCGTCAACTGATGCGGGGAAAGTTGGCGGGGCCGGTTGATGATCGGCAAGGTCATGGATACCTCTCCTGTTGCGCTGATCCTATCCGTAGCCGGGGCTCTCAGCCAGCCCGTGTTTTCCGAAACTTCGCCTTCACGCCGTTATGAGGCCGACTTTTTTTCCGAAACTCCGCCCCGGCGGCGTGGCGGCATCGCCGGCGTCTTCCGAAAAGCCTCCCTTATTGGGGAGAAACGCGGGTTGGTGTGCCCCAACATCTCGTACTGTCCCCTGTTTTGCCCCCCGGGGCTCGAATCGGGCCAAGGTTATGGGAGGGTTTTCGGAAGAGCCGGACCGCTTGGGGGCGGCATTTCGGAAGCTCGCTCTCCGCAACCCTGCGATAAAGGAGACTTTTCGGAACCCCGCTTCGGCCCTGCTCGCTCGTTCGAGAAACATATGTAGGGGTAAATTCTATGTCAAGGAAAAAAATCCACATTATAGGCGCAAAAAAACGGCGTCCCGGGAGAGTGCGTCCGTGCCGTGGCACGGAAATTCTCCCGGAATGCCGGTTCATAAAGGTCGAAAAAATCAGGTCTACAGTGCCAGTATCGAGTTTTCGAATGCCTGAGCGGCTTCGTCAAGGGCGTCGTCGGTCCAGAGCGTGTAGCCGAGTCCGCCGTTATAGAGGAGCATCTGCTCGCCACCGGGTCCGGTGCAGGGGTTGCCGTTAATGAGTCTCAGCAGTGTGCGCCGTTCATCTTGAAATGCGGCGGCATTGGCAATCAATTTTGTCCGATCAGGGTTATCCTGCGGTAATTTATTTGCCATATCGGTAAAGGCCGTCGCGATTTGTTCGGAACTCAGGTCGCCCGCACCATTCGGGAAGCTTGGATCACAATTTGCAATCTGCCAGACCACGCCCCACCGAAGATACGCGAAGTTATAAATGGCGCGGCCCAGTTCAATTAAATATATGTCGGTAACCGGGACGCCGGCCTGAAAACCATTGGCAAGGGTTGTAAGATCATTGGTCTCATATATAGAGTACCCCAGATGCCCGTTATAGATTAATACTTGATTACCTGCGCTGTCGGTGGCGGGGTTTGCATTAGTAATCTTTTGCCAATCGTCAAATTGTAGGTTGAATAACCGGGCATCGGCCATCAAAGCAGTTTGATCAGGCAGTGGAGCCCCCTGGGCCACACCAAGATAAGTATTAACAATAACGATGCTGGCATAGCCGCCGGCCGCGCTAGGAAAAGATGGCTTGTACTTCGCGATTTTCCAAACTACACCCCAGCGTCGATAGCCGAAATTGTAGATACTCCGGCCTAAAGACAAAAGATAGTCGTTCGTGGCCGGGATGCGAGAGTTGTATGTCATAAGTCTTCTCCTTAAGTGAATAGTTAGAGCCAACATTCTGTTTGCAATTGGAGTATTGCACCCGACGCAAGTCATCATCTGTGATGGTCATCACATCACTGAACATATTTAATCAGGTGTATCAGGCTTGATATTTTCTCATGCATATGTATTCTCGTGAGCAGAGAGACCGTTTCGGCTGCCCGTGGAATAAGTTCCGTCCTGCGGTGGTATCAGCGCACCGTATCGGGCAAAACTCCGGTGTCCGCTATAATTGAGCGATGACAAGCCGGTTATTTTTGCTACTATTGCCCCGATTTACGGTTTCGTCAGGGGAAAAGGGGCATGGACATTATTCAGTTGCTTCCGCTCGGTGCGGCATTGCTGGTCAGTCTGTTTGCTCTAATTGCCGCTTTCGGTGCGCGTGCTGCGGCGGCAAGGGCCATGGCTGCGGCCGAAAGTGCCGAAAGAACCGCGGCGAGTCTTGTTCAGCTGCACCGTGAAACCGAACGGCTTCATCTTGCGATGCGGACAAATGTTTCGGCTCCGGTTCGTGCAGTGGCGGCGCAGGCTGCGCCATCAATGGTTGCTGACCCGGCGGCACGCCCGTCGAATCCAACGGATGCAACGCACCCGCTGGCGCCTTCAGCGCGTGTTGCGCCCAGTTTGGCCCCGGCGGCGCACCCGGTTCCGCCACCTGATCCGGAGATCGGACAGGAGGAGTCAACCTTGATTCTATCCCGGCCGGCGGTGGCGGCGCGGGCCGGTGACGGTTATCACGGCATGCCGATTCTGCGGGTTGTGGCCGGGGCCGAGCAAGGCCAGGACTTCACTTTGGCGTTTGAGCGGAATACCATCGGCCGGGCCGGAAGTAATCGGGTAACCTTGGCAGAGTCGAAAGCCTCGCGTACGCATGCAGAGATACGGTACGAAGGGGTCCGCTTCTTACTGCGTGACATGAGCAGCACCAACGGCACCTTGCGTAATGGCAAACCGGTGACCGAACCGGTGACTTTGGAGTTCGGCGACATCATCGCCATCGGCAAAACCGAGATGGTGTTTACCTGTGAAGGCTTCGACCTTAAAGAAGCCGAGCCCGGCCGTGCCATAGCCGCGTTCGAGCGCATGCTGGAACGCGACGGTAATTTTATCGCGGCGCTTCAAATACTGGCCTTTTTATTGGAACGCGATGTCGCCCGTAAACGTGACGCCGAAGCGGTCTGGCAGCAATTGAAACGTCTTGGCGGCTAAAGAAGAGGACCGGTCATGAAGCTTAGCGAGCTGCTGATTGAACCCGAAGTTAATCTGGAACTGGCACCCTTAATCGACGTGCTGTTTCTGATCGTTCTGTTTTATGCGGTGTCAAGCTCCCTGATCAGCCCGGAGGACTTGGATAAGCTTCAAGGTAGTCTTGCCGCTGCGGTCAGCGAAAATCACACTTTGGTCGAGCGGGTTAAAACGCGCGAAGCTAAACTGGACCAGATCGAAAGTGATCTTAGCCGGCGTACCGGAGAGTTGGCGGAGCGCGACACTCGCCTTGCCCGCTTGCGCGCTGAACTTGACGATAGTGCAACACAATTGACCAGACGCGGTGCGGAAATCACCGAAGCGCGGGATCAGATCGGGAAACTCCGCACCGGGCTGAGTGACGCCGAGTCGAAGCTCAGTGAGCGCGAGACCCGCCTTACGCGATTGCAAGAGTATTTGGATATACAATCCAAGGCATTGGCCGAACGAGAGCGGGTCTTGGCCGAACAGGCCAAACGCATTGTGATCGCGGATCAGTCACTCGATGACTTGCGCGCTAAGCTATCACAGAGTCAGGGCAGCGCCGATCAACAGGCGAAACAGGCGGCTGATGCACAAGCGGTCGTAGTGCGACTGGAGGCTGAAAGCCGGCAACTGGCGGAGTCACTGGCAAAGGAAAAGGCGGCTCATGAGGCGGATCTAGCAGCTGCGGCCGCGGAGTTGGAGCGCACGCGACTCCAGCTGACCGCGATTTCGGCCGAGAATGCAAAATTTGTCGAGAGCAAGAAGGCCGAAACCGATCGTACGGCGGGCATGGTTGAAGCACAGAAGAAGCTTTCGGAAAATCTGAAATCATTGATCGATGATAAGTCGCTCGGGGTAAGCCGGGTTAAGGATCGACTGGTGTTGGAGCTGTCCGACAAAATCTTGTTCGATTCCGGCAGCGATCAATTACGGCCGGAAGGCTTGCCGGTGCTGGCGAATGTTGCGAAGATACTGGCCAGCCGCGTTCAAACCTTGCAAATTCAGGTTGGCGGTCACACCGACAATGTCCCGCTGGGCTCGACCGGACGCTTTGGCAGCAATTGGGCGCTCAGTGCGGCCCGCGCGGTTAATGTCGTGCGCTTTTTGGCCGGTTCGGGCGGGATCGAGGCATCACGGATGTCGGCGGTCGGTTATGGCGAGTTCCAACCGGTCACCGCGAATACGACGCCCGAGGGTCGGGCCAGAAATCGTCGCATCGAAATCGTGCTGTTAGCTAAATAATATAGTGGTCCGGTTGGGGGAAATCATGGATATTCAAGCCTTGTTGCATGACTTTATCGGGTTCATTACCTATTTGTTTCACAATGGCGGAGCCGTTGTTTGGCTGCTGCTTGGCGTTTTGGTCTGGTGCTTGTGTATTATCGTGGTCAAGTCGGCACAGCTGCGCCATGGCCGGGTCATCAATCGACGGGTGGTGGCTCATATCGAGCAATTGTTGATCGACAACCGACTGGCCGAGGCGACGGCATTCTGTAAAAAGAAGTCCTATCCGATGACCCGGGTCATTCTGGCCGGCATTCTGCATTACGATCGTAGCGAGCACGAGATCAAGGAGCGGTTGGAGGAGGCCGGGCGTCAGGAAATTCCGTGGTTGCGCGCGCAGTTGACGGCGCTCCGTTCGATTGCTTCGGCGGCGCCGTTGATGGGGCTGTTCGGCACCGTGCTCGGCATGATTCAAGTGTTCAGCGTGCTCTCAAAGGGCGGCGTCATTCGCGGCAGCGATTTGGCCGGCGGTATATCCGAGGCCTTGATCACGACGGCTTGCGGTTTGGTGGTCGCAATTCCCGCTATCGTGTTTTACAACACTTTTACGACTCGGGTGACCAATCTGATTATTGAAATGGAACGCATTTCACTTAATCTGGTGGCGGTGTTGAAGCGAAATACCGCACGCTAGTGTACGGATGAGCACTTGTGTTTATTCGAACGGGTCGGGCGCGGGCTCCGCCGCAGCCTGACGCGAGGTGAGAAAAGCATAAGCCATCACCAGAAAATTCCCGGCCCCGACCAGCACGAACGGACCGTCGGGGCCGACGGTGTCGAACAACCAACCGCCGGCCTCCAGCATGATGATCATGCCGAGGCCGCTGGTGACATTCAGGGCGCCGATGATGGAACCGCGCAGGTCGCGCGGGGTCAGGTCGAATGCGATCAGGTCGGGCGCCAGCAAGGCGCCGGCCTGCCCAAGCGCGATCAGGGCCATCGGCACCAGCACGATCGAGCTGAACGGATTGGTCACCAAGCTTATCAGGACGAAGCCGGTACCGGAGATCGCCATGCCGGCGATGATGGTGTTAAGCCGCCCCAACCGCTCGATCACCAAACCTGAGCCGAGGCTGGTCACCACCAGCAGCAAGCCGGCGAGGCCGATCAGACCGCCGGCATGGGCGGCCGCAAGCTCAGGACTTTTACCGACCAGATCGGCGAAGTAAACGCTCCACAACATATAGAAAAGACTGATGACCGCGACATTACAGCGGGAAAACAAGGCGGTGACGAAGGCCACTCTCAGACCCGGCTCGGTTTTCAACAAAGCCAGCACCGGTTGCCACGGCAGCGGCCCGGCCGCTCGTTTCGGGGCGATGTCGGAAAGCAGGCGGTAAGCGAGCACCGCGCCCGCCGCGCCGAAGGCGGCGTTGAACAGCATAACCGGAACGACGCCAAGATGGCGCGGCATCTGCAATAATATAACAAAGACAATGGCGCTGCCAAACGCCATCATCGAAGTAACGTTAGAGATGCGGCGAGCCCGGTTGCCGTAATTGGTGAAGTCACCGGCTAAAGTTGATAATTGCGGCCAGACCGCGCACACGCCGAGCGACTGAGTAATCCGGGTCAGGTAGTAAAAGACCACGCCGCCGACGCCAATCAACGCTCCGAGTTGAAAACTAAGCGGAGCAAACAGCGCACCCAGGGTGCCGATGGCAAAGCCGCCCGTCAAGATTTTCACCCGGCCGACTCGGTCCGACCATATGCCGAGCGAGCCGATGACCACGAGCGTCAGCAACTCGGCCGCAACCTCGACGTTAGCATTGATCATGCCGGCACTGTCGAGCGAAACCCCCAACACCTTGCGCAGAAACAGCGGCTGCAACGCGGTGGCCAATGTCGTAAAGATCATGGTCAACGCGGCAATCAAATAGAGTGCATTCCAGCGTTGTTCAATTCGTGTTTCCGCCGCCATGCCCCGATTCCCGCTTTCATTTGGCAGGGATAATTCTCCGAAAGCAGTCCGCAACGCAACATGAAAGTCGAAGATATCACTATACCATTCGGAACGCCTTGGCATCCGGCCGAATCAGAGATATCGTTCGGGCTCGCAAGATACCGTTTTCGCTTTCGAATTCAGGGGATGTCAGGTGACCGAGATGGGCAGTCAGGACGGTACGGACGGCGCATCGGCCCGCCCGGCCGCGCTTTCGCAAGCACGCCAGCGCAATACCGCGGGGTGGAGTGAGCTGTGTGAAGTTGCGCCCTGGCGCAAGACGGAAGGTGCCGCCTCCGCACCGGCCGAAGCGCCGGCGGCGGTTTCGGCTCCGGCCCCGGCTCCGATCGAGAGCGAAGTTGTCGAGTCGCACCCGGTGATTGCGGACAAGGTCAACTCGGTACCGGCCGGATCTTCGCAAAGTCTGTTCGAGGCCTTTGATTCCTGGGCGCAATTGGAAGGTACCGTGCCGAGCGGCGGAGCAGACTCGGCAAGTGCCGCTTCGGTTCCGACTCCGCCCTATTCGCCGACTCCGTCCGCGCTGGCGACGATGCAACCGGTAAGCGGGTTGGTCTCGTTTTATGCTTGGGTCGAAGCTGAAGGCGGCTTGGCCGCCGCGACTGACGCGGTTCCCGCTGAATTACCATCGGGGCTTGAGTATCCATCGGAGATGCCTGCGGGGTTTGAGCAAGGGGCCGGTTTGGTCCCGGTTTTAGTCTCACTTTCACTTGCGCCCGCCTTACCGGAAGTCGCACCACAGCCTGCGCCCGAACCTGTAATACCGCCAAGCTTAAAGCATGACCCGGCACCTGTTTTGGTTGAGCCGGTTGTGTTGCCACCGGTCGTCAATGAACCGCCGCCGCCACCTCAACCGGTTGTTACGCCCGCGCAAGCCGTTGCGCCTGTCGCCATGGATATAATTGCAGCTGTCGAGTTAGCGCCGGTTCCACCGAAAAGTGTTCAGGCGCCGGTCATGCCGGCTCCCGAACCGGCTGAAAAAGTAGTTTTGAAGCCGGTGGTAATGTCTGCGCCAAAGCCCGTGGCAAAACCTGTGAAAAAGGCGAAAGCGGCAGCGTCTTCGGGCTCGTTGCTGTCTTCGATGATGGGGGCGTTCAAAGGCCTTGGCTTCGGCGGTCCGGCTGTTGTCCCTAAGTCCGGGGCTCCCGTAGTTGGGGTTCCCGCAGTTAAGGTGGCAAAGGGCGTGCCGATTAAGGCCGCGGCACCCGCCAAGGCTAAACCGCCCGTCAAGGCTAAACCGGTCGTTAAAAAGGCCCCGGCGAAAGCGGCGGGCCGGGGCGTGGTCGGCACGGTAGAGCGCGAAATCGGTTTCATTTTCGGGGCTTTCAAGAGCGCCGGCTCCGGCTTGGTCCGGCAGGCGCAGGCGGTGGTCGCACCGGCCTTCCCGGCAAAGTCTTCGCCAAAGCCGGTCGCCGGAAAACGGTCCGCCGCTCCGGTTCGTAAATAAAGCAAATTCAGGTACAGGAAGGGAAACCCGATGGCAAACCCGAGCGATAGTAAAAAGTTCCCGCGCCGCATGGTGGTTGTCGTATCGCATAAAGGCGGTGTCGGTAAGACGTTCTTTGCTGCCACATTGGTAAGTTGGATGCGCAGCCAGGGTATTGCCGTTGCTGCTTTCGATAGTGACGGAATTGTCGGCGGTTTGCGCCGGGTGCTTGGCACCAAGGGGCCGGACGGGATGCCGCTGGCCGATCAAGACCCGTTAAAGGGTTGCGCCTATTACGATATTCGGAGCGACCGCGAGCGCCCGCAATTTCTGGACTCGGTCAGTCTCGGCCATGCCCTGATGCTTCAGGATTTGCCGGGTGGCGCGGTCATCGATTTGCAACGAGTGGTTGATGATGGTGAGGGCTTGCGCCAGCTGTTGGATTCGTTCGATAGCGAGGGGGTTCGGCTGACCATCGTGCATTTGATCACCCATGTGATCGAGTCGGTATTTTCGGTGGCGTCCTTATCGCAATTGTTCGGACAGCGCGCCGACCATGTCGCCGTGCTGAATAAGAACTTCGGCCGCGAACTGAGTGATTTTCCGTTTTGGCATGGCTACGAGACCGCAAAAGGCGAGAAAAAGGGCGGGGCGACGCGGCGGCGTTTCTTGGAACTGGGCGGGGCCGAGATTGAATTTCCGGCGCTGGAACCCGGCGTGTTCGCCAAGATTGCCGCAGCCATGGAGCCGCCGACCAAGGCCGTGGTCAATGCCGAGTTGAAACTCTCGGAGCGCGGCACAATTCAGGTGTTTCTACGCAAGTTTGACGAACAAGTTCGCCGGGTCGGGCCGTTGCTCGGCATTCCGGCATAACGCAACGAGCGCGTGTGGGGATAGACGCGCCGGACGGGCTTAACGCCCCCGGTGCGCTTTCATCACCGCAGCGACACGCTTTTGAAAGGCATCCTGGGGAAAAGGTTTCGCGATGACGGCGGCAACGGTCAACCGTTCGTTGCGGATGGCCTGAACCATTTCGCTGTTAACCTGACCGGTAACCAACATGATCGGAGTGTAAAAACCGGTGCGCAGGTTCGATAAGGTCCGGATAATATCGAGCCCCTTCATTCCCGGCATGTCATGGTCAAGGACAATTAAACCATAGGGCTTGGAGGTAATAAGGTTAAGCGCCTCGTTACCATCGGTAACAGAATCGATAGAATAAAGCCCGATTCCTTCCATTGCAGTGCGCATATAGGTGATCATGGTCGGATTATCTTCGGCAACCAGAATACGCCATTTATGAGCAGCGCCTCGATTGGGTTCAAGCATCGTCTTTTGCCCCGGAGAATTGGCTGTCACTCAGCCGATCTAATGTAATTAGCGCGGAATTTATATCAAATTTTTGCAACTGATTCGACAGATCATTAAGGGTGAAGAGCAGGTCACGCAGACTGTCAAGATCATTCCCGACGGAAAGGTGTGTTTGCGCAACAGGTTCAGGCGTGCCGGCAAACGGCGTTGCGACCTGCAAGGCTTCGCGTAAAGCCGGGCGCAAGGCATCGACCAAAGCGGGCAACCGGTCGAGCGCCCCCTCATCGAACGCCACCTCCAGCGCAGCAGCCGGGTGTTGAACCGAAGACAGGGCGAGTGTCCCGGCAACACCTTTCAGAGAGTGGACCAGGCGCCGAGCTTCGTCATGATTGTGCTCGGCGATAAACCGGTCGAGTTCCTCCTCTGCCGTGGCGTAACCTTGGTAAAAGCTGGCAATCAAGCGTTGGGCCAGGGCACGCTTGCCACCGATCGCAGCCAGCAGGACCGGAAGCTCGAACGGCGGCAGGGCTTCGGGCAGGCCGTCACAGTCGGGCGCTTGATCTACCGGGGGCAATGTCAGCTCTTGTGCTGTCGGTTGTGGTTCAACCTTAATCCAACGACTAAGCATCGCGGCCAGACCGGCGGGATCAACCGGCTTTGATAAATGGTCATTCATGCCGGTATCAAGGCAGCGCTGACGCTCGTGTGCCATGGCATGCGCGGTCATGGCGATAATCGGTAACGTTGCGGTACCCGCCAGTGCCCGAATTTGGCGGGTTGCTTCCAGCCCATCCATTTCGGGCATCTGAATATCCATCAACACGGCATGATAGCGACTCGGTGCAGCGGCAACATGCTCAACCGCCTCACGTCCATTGACGGTGATATCGCAATCAACGCCGAGAATATCCAGCATCTCTGCGGCAACCTGCCGGTTGATCTCGTTGTCATCGACCAGCAGGACTCGCGCCCCCGCAATGTTCGTCGGGGCTTCCTCAATGGATTCAAGTAACTTATCAGTTGGGGTCGGTACGGTTTTAATCTCCGGTTGTGCTTGGTCGAACAGCGCTGAAATCGTGCTGAGCAGCAACGAGCGACCGATCGGCTTGATCAGGCAAGCATCAATGCCGGTGTCGTCAGTGTTGGCGCGGGCATTATGGCTGGTAAATGCACTGACTAAGATAATTTTTAGCTCTGAAGGCCGGGCAAGTCGGGCTCTGATTTGGCGTATGGTCTCCAGTCCATCCAGTTCCGGCATGATCCAGTCGATCAGTAGTAAATTAAAGGGTGCTCCGTTTGCGCTCGCCTCCACAATTCTTTCAAGCGCCTCCGGTCCCGAGGCGGCGGTTTCAACCTCAATCGACCAGTCGTTTAGAATCGAAGCCAGCAGGTCGCGCGCGCCACTGTGATCATCAACAACAATCGCTTTAATATGATGAATCAAAAGAACACGCATATCGCGCATCATTGAGGGCAAACCATCCAGCAAACCGGGTAGTGGTCCGGCCTCACCACTACCATCCTTGAATAGCTCCAGGGCCACGCTAAAGGAAAACTCGGTCCCGACGCCGGGGGTGCTTAACACGGAAATCGTACCATTCATCATTTCCGTCAGGCGTTTACAGATCACGAGCCCGAGTCCGGTGCCGCCATAGCGCCGGGTGGTCGAAGCGTCGGCCTGGGAAAACGGCTTGAACAGTCGGGAGAGTTCCGCCTCGCTTAAACCGATGCCGGTATCGCTGACAGTAAACAGCAACTCAATTATTGAGCCGCGGATCTCTCCCGAAGTAACGGTAATGCGGACTTCGCCATGCTCAGTAAATTTAATTGCGTTTCCGACCAGATTAAGCAGTATCTGTCCCAGTCGCAACGGATCGCCGACCATGACCCGGGGTACGTCGGAAGAGACGTGAAATAAAAGCTCCAGACCCTTGTCAAAAGCCCTGATAAGGGTTGCATTGGAAACCGAGTCGAATACCGTGTCCAAGCTAAAGGGGATATGCTCCAGTGTAAAATTACCGGATTCTATTTTCGAGACATCGAGAATATCATTGATAACTCCAAGCAGGGCCGTGGCCGAAGAAGTGATTTTGTTCAGATAATCATGTTGCTTTTCGGTAAGCTCCGTTTTCAGGGCAAGCGAAGACAGCCCGAGAATCGCATTCATCGGCGTCCGGATTTCGTGGCTCATATTCGCCAGAAAATCCGATTTGGCAGCGTTAGCTTCCTTAGCGACTCGGGTTTGCGTATCCAGTTGCTCGGTCAGTTTGACTAATTCCGTGGTGCGGAACGCCAGTGCGGTGTTATCGCTAAGGGTTCGTCTGAAATAGGCTGCCGCAATTAAAAGCGCAGCTAATAATGCGGCGGAGCCGGCTGTAATTAGTACAATCGTGTCTCGCCCTTCACGGCGAGCTTCGTCAAGTTTTCTTATCTCTGAATAAGCGTGAATAGTGATCCCATTTTCAGTTGTTTTGGCAACTGAAATTAAGACCGGTGTCACTCGGGAGCCGATACGAATTAAATCAGGAAATTCTTTGCTTCCGTAGTCGCTTAAACCGAGTGGTTCAATATTTACACGCCGATAAAGAGCAACTAATGCCGCCTCCGGCATTTGTTTGATTTGCACGGGGTTGATACTGTGCATGGTCCAGCTTGGCTCATGGGATAGAATAACCACGCCATTGATATCAGTTATAAAAATATTATTCAAGTCAACCCAGTGGCGCAATCGATCCAAACTGACTTTAAAAGCAACAACTCCAAGAATAACCCCGTCTTTGTGAACCGGAGCCGAAAAGTAAAGACCCGGAGTCTTCGAGACCTTGCCGACGGCAAATTGAGCCCAACGGCTGCCCGACATCGCCATGCTAAAATATTCACGATTACTGAAATTTACCCCAACCAGATTGGCGTCTTCAGCGTTACCGGCAGCGGCAACACAATCGCCGGCGGTATTAAGCAGCCAAACAAATTCGAATTTAAGTTCGCGTCGAATCGTCTCAAGATGCCGGTTGAGGGCCGCCAGGTCGGGCTGATTTGACCACAAAATCGCCCGACTCGGGTCAACGGAACGCGCCGCCCCCGCTCCGAAGCGGGCTGCCGCCGCGATAACTTCGGTATCGTCGGCAATTAAGGCCGGAAGATTATGCAATTGCTGAAATTCTTCGCTGACATGATGTTTAACCGCGTCAGCGGTCTCAGTGATGGCTCTTTTTTCCGATTCGATGATAGTGTGGAACCGGGTTGAGAAAACCCGATCGAGATTCAGCACCGCAATCCAGCCGATTCCGGCGGCAAGCGTGGAAACGCCGATAAAAAGCAACGCGGTTCGGGTAAGAATGCGCTTATAAAAGCTCAAGGTACAAACCCTCGCACAAGGTTTGACGAGAATAACGTAATGTCGAAAACCGGCACCATGACATTTTGCCGAATCCGCGGTATAAACACTGGTTACGGCACGGGCGACGGCGGTGCGCTCATGAACCGGGTCGCCAGGGCGCGACCGGGGCGAAAGGTGTGATGATGGGAAGGAAGCTGTGCACGGGCGTTATCCTACTATCGTCCTTTTATGCTTGGTTAATGACGGCCACAGGTATCCAATTAACACAGTATCGGCCGGCGTTCGCCGGAATTGTCGGCGAGGCTCAGCCGTATGTTCTTGCCGGATTGGTTCATTTCGCCATCACTTACTTTTATCTGAGGCTGGCTTCTCCGCATCGCATGGGGCAGCGTGAAGTTTGGAGCATGGTTGCCGCGGCGCCGTTGGTCTTTTTATTCGTCGCCTGGACCGTGTTCATGTCGTCCTATTCGATCATGTTCGAACGGCGTTCGGAAACGGCGCAGGTCGAATCGGGCAATCAGCTTCAATCGATTGCCGATGAACTGCGTGATCTCGACCGTCAGATTGCCGTTAATTATACCTCGACTCTGACCAATCTCGATCAGCGCCTGGAAAGCGAGTTGAGCAAGCCGGAGCCTGGGGTTATTAAAGGCTGCGGTCGGCGTTGCCGCGAAATCCGCGCCGTGCAAAGTGAAATGCAGAACTATCAGAATTTGCGTGCGCCGGTGTTGGGGCCGCCGATAATCGGCGCCGATCTGGCCCGGGCGCTCGGTCAGTTGGAAGGTGAACAACAAACCATCGGCGCGCGCTTGGCCGATTTCGACGCGGCACTGTCGAAATTCGGACGGCTTAACACCGTGCTGGCCGAGCGGGCGGTGACCGCGGCGGGGACTCTGCCGGTTGAAGAAGGCACCAGTCGGCTTTCCGCGCAGTTTCGCGGTCATCTCGAACGGTTGCGTATTAAATTGGCCGGCTTGCGTGATAACGAACGAAATCTGACCGATTCAAAATATCGCGGCTTGACCGAGTTGGTGAATGACTTGTCTTCGGTCGTCGCTTCGGGGCAGGTGCCGCGTATTCTTGATATGGTGACGATTCTTTTGATTGCCGTTGCCCCCGATTTTCTAAGCGTGATCATGGCGTTGCTGTCGCGCACCTTGGTGGTTGAGCCGGAGTCGGAGTCGGTCCGAACCGAGGTCGACGGGTTGGGCGTCATGATGAAGAGGCTACGGCGCAACCTGTTCCGCCGCTCAAATGCTAAGGACATGGAACAGGTTAAGGCGGTGGTGAAGGAGCATCTCAGCGCCAGAGTCAGGTCGGACATTATCAGTCCAGCCCCGGCGATGGCGCCGATCAGGGATTACTCACCCGAGCCGCCGCCGCGGGTCGCCACCGGGCCGTCCGGTGAACCGAAAGTAAAAGAGCCGGAAAGCATCTATCAAACTTTGGAAAAATTGTCGGTGCCCTCTAATTCTCGCTCCCGCCCCGGCATGAAGAGTGGCCGGAGTTAGGATGTGCGGCGCATCGGTTCGATGATGACTGCAAAATCCGGGTAAAAATAAAGCCGGGTCGACAGTGCCGACCCGGCTATTCTTTTGCAACGTCGGAGTTAGAGCTTTTCCGCCATCTCGTTGACCAGCGGCAGGCGCCATGTCCGCCCGAGGGCAACCGAAATCAACCCGATCACTGAAAACACCAGGATTACGGTTGAGGAAAAACTAAAAAGAAAGCGGCCGAACGGCAAAGGGAACATGAAGAGAGCGATGACACCCCAAATCCAAATCACCAGACCCTGCCGGGAATGGAAATGGACGAAGGGGTCGTTGCGGCCGAACAGCAACGGTACAAAGCATAGTATTCCGAGATAACTCAGGGCAGCCATCAATTGTGTACGTGTAATCATCGGATTTACCCCTGCGCCGGATAGAAGCCTTCGTCCTGCTCGCTTTGCTCAATCTCCTCGTCGGAGCCGAGCTGGCGGCGGCGATATTCTAAATAAGCATAGGTCGCAGCGGCACCTGCGGCAACCACTAGCACCGGCCCCCAGGCGCCGAGACCGAGACCGAGGCCGAGGCTCAGGCCCTTGCCACTCCAGATCGTGCCGCTTGCGGCGACGGCTTGCGCACCGGAAGAGGCCGCGGGCATAGCAACCACGGCCGCTCCGGCAGTCCCGCCGGCAACCTTTGCCATGGCAGCCTGTGTTGCAGCTTCTTGTTCAAGTCCGAGTAGCGGAACAGCCATTCTTTAATCCCCTTCGATCGGTTCACACCTCCCGGGGGCCTTCAGCGGTCACCGCTCGGGAAAGGACAGAGCCCGAACTATACCCGAGTCATTGCGGCTCAACAAGACAACATTCTGGCATATTCGAATGATAGGCTATTGAGAATTATTGTCATTTGCAATGAATTGGAGCGTTTAGCGCCCGGCGGCAAGACCGAAGAATTTAAACAGCGGCTTTGTTCCGGCATCCTTTGCCGTTTCATCAAGTTTTGTGGCAGCGGCAACCATATCTTTTAGACCGGAGATTCGGATAGAGCTTGATTTGCAGGATTTGATCAGTTCGCGTGTCCAGTCACGGACGTAATAATCCGCACTAACCGATAAACGCTTTAGTAAAGCAGATGAGTCGGGAGCTTGGAAATCATCTCGCGTCAGGATCAGGTTCTCACCATTCGTATAAGTCTCGAGTAAACCCGGCTCAAAGGTCAAGGCGCGCAAGGACAGTAACATAACTAAAATTGAAAAATGATCGATGGTTTCATCAAAATGATTACCGTGCCGTAACGGATGTTGCCAGTTGATCCCGCCGAGCAAGGTCGAGGGCAGGCCCTTTAACTCGGGCAGGTACATCGAGTCATAGTCGATTAACTTCAGCTTGCTGTCGGGTGTAATAATAATATTGTCATGCTTCAGGTCGCCATGTGCGATCCCGCGTTGCAGCATATTATAGCACAGCTTGGCCCAAGCCCGGGTCAGGGCCGCCAACGCCCGGCGGTTTTCACGGCGGCACAGTGTCTCGGTCGCAACCCCGATTGTGGTGCCTTCCAACCAGGGCATGACTACGGCTGCGTAATCACCGGCTGCGGCAATTGAAGACGTGACGTAAAGTTCGGTTGGCAGATACTCCAAATCAACCAGATAAGACGCGTTAGCTGTCTTAGAGAACTTAGTCAAAGCCCGATAACGTTTTTCCAGGTCGGGCATATCCCTGGTAAAGCATTTGACCGCGAGCATGGCACCATCGGCATTGCAGACCTTAAACACGCCGGCAAAGTTACCGGCCAAAAAACGCGGGTGACGCTGCGCATCAAGTTGAGGCGTAACCTTCAGTGTTGCAAACCTGATCTTGGCGTTCGCAACCGCGGTCTTGTAATCGGCAATCAGAGGAAGGGTCATGGCACATCCTGCTCGATTTCTATCATGATCACGGTTGAATCATCATTGGCAAGCACGCCGTCTTCGCAGCGCGCGGCGACCAAGGCGGAAAAACTCGTGTCGCTGTCAAGATGGTTGCGGGTTTCAGCAATCGTGGCGCCGCTGCGGTCCACCAACAGGCTGCGCATCAGATATTTTCCAATGCCATCGGTTGCCAAAATAACGGATGCTCGGGCGGGCAGGTCCAATTTACCGGTATTCAGTCGCCTTGCGTCCGGCATGGCTTGCCAGTTGAGTAAATACGGATCTCGCTCGAAGGCAGCAAGATCGGGCGGGTGTGAAATCATTATTTCGGGCTCTTTTTTACGGCGATCAAGCACTAATAATGGGCTGTCGCCATAGCCGAGCCAACGTAAAGTCAAACCCTGGTCTTCCACAGTCAACCAGCAGGCGGTCAAAGTGGCACAGGAACCTTCGCGCACGAATTTACTGTGTTTCGGCGGGTCGGCCTTGCACCGGGCGGCCATGGTCTTACGAAAGTCGAGACAAAAGCAATCAAGCCATTGATTTAACGCGTCGATATCTTCGATTGGCGCGGCCGGCAATCGCCCGACCAACTCCTGTGCCCACGGACCGCAAAAAAGTCCCGATGAACCGGCGCCGTCGGCCACCGCCGCCACGATAGCGGTTGCGGTCGAGGACAGTCTGAATCGGTCTTCATTCTGGCGAACCACAATGTTTTGGCCAATTTCATAGTGATCATTGCGCGGCTTAACCACGGAACAAGCACGGGCTAACCAGCGCGCGCCCGCACGGCCGGATACCGTTGATAATACAGTCCACTCGTTATTATCTTCATCCGGAACGGGTGAATCCCGAGGCGGCTCAGGTTTGAGGAGCGGCGTAGCAATCGGTTCCGGGCCGGCCGGAGTGATCATGGCCAACGGAGGCAGCGGAATTGTGGTCAATTGGCCTGATTCCAATTCGATTGCCGCAATTCGCAGCGCCGATACACGTTCGATAAGTGTTGCTCGTTCACCGCACAGCGCCATTACCTCTCCGGCAAGGCTTTGTCTCCGTTCACGGGCCTCTAAGGTTTGTTCCGCTACCCTAGCGTGACGTGACTCCGCCGTGGCGATCGCTTCGGCCAAGTCTTGCCGGGTGCGGCGGAGCGCCGCAATTTCGGTCAGCAACGCGTGGCGCTGCTCGACCAACTCCGCCACCTCACGGCTTAGAGCCGCGGACAGTTCCTCCGGCTCTTCCGGATTTTCCGGTTCTTCGGACATCCGGCGTCAGCCGCGCCGCGTCGCGCGGGCCGGCTCGGGCGGCGGCGCGAAGGTGAAAGCTTGACGGGTGCCGATATCAAGTAATTTAACCAGAGCTACCGCGTCGGCATTGAACGCCAGACCGCGAACGGTCGGTGTCGACTCGAGATCGCGTTCGAATATCTCGCAGATAATCGCGCGGTGACGTTGCGACAGTTCGCTCGACATATCAAATAATAGCTTTGCATATGGGTCGCGCGGCAACTGCATCGGGTTCCAGGGGAATAGAACCGGCGCTTCATTTCCTCCGGAAATATGGCAATTGATCAGCAGAGCATTGCCATCCGAAGTCTTAAGCGCGGTCAAACGCTGAGCCGTTGATAACAGTTCATCTTCGGAACTGACATCGTTCGCCATACCATCGGTAATATTGATCACCATTGGCGGAAATGAGGTCGGATGCTTATATATCCATTCTTCAAGGGTCGCGATTGCCAACCGGAAAGCTGCATTCATCGGCGTGCTTTCACCGGCAACCGGCTCGATCCAACGCGATGCGGTCACCTGCTCGGTGACTTGTTGACCGCGAACGACGGTGGTAATTTCGCGTTCTTCAATCTCTGCGTTGGCCGCGACTTCGGAAATAGAGACCAAGCGGTGTCCGGCCAATCCCTTGCGCCAACAAAATTCAGGGCGATGAGTCCGGCCGTAGCCGATGATGCCGATATCGAAATAATCACGCACGCCTTCATCACGCATGCAGCGGTTAACCAGCTCTTCCAGCGTGGAATTCAATGCATCGGCGACAACGGTTGCACGATTTATGGTGTTTCCCGCTTCGTCACGGCTGAATTCTTTGTCCATCGAGCGCGATTGATCGACCAGAAATAAGAATGCGCCACGACGATCACGGCTGATTTCCTGAGAATAGCTCACCGGTTTCCTCCGCTCACTGTACCGATCCCCGCGGCCCCGCTGCGAGGTATGCCGGATCATATCATCGGAATTAGTAAATGGAAGCGTGGCTTTAGTGCCGGTTATTTCGCGGGTGCGGTCGGCTCCTCGACAAAGGCGGTCTGGCAACTCAAGCCGGGCTGTTGTCCCAGGCCATTGATCGTCATCTTAAAGTCGAAACCAGCGGCAATACTTTCGGCCAGGTTAGGCGGACGCTCTGCCGGGTTGCGATCAGCCCGGATAAACCAGTCTTCTATTGAAGCTAACGGGTTGTCACCATTGATTTTCAGCACGGCCTCTCGCCAAGCTTTCACCGCGGCGATACAATAAGTTTCATTAACCATTTCCGGTAATCGAGCGGTCACAGCGCCTTGAATCGTGTATTTAAGGTGCCCGGCTTCAGACAGAGAAAAATCAACATTAACAAAGTCTTCGGCGGCCGCCCCGTTAACTTGATAAATTACTTTGATTGCATGAACGGCTTCTATCGTATTGACCGCTTTTTGCAGGCCCCAATCGAGTAAATTAACCGGCCGACTAACTAACCATTCCAAACCGGCCGGTGTTACTGGCTGTTGGGCGGGCGCTGCGGCCGGAGGCGTAGCAACCGGAGATGGTTGAGATGCGGGCTCGCTTGCTTTGAGGGCGGGGAGGACGGCCGGGGGTGCTGCGGCCACACAGGTTGCCGAAAGCTGCGGAACACGATGCCCGGCACCGCCGGCTTCCCCCAGCGCGCGTTTGCGGTCATCGAACAGGTTTTGCCGCGCTTCTTGACAGGATGCCATCGATGGAAACGGAACCTGCATTCCGGCCGGCGCCTGACCCGTCCAGAACCATGCGAAAATCAGGATTGCCGCATCCATGGCTCGCCCTTTCGGCGGTATTTGTGCACACGCGAAGAATACAGGAGTTTTAATAAGGGCACAGCGGTTTGCGTCGCCTGGGACCAGGTTGGTTGCCGCTTGTGATCCGAAAGCAATAGCGGCATTATCGGGCAGGCACGGGAGCGTTCAAAACCATGAGACTTATCCTTTTGATCATAGCGGTGATGATGGGCGCGGCCCCGGCATCGGCCAGCCAAAACGTGCAAGGCGGGGAGTGCCGCTATCGCCCTTCGTACAGCTGTGCGTTGGCCGATGATGCAATATCCCGCACGATCTGCACGAAAATCGAGTTGATGACCGCCGATTGCGCCATGGGTTACGCCTATCGCGATGCCCGCGCGCTACCGGGGGTAAATCTGAATGGCCGCTTGCATAAGAACCAGCGAGCCTGGATTCGTCAGCGCGACAAAGCCTGTGCCGAGCATCTGCATGTCGGTCGGCCCGGGCCCGGCTTGGCGGAGTGTCTGCAAACCCAAACCGAAAAGCGCCTGCTCTGGCTGATCGAACACTACAAATTGACGACTACAGACAAAGTTTATCAGCCGTTTGCCCGAGCGAAACCACAATAAATGACGTTAATGACGGCGCGAGTTCAGGTTCGGTGTGCAGCGGCATCGGGGTGGGTCGCCTCGAAGTCGCTGAACTGCTTGTCTGTAATCAGGACATGGCCGATTAGCCAATGACCGATATACAAGACCATGTCGTCAACGGTGGATTCCCCACTGCGAATCTTATAGTTATAGCCGTTAATGTTATCGATAAAATTCTTGTGCTGAGTTTTATGCTTCTCATAGTCGGGATAATTAAGCATAGCCATATACTTGTTTTCAAAAATAAAATGAAGCGTAATATATGACACGAGTTCTCTAAATTTATTCGGCCTTTCATCGACCTGCTTCGGGTCGCGTAAGCACTTTATAAATCCATTGTATTTGTCGACAATGACCTCGTGATGTTCCTGGTTGGCACTAACGCCGATAAAGCTGGTGCCGTCATCATCCAGCTTTCGCAAATTGTCGCAGATGTCTAAGACATGACTGTCGAACAGTGCCTTGAAAGCGCTCGCACTGAGGTTTGACATCGCGGCCCGACCTTCATTTTTCGCCAGGCTGCCGCGAGGGATTTCGCTGCACGTCCAACGCTACCATCTAAATAAGCACAGAGTGTGCAGCAGCAGCAAGTCTTGAATGTGATTGATGGTTATGTCTTGCTATCGGCATTTGGATCATAGCCGATTTCGAGATAGAACTTCTCGGCGGTATCATAGGAAGGAATCAGCTGGTCAAATCCAAGAGTAATAAATCGGTTACAGCCCGGCTTATCGCCGAGGATGGCAAAAGACCTTCGGCCGCTATCGATAAAAGTTCCAAGAAAAATCAGCAGGAATCCCAAGAAAAATTCATCCGGGTTTTCTACTTCTGAGACATTGGCAACAACAATTTGTGGTTTAGCGGCAATGGCGGCATCGAAAGCAAATTTGATGGTTGCTCCGTCTTCTCTGCACGGGCGACCTCGAAACAACGCACCGACAAAGTTGCCAGTATCGATAACTTTGATTGCCAGCCGCGGAGTTTCTCCGTAATAAAGCGTGCGGCGTACATGCCCTTCATCAGTATCGAGGGTGCCGCTTGAGGTTTGTTGAATCCGAATTTTTGCGATCCGCTTCTGAAACTCTTGAATTGAGAATGGCTTGGCGATCAAGGCGGAAACCGGAAGACGCTCTAATTGAATAGCCTCGACGATCTCGGGGCTAACGGTGGCGGTGATCAAAACGATTGCGGGCACGGCTCCTTGCCGAAGCCGTGCTGTCGCGCGGATGATCTCCAACCCCTTCATGCCCGGCATTTCGTGATCGAGCACGACCAGCGCATAGGGCGTGCGCAAAATCATATCGAGTGCATGTGAGCCGTTACCGACGGTGTCGACTTCAAAATAACCAAGTAATTCCAATGCAGATTGCACAAAAGCAATCATGGTTTTGTTGTCGTCGGCAATTAAAATGCGTCCACGAGACATATATTCGGCTCCGCCCCTTATCGCATTCGCCCCTACGTCGCAGCTCGTTGGTAGTAAGGTCGAATTGGACATTTTTCGTTATTTATACGCAAGCTGATTGAATAAGCAGCATCAGATGCGCTGCTTATTCAACCCCCACTGTTAATATTTTTAGCAGATGTTCAGCACCCAAGATCAGTCAAATTAGCATAAGTGCGACAAAATACCGCAGTTTGCGGTGCAGCATGACAATCGACAAGGGCCACGCTAAGGGATTAACCTTAAGTTAATGCCCTTACGGGGTTTTAACCGGTGTTCCGAAAGTGACGGGTGATTTCCGTCCGTCATTTGAATCGGACCACTAAACGTTTGGTTCAGTGCGATGCTCGTATCGCATGGTTCTGTACTTAAGGAGGCAAGGATGAAAGCTATCGGTGTGCTGGGAACGGTACTCATGCTCGGTTCGGTTTCATCGGCGTCGGGAGCCTGTATCAACAATCATACTGATGCAACTCTTTATGTTGATCAGTATTCTCTAGTATCCGAAGAAGATGTGTTCGCCGTAGCGCCGGGGCAAAGACTTTGTCGTGAGCATTCCGGATTAATTCACCGATATACGGCTGGCGTCATTCCCTATGGTGATAAGGCAAATACCAAATTATTTTACCTGACCAAAAATAGTGATGAGTTATTAGTTGAAGGTACATGCCCGACCGGTCGGGATTGCAGAAAAAGCCTTAAATTCATGCGTACCGACGGCGCCGCAACAACTGTAACACTGGCGGAGCATGTGGCGCACTAAGGTAAGCGCTGCCTCCGGCTTCGACAAATTCGGGACGAACCACCATGGCCGTATTTAAGCCGGCCATGGTGATTTTTTAAGACTTTATCGGCGCGAATTCAGTGCTTCGGAGAGTTCAGCCTCGTCTTCGGTTGGCGGTCGGGTGCTGCGATAGCTTTTCCACAGGGCATAAGCGCCGGCGGCGCCGATGCCGGCCAGCAATGCCGGCCCCCAGAATCCCAAACCGACGCTCAGGCCATAGCCGAAACCCTTACTGCCGGCGGTAACACCGGCCGCGGCAACTTTACTTGCGCCGGTTGTTGCCGCCGTCGCCGGGTTTGGTCCAAGTGCTGCGGTCATCCCTTTTGCCGTTCCGGTTGAGCCCGCAGCCGCGCCCCCCATAAGTCCGGACCCAGCGGGATAGCCGAGCAATGCGCCGCCGGCTCCCATGTGCAAGCCGTGACCCGCCCCAATTCCCATTCCCGCTCCGGGAACATTACCCAAAGGACAAAGTGGTGTAACCGGCATATCTCAGTACTCTCTTATTAACGAGTGAACGAAAAAAGTGATTTTTTGCCAGTCTGCTTTCTTTTCGCTTTCCGGCGCTGCCTCTTTATTGCCTGGTCCCGGGTTTCGATCCGGCCTTCGATCCATTCTCTGGCGGCGACCCCGCCGACCACGGTTCCGATCAGTGGAATGAGCAACCCGCAAGAGGCGACACTGCCGAGTGCACACAGGCCGAGATGCGAGGCCAGGGCCAGCCCCGCATTGCCGCCGATCATGGTTCCGGCGACTCCGCCCAATGCCGCACCGGCAACGGTCGCCTTATCCGAAACATGGTCGATTTCGGTTGAAGCTCTATTAATACCGACTGTCATGATGCGAGCTTGCCTTGCTGGTCATGGGAACAATGTTGAGCATCATAACATGGTGATGCACCGGCTTTCAAATCATGATCGACAGCAGGAGTTTCACGTCGAATGCCATCGTCAAGCTGAAATTCGATCAGTGTCAAGAGATAGGCGATTTCGCGGCTCAAATTTTGGACATCGGCATAGGCTTCGTCTGCGCGCTGGATCATCCGGTCTTGCAAGCATCGAATAATGCGGGCGGCTGCTTCGTGAAACTCGCGGTGAACGATATCAAGTAGTGGAATTTCACGCATGTCCCCGTATTTTTTCAGCCCGATCCGCTGGATCCAGGAGCCGAACTCGCACGAATCATGTGACTGGAGCGCCACACCTTTACCATAGTTCCGAAATCCGCGGTCAAGACCGGCGGCCCAGCGCAAATGGGCTAGTCTGGCATAAGTAATATCCAGTGATACGCTGGCATTCTTATTAGCCGGCGGCTCTAGCCAACGCGGATGCGGATCAAAAAAGCCGCCGATTGAAGAGATAACGGCCCGAGCCAGTGAGGGGCGATTGATAAATTCTAAATTCCTCAGCTCAACCAGAGTCAGCAAATAGATGATATCTTTGCTGATGTGCTGGGCGCCGACCAGATATTCACGGGTTTTAACTGAATCACCGTCATGCAGTGCAATCAGAGCATGTTCAACCGCATGGTGAAACCGGCGATGCTCGACCGTCAAACGCTTGATGTCTTCGCAGCCGCGATAGCGGGTTCGCGCTTCACCATGTAGCCAGATGCCGAGTTCACAATCCCGGTAATACTGAATCGCGGCGGGGGCGCCACCTTGGCCTTGCGCCATCGCGCGCTCGATCCGAACCAGCCAGTCGAGGTGGACCAGGCGGGCCATGCTGACGTCGAATGTAACTTTTACCTTCACGGAATCCTCCGGACCGATCGAACTTGACGGGTACCGATTATGGGACTCTTGACGGGGGCGCATTGCGAATTGACAGCTCAAGCCACTTTTATTGCGGCGCGCACTGCGGCATTATGGCGCAGTCATGTTGAGACCAGGGTGGCGCAGGTTTGCACCCTTACGTGAGGAACGAGCACTTGCGCGATCTGGCGATTCAAGCGGCCTGGCATGGTCTTGCGGAATGTGCGTCCTGCGCTATTCGGGATCTTGTGCTGTTTGCCGATTTGACCAGCGAGGATTTCAGTTCGATTCATCTGCCGATCGAGGATATCTGGCTGCCGCCGGGGACACAGCTTTATTGTGCCGGGGATGCCGGCGGGTCTCTCTATACAATTCGAGAAGGCTTGCTAAAGCTTGAGCAGTATTTGCCCGACGGTACCCGCCGAATTGTCAATCTGCTTGGGCAAGGTCATGTGGGCGGACTGGAAATCATGTCGTGTGGGACGTATGAACATACGGCCATTGCTTTGCAATCTTCGACCGTCTGCCGGATTCCTAAAGAAGTTGTTTTGCGGTTGGCGCCGAAACTTCACACTCAGTTGATTAACAAGTGGCATGACTCGATGGTGCAGACCCAAGCGTGTCTGCGAGAATTTACCAGCGGTAGCGCACGCCAGCGTTTGGCTCGGCTCTTTTTGATGCTGCCTTCACGTGAGGGCGTTCGGTTTCAGTTGTTCAGCCGCGAGGATGTTGGTGCTTTGCTCGGTGTTACACCGGAAACGGCCAGCCGGACGGTGGGAGAGTTGAAGCGTGCGGGAGCTGTGCGTGAAATATCGAGCAATCTTTTCGAGCGCGACATCCCGGAGTTGGAACGAATCGCCGGCGAAAAGTGATTACAAGTCCGATGCCTGTAAGCGGCGCAAGATCGTGGTTGTCGGCCGCACCGAAGGACGGCGCAGCGCC
>SESF01012315.1_pt1 | contig 33596 bp, 41 predicted proteins | sample 3171521 | NCBI WGS metagenome assembly SESF01 (sample SAMN10866945, study PRJNA518727) | freshwater metagenome | biome: subpolar coniferous forest; feature: holomictic lake; material: water; isolation source: holomictic Lake 227, 6 m and 8 m depth | place: Canada: near Kenora, Ontario | collected...
TAAAATTTACTTGCTCATTTTTTGCGCGATCATATTCTTCTTGATTTATAACTTTTGTATCGAGCATTCTTTTTAAAACAAGGTTTTTACGATCATCAAGTGCTGTTTTGTGGCTGCCATATGGTGAATAGTAGCTTGGGGCTTGTGGGAGGGCAGCTAAATATGCTGCTTCTGCTAAATCAACATCTTTTGCACTTTTACCATAAAAAGTTTTACTTGCTTCTTCTACTCCATACATATTTCCACCCCAAGGGCTTTCATTTAAATATAAAGCCAAAATTTCATCTTTGGTATATTTCTTTTCAAGTTTAAGGGCTAAAATAATTTCCTTAAGTTTGCGAGTTGGTGTTTTGTCTCCAGTAAGAAGGGTATTTTTTACTACTTGTTGAGTGATGGTTGATCCTCCTTGTGCAAGTCCAAGTGAAAAAATGTTTGCAAAAAAAGCTCGGATAATAGATGTTGGTCTTACACCATAGTGACTATAAAATTCAGTATCTTCAATAGCTATTACTGCTTTTGGAATAAAAGGAGAAATATTTGAAAGTGGAACAACTGTGCGTTTTACATCTTTACTTACATCATAAAGCACAATCTCTCCAGTTCTGTCATATATTTTTGTAGATTGAATGATTTTTCGCTGATCAATAGATTGTAGATTGGGAATATCGAGAGTTGCTGCCCAAATCACAGCTAAACCAGAACAAAAAATCCCAACAGCAACTAGGAAAATAATGAGGTTTTTTACATTTTTAAACGGAGTTTTTTTAATTTGAGAACCCAAAGAGGTGTGCACACCATGTTTGTGAAATAACTTTTTCATTGGATATATCCTAGCATAAAAAGACAAATTTGGCTTTTTGTGGTACAGTTTTTTCATGAAACTTAATTTTGGAAAAAAAATAAAAATTGATACAGATTTACAGAAAGTCGAACAAATTCTTACTAGGGGGGTGGAAGATGTTTTCATAAAAGAGTCACTCCAAAAAAAACTTCTTTCTGGACAGCAACTAAGAATAAAATTTGGGGTTGATCCAACTAGTTCCAAGATTCACATAGGAAGAGCGAGTGTAATACGTAAACTACAAAAATTTCAGGAGCTTGGTCATAAAATAGTTTTTATTGTTGGAGATTTTACGGCACAAATTGGTGATCCCTCAGATAAACTTGAAAAAAGACCAATGCTCTTAAAAGAAAAAATTCAAGAAAATTTAAAAACCTACAAAAAACAAGTTGGGACACTTCTCGATTTATCAAAAGCAGAATTTCATTACAACAGTGAGTGGCTTGGTAAGTTGGGTTTTCAGGAGATTTGTGAGTTGGCAGAAAGTTTTTCGGTTCAACAAATGTCTAATCGAAGAAATTTTAAAGAACGTTTTGATAAAGGGGAAGAAATTTCTCTTCGTGAATTTATGTACCCTCTTATGCAAGGATATGATTCTGTTCAAGTTAAGTCTGATGTAGAAATTGGAGGGTTTGATCAATTGTTTAATGTGAAGGCTGGTAGAATTATACAAAAACATTACGGAATGAAAGAACAAGATGTTTTAACTACAGCAATGCTTGAAGGCACTGATGGTAGAAAAATGTCTTCGAGTTGGGGGAATGTAATTGCTATTACAGATGAACCAAGTGATATGTATGGAAAGGTTATGTCTGTTAAAGATGATTTGATCATTAACTATTTCACAATAGCAACGGATGTGAGTTTAGAAGAAATTGATCAGATAAAAACCAAACTCACTTCAGGTATAAATCCTCGCGACATTAAAATGCGTCTAGCGAGAGAAATAGTAACTTTGCATCACAATAAAGAAGCCGCTGAAAAAGCAGAACAAGACTTTATAAATACTTTTAGTAAAGGTGGAATACCAGAAAACATTGAAGAAATATCTGCTGAACCAAATGAAAAAATCGTAGATGTGATTATGAAAGAAAAAATTGTTGAATCAAAAGGTGAGTGGAGAAGGCTTGTATTGGCGGGTGCAGTTTCAAATGCAGAAACAGACGAAAAAGTCACATCGCCAGATGAGACAGTAAAAAACATAACACTCAAAGTTGGTAAGAGGAGGTTTGTGAAGATTATTGTTAAATAATTTAAACAACAAAAAATCGCCGAATGGTGGTTTTTTTGTTAATCTAGTTTTAGAAGTTTTCCTTGTATTTTTACTTTAGCAAACATTCTGTAGAAGAAGAAAATAACAACAGCGATATAAATTATATTAATGCCAAAAGATAATATTATTTCGTGTAGGGGGAGGGTGCCGACAGAAATTACTTTTCTCATTCCTTCAAAAACATAAGTTGAGGGAAGTATATATGAAAACCACTGAATTGCATGTGGTAGCGCAGAGACTGGGTAAAACACAGCGCTGAATGGTTGAATTAGGAAGATGAGCCCAAATGCCAAAACTTGTGCGGATGTTCCGAAACGCAAAATAATCCCTGTGGTAAAAAGGCCTAAGACCCATCCAAATATAAGGAGGTTAATTAAGAACGGAACTGTATATATTCCAAACTGGAAAATATTGAAATGATAAAAAAGAAAAGACAAAATACTTAAAAGGACTCCTGTCATTCCAATCCTTACTAAACCAAGAAGAAGTGTTGAGGCTAAAAATTCAGAAACTTGAACCGGAGCAACAAATACATTAAGTATGTTTCTTTCCCAAACATCTTCCAGAAAGGCTACCGACACTGCATTTTGTGATCGACTCAAAAATTCCCAGAAAATCATAGCTCCCAAAAACAAACTTACTATATTTAGATTTCCTAAATTAAGCCTTTCAAGATACAGGCTCAAAAATCCCCACATTAAAAGTTCTAGAATTGGCCAGAAAAATACATCCATAAGTCTCGGAATACTTCGGGGGTATAAATACAAATGTCGCATGAACAGTCCTTTTACTCTGTGAATTTTTATCATGATATTTAATTAATTAATAAAATTATTCTTCACCTCGTGCAATTGCCAAGAAAACTTCATTTAAATCTTTTCTTCCATATTTCTTTACAAGCTCACTTGGCACCCCTTGGTCCTTCAATACTCCTTTGTTTATAAAAATAACAGTGTCACAAAGTTCTTCTATCTCTGCCATATTGTGAGATGTGTAAAGAATGGTAACTCCTTTTTCTTTTTGGATTTTCTTTAGAAGTTTTCGAGTGCGATCTGCAATGTCTGGATCTAGGGAAGATGTTGGCTCATCTAAAAGCAATAATTCTGGGTCATTTAGGAGTGCTTTAGTGAGGTTGAGACGTGTTAGTTGTCCTGTGGAAAGAGACGATGTCATTTTTGGGAGAAGGTCTCTTATGTTGAAATAGTCGGCGAGTTCATCAACTTTCTCTTTTACATTTTTTACTCCATAGAGTCTAGCAAAGGTGTATAGGTTTTCGTAAACTTTTAAATTGCTAGGTAGGGAAACATACGGAGAAGAGAAATTCATTCTATTTAAAATATCCTCGCGACTGTTTTTCATTTGAAGACCAAATACCTCTATACTTCCTTTTGTGGGAGTAACTAGGTCTAGAATCATTTGTATTGTAGTAGTTTTTCCGGCGCCGTTTGGACCCAAGAGTCCTGTAATAGTTCCTTTTTTTACATTAAAAGAAAGGTTGTCAACCGCACGAGTTTCAGAGAAATCCTTTATAAGATTATTAATGGAGATTATATTCATATCTTTATACTAACGCAGTTTTTCTATAGGACAAGTATGAAAAAACCACCTTAGGTAAGGTGGTTTTTTCATTAAACTTCGTATTTATCGTTGAATTCAGAAGATCCGTCATCTATACCATCTTCATCATCATCCTCTTCAACTTCCTCTGGAATATCAAGTTCCTCAATTTCAGCCAGGTCTGGATCCAACTCTTCATCTAACACATCTTCAACTTCAAAATCAGAAGCACTAAAACTATTTTCCCCAAGTTCGTCCTCATCTGTTTTTACTTCGTCGTCTCGCATTTGATTACAATATAATTAATATTTTTAATTTTCTATATTTGTACCAAATGTAATTTATTTTGCAAGGGGTTGTGGGTTGTGGATATTTTACTTAACTTTGTTGTGTGCAAAGTAGGTTAGTCCTATTGCAATGGAGTCATACTCATCATCGTGTTTTATTTCTTTGTCTAATTTTATTAAAAGTGGAATCATTTTTATGATTGATTTTTTATCAGCATGTCCGTCGCCAGCAACAGCGCTTTTGATTTGGGGAGGAGAGTATTCATAAATAGAGAGGTTGTGTCTTGCTGATTCGTAAAGAATTACTCCTCTTGCCTCAGAAACGTGCATAACTGTTTTGTGGTTGGTGGTGAGAAATAGTGTTTCAATAGAAAGTGCTTCAGGTTTATATTCATCAATTATTTTTGAAAGCTCTTGTCCCAAAAGAGAAAGACGTTCCGCGTGAGTATTTATTGTTTTTGTTTTAAAGCAATCTGAGTAGAGGAGTGTTTCTTTTTTGTCTCCTGGATTTTTCTCAAGAATGGCAATTCCAAGTCTTTCGTACCCAGGATCTATGGCAAGAATTTTCATAAGAGTATTGTACCAGAAAAAAACCACCTCTAACGAAGTGGTTTTTCACTTAATCTATTCAGCATTTGTGTAAACATTCTGTACCTCATCATTGTCTTCAAGTTCCTCAACTATTTTTTGAAGAGTCTCAAGATCTGAATCCTCAAGGGGTATTGTTGAGTTGGCTACCCATTCCATGTTTTGTTTACTAAAAGCCCAAGCGGCGGACCCTGGTGTTGCTAAAGCAAAACCATTTTTTGAAAGGATGTGTTTTATTTCCTGAGCCGCCTTGTTTCTGTTTTCAGTAAGAGCTTCAATAATCATCGCACAACTCCCTGGTCCGTATGCCTCATAAGTAATAGCTTCCATTTGTGCACTCCCAGTTTCTCCACCTTTTTTTACAGCTCTTTCTATTACGTCTTTGGGTACGTTTTCTTTCTTTGCGCGTTCGATAGTTGCAGCGAGGGAGGGAGATGAAATATTTCCACCAGCCATTTTCGCTTCAAGGGCAATTAACCTAGCGTATTTTGAAAATATTTTACTCTTCTGAGCATCTGTCGCTCCTTTTTGTCTTTTAATTTGTGACCATTTATTGTGTCCTGACATAGTGTATATAGATTACTCGGCATTAAGGAAAAATGCAATTTTTAATGAGATTGGTTTAATTTGGGTAATAAAAAACCACAAGATTTCTCTCATGGCTTAAAAACTTTTCTAGTGGCGACTGCTGCCAGCTCCCCTGCTGACGTGGTTACCACTACTACGACCTCCTCCTGTGTACTCTCGGTTTCCACTGCGACCGCTGCCATAATCTCTATAGCTGTTTCCAGACCGAGGGTCACAGCTAGAATCGCGACGCTCACGAACGGGCTCACAATCACGAGACCTCGATCTGTCCTGGTCTTGCCGAATGTATGTTTTCCGAGAATTGTCGTTGGTGGTGTTTACGTTGTTTGTAGAATTTATGTTATTGGTGGTATTTATGTTGTTTGTGGAGTTGACCACACGGCTATTCACCCTTTGGCCTACTGGCCTAACATTTCCTCCCCTTGAATACCCACGGCTGAAACTTAAATCATTACAATTTCCTCCGACTATTCTTCGTCCAAACACATCCAAGAAAATTTCCGGAGATGGTCCTCCACAATCATCATTTATTCTCGATCGGCCGTATGTAGCACCAGTCTCGAATTCTTTGTGGACCGGGTATGCACGAGTTTGTACAACTTCTCTTACTTCTGGTGGCCTTACACAAACTTTTGGTCGTGGTGGTGGAATTCTGCATTCTGCTACCGCAACAGGTTTATCCAACACAAGTATTCGATTAAAGAATGTGTACATACGGCAACCCTCAATATAAAGAGGGGTGCCATCGTTATCGACATACACATAAGCTGTTTTTTCTGGGTTGAACCTGCAGAGCACCATAACTCCTTTAGAATTTTCATTCCAAAATTGTTTGCCGTCGAATTGGTGGGCCGAAATTCTCTCAAGTTTTTTTAAGAGATCCTGGCCTTCAGGTGTATCATATGGTGGTTGAGAGACGATGGAATTGTCTCGACCGTTAAGTGTGACAATGTCAAAGCGATCATCAGCTTTCGTTGAAAGCGTGCCACTTGTAAGTATTGTCAGCATGACAAGGAACTTTACTGTAGTTTTCATTCTTACTTCTCCTCCTTTTTGTACTGAGTTTTGGGTTTGTGGGAGTAATACTCACACTTAACCTCTTAGGTATAATTGTGCACCTCTCCAAAATTAAAGTCAAGCAATAAAAATCCCGTCGAAACCTATGTTTTCAACGGGGATATTTGTTATTTTAGATGGGTCAGTCCCTCTCGTTAAGGTACTCGTATCCAGAATAACTTGAGCGAATTGTGGGTATGCCAGTTTGGACGTCATAATACATATCTCCAAAACATGTTGGTTTTGTGACTCTGGCCTCGATTGGAAAACCAATAGCAAGTGCATATTTTCCATTTGAAACCGCACACCCTGTTTCAAATAATGAGCATAAAATTACTATTCCCCCCAAAAAAACTTTCATTCAAACCTCCTTTTATTACTGAGTTTGTTCAGTGTCCTTTACTGAACATTTTCTTAATTATCTCATGAAGAAAAATAAAGGCAAATAAAATTAGGGATTCAAGGTTTAGATGTTTTTATAGCAATTTGCTTTGTTTTTCTTTTGGGTATTCAATATTTAAATGCGCGTATCCGGCCTCTGTCACAACTCTTCCTCTTGGGGTTCTGTCTATAAAACCAACTTGCAAAAGATAGGGTTCATTAAACTCTTCTATGGTACTTTCTTCTTCAGAAAGTGACATTGCCAAGGTGTTTAGGCCGACCGGTCCTCCTTTAAATTTATCTATAGCTGTTTTGAGAAGATGTCTGTCTGTGTGAATTAATCCCATTTCATCAACACCAAGAAGGGAAAGAGTTTCCTCTACTATATCTTTATCTAAATCTTTTTTGTGTACTTGCGCGAAATCACGGCAACGTTTCAAAAGATAGTTTGCGGTTCGTGGAGTAGAGCGGCTTCGTTTGCCAATCTCATTTGCAGCATTGTCACTTATTGTTACTCCTAGTATTCTGGCGGAACGTTTAACAATTTCTCGTATTTCATCATTGGAGTAGAACTCTAGTTTAAACACTCCTCCAGAAAATCGTGAGCGAAGTGGAGAAGAAATCATAGCGATACGAGTTGTTGCTGCAATTAATGTAAAAGGAGGAAGCTCAAGTTGAATGGTTCGTGCAGCTGGACCTTTGCCGATTATAATATCAAGAACACCAGACTCCATAGCAGGGTAGAGGATTTCTTCTACTGTTTTGTTTAGTCGGTGAATTTCATCAATAAACAAAATATCACCAGGGGCCAGATTCGTAAGGATAGAAGCAAGGTCTCCAACTTTTTCAATTGAAGGACCAGAAGTAACTTTCATCTGTGCTCCTATTTCTTTTGCAATGAGGTGGGCGAGGGTTGTTTTTCCAAGACCAGGCGGTCCATAAAAAAGAATGTGCTCTGGTGGATGATTTCTTTCTTTTGCGGCTTGCAACAAAATTCCAAGGTTATCTTTTATGTTTTTTTGTCCTACATATTCTTCCCACACGTCTGGGCGGAGGGTTTGGTCTAGAAAAAGTTCGTCTTTTTCTGGCTTTGTTACTTGGTCTTTCGGCATTGTGGCCTTATTATATCACGCAAAATAAAAGAACCTATACAAAAAGGTTCTCCACAGCTTATGCACATATTCCCAGCATGGACTTGACAGGAATGATGTGTTATGCTAGGATATACGAAGAGCCTGAGGTACGGGCTTTTTAAATTAGTCCTAGTACTTTCAGAACATAAATTTCTAAGCAATTAGATGTTCCACATTTATTGGCTTTTCTTCGAGGACATCCTGGTACCCTTGTGGTCCGCTGGGGTTATCCTTAGAAGCGTTGTCTCGCTTCTCACATCTGGTGAGAAGTATTGCTTAGAAATTTATAGTCTGAAAGAACAAAATCACATTTCACATTCGTGCGGGATGTGATTTTTGTTTCCCGCAAATTCCATATTACTCACTTTCTATTTTATGGCAATCAAATCTGCTGTGGACAACTTTTTCTTCCTATATATTTGTAACACAACACACATGAATGTAGTATGAAGAAAAAAACTCCACAAATATTTGTGGAGTTTTTTTCTTAATCTTCTTCTCGTATGTCCACCACTCGCTCAAGTTCGCTAAGTGTTGTTTTTCCGATAAGTACTTGCACAATACCGTATTCTTTCAGTGTCAGTATTCCCTGTGAATGAGCTGCTTTTCTGATATCACGTTCACTTGGATTTTCACGTAAGAGTCTTTCTATGTCTGCGTCTGTTTTAATTCCTTCATACAGACCAACTCGTCCTTTGTATCCTGTACTATTACATTTTTCACATCCCACTGCTTCGTATATTTTTCCAATCGGTACTCTTTCGTTTGGGTCGTAAATACCTTCTATTATTTTTGAAATTAATTCTTTGTAGTCTTCTGGAATATCAATTTCTTTTTTACAAAACTCACACACACATCGCACAAGACGTTGAGCAAGTGAAAGAGTAACTGCTGATGTGATTGATTTAGGATCGACGTCGAGATCTATGAGACGGGGAAAGGTTCCGGCGGCTGTGTTGGTGTGAAGTGTTGAAAGTACAAGGTGTCCTGTTTCAGCGGCTTGTACTGCCGTTTCTGCGGTTTCAGCATCTCTGATTTCTCCAACCATGATTATATCTGGGTCTTGTCGAAGGGCGGCTCGAAGTCCTGCTGCGAAAGTGTACCCTTTTTTTGCGTCTGTTTGAGTCTGAACAATTCCTTCAAGGTGATATTCGATAGGATCTTCGATTGTGATAACTTTTACTTCCATTGACTGCACTTTTGAGAGGAGTGCGTAAAGTGTTGTGGTCTTACCAGAACCAGTTGGGCCTGTTGTGAGTATCATTCCGTTTGGTTTGTTTGCTTCATGCATTATGATGTCAAACAATTTTTTAGGAATACCAAGTTTCTCAAGTGGAACCTGAATACTTTTTGGATTCAAAATACGCATCACGATAGATTCACTGTAAGCACCTGGCAAAATAGATGAACGAATTTCAATGTTGCTATCGAAGATGGTTATACTGAACCGTCCATCCTGTGCCATTGTTTTTATATTCAACTTCATTCCTGAAAGCAGTTTGATACGTGAAAGGAAAAGTTGGTGTGTGTCGTGGTCAAAATGGATAATGTCTTGAAGTACACCATCGAGTCGATATCTGAGACGTACATATTTTTCTTCTGGTTCAACGTGGATATCTGAAGAGCCTGTTGCAATAGCTCCTGCCATGACAATTTCTACAATGCGAGAAATCTTAAAAGATTTTTTCATCGCAAGCACTTCTGTAACTTTTGTACGAATATCTTCAATGGAGCGTACTTCTTTTAAAAGTTTTGTGATCTCATCGTTTGAAACATCCAAAGATCCAGCTTTTGTTTCCATAGCAAAAGACAAATCTTTGTAGCGTGACCATGCTTTTTCAAGACTTGCTTTTGATGTCATAAACACTGTGGGAGTGTAGCCTCTGTCCTCAAATTCTTTCAGTTTCTCTTTTGTGATTTCTTGATTTGGGGAAATTATAGCAATATTTATTTTCTTTCCCACACTATCAAACACAGCCATCGAAGCTTCTCTCGCGACTGCTTCTGGCATTAGACGTAAAGCATCTGTGTTTATGGTTATGGATGAAAGATCTACATATTGCAAACCATATTTTTGAGATAAAATCTGAGCCAAGTCTTCTTCTTCTTGTTTAAGAAGAAAATCAACTTTTCTTTTTTGTTTGTCTTCGTCAAATTGAACTGTCATATGGGAAGTATTATAACGCAGAAAATTTAAAAGTTATATGGAATAAGGGGCAGATGGCACTTGACATATTCTTATATTGTGGCAATCTCTGGAACAGGGAGGGAGGTTCTATGAAAATTATCATAGTAGAGGATTGTGAACAGGGGAGAAATATTTTAAGAAAGTTGTTGGTAAAACGCGGGTACGAAGTCGTTGTTGCTTGTGATGGCAACGAGGCGTTGAGTAAAATTTGTGCCGACCAATCTATAGGCATTGCGCTTGTGGATTGGAGTATGTCTCACATGGATGGTGTAACACTTGTTTCCAGAATTAAAAAACTGAAAGACAGATATGTTCACACCATCATGGTTACGGCACGCACTACAATTCCTGATGAATGTCATGCACTCGATTCGGGTGCTGATGACTTCATTAGGAAACCTTTTGGACTTGCGGAATTGTCTGCTCGGATACGTGTAGGGGAAAGAACCCTTGCGCGCATGAAAGAGCAGAGTGATTTGGCAAATAAAGACGCTCTTACACAACTCGCGAATAGGCGAAAAATTCATTCGCAAGTTGAAACATGGCTCCAACAATCAGCATCTTTGGCTGTTTGTTTGATTGATGTTGATGACTTTAAGGAAATCAACGGGAGTTATGGGTATGAAATGGGCGACGAGGTTATTAAGGGTGTCGCTGAGGTGTTGTCTCATTTCAGCAGTGAAAGCGTGATCGTGGGTAGGTGGGGAGGAGATGAAATGATTCTTGTTTTCCGTCAATTTACTAAAGAAGCAATATCTGCAATGGCTCAGGAGGTTTTCCGAGATGTAAAGGAAATGTCTCAGCGTTTGGATGTGTTTGTAACCATAAGTGTTGGTGTGGCCATTGGTCAAAAAGGGCAGAAATCGTCCTTTGACGAGCTTTATAGCGATGCTTTGGCAATGCTTCGTATCGCTAAAGAAGACAAAAATACCATATGTATATGAAAGTCGGGCGAGGAACCTAGGTTCCTCGCCCTTTTATTTTGCATAAAATACTTGACAAAACATGTGGTTGTGATATAATTTATACAACATAAAAAAGCAGGCTTCAAGGCATTCCGCCTTAAAAGCATAAAAATTTAACAAGAAAGGGCCTTTTTATGAAGAAATTGTTCATTCAAATATTGGTAGTTGCAGTTTTGGTGGCTGGTCTGACCGGGTGTCAGACTTATGTGGGCCCTTCGGCCTACTCAACTGGTGGGGGACGTGGGACCGTTTCGGCACCTCGTCAGACGAGGTTCAACTCGGCTGAAGTTTTCAGAAATCAACCCGTTCAACCAACAGCTGCGGCATTGGCCAACCCTACTGTGTGGGGCGCTACGGCTAGTACGGCATATTGGATTAACGACATGAGGAACGGCACGGCTTGTGTCCAACCTGTGTCCCCCAACGAGCCTGTACTTTTCGACCGTGCAAACGGCTGGATGTGGAGGCCGGGGTGCGGCAATCGCGTGGCTCCTTCTCCTCAGGAGGAAGAAGTTGCGACCAGTGCGGGTATCACCCAAAACATGACTGTGGTTCAAGGGCCAAACCCTTGTGTGGAAACAGTTGCATGCATCATCGGAGCATTCATTCCGAGGATTGATGTGAATTTTGTTCCAGCAGGGAATGGTTACTCAGGTGGTTACTGTGGTGGTTACCGCCAACAACAGTTGCGTCGCCAGTATTACCCACAACCTCGGCACTGTCGTACCCCTTCTGTGGTATATGACCGTTGTGGCCGACCTGTGGTGGTTCGGGGTTATTAACACCCTAACCAGTTTAGGTGTAATCGCGAGTGAGAGTCCTATCCTCTCCTCGCGATTTTTTATTACCTAAAGGGCTTGCTTTTTATAAAAAAGATGCTATAATGCATAGAGTAAATTCAACAAAAAACTTTAACTGATTAGAAAGATTTGTAGATGAAAAATTCGTTCCTTGCCAAATTTGGTTTGATGTTTGGTTTTGTCAGCCTTCTTTTTTTAGCGGGCTGCGACTGCAAACACAAAGTTCGTGTCGTTAGGGAAGTGCGGGAAGTTGTTCGGGAAGTACCTCAACCGATTCGCCCACCGTTGCCTACCGTTGATTACAATTGTTTCCCTAGGCGTTTTCCTAACACATGTAGACCACAATTAAATTGTGTTCCAATGCCAGTTTATCGATGTGGTCGCATTTGGGTACCTGTCAGGGTCCCCGTCCAAGTTGCTGCCCCATTCCGACATCATCGTGTCACAGTGTTCCGGGGTTATTAATCCTCGAAGAATTAGGTGTAATCGCGAGTGAGAGTTCCATTCTCTTACTCGCGATTTTTTTATTGTCTTAAAACAACATGAGTTAAAGCAGCGCTTGACAAAACACCGGTTTATGCTATAATCATAACATACCTAGTTTACTGAAAAAGCTTGTTATTACCGTGTGGTAGTGACTTAAAGCTGAAAACAACAATTTACAGGAGGAAAAGGTATATGCAAACGTTCTTTACAAATTTAGGTCGGGCGCTTTGGCGCTTTCTGGTTTCTTTTTTGTATGTTTTTCGGGTCATCTTTGTGGATGGTGTAATGCCTATCGCAAGGTGGACAGGTAGACAAATTCGGCAGTTTTCACAATGGGTTTGGAGGGGTCGCTCTCTCATAGCTCGAGTGGTCATTGTCTTTGTTTCACTTTTTGCAATAGGGTGCGCCTTGGTGTGGTTCGGGGATCTTCTAAACAGTAAGGGAGTCGAAGAGATTGATCGTGTGAAGGTTTTCACACCGAAACCTACAAAACCAGCTCCGACCGCTGTTCCCATCTTGGTGATCAAAAAGGTTGCGAAGGTTACTTCTGTGGAGGATCATTCTCCAGATGCGAAATGGGACCCGGTGCAAAAGGTGTTTAGGCACCAAAATGGTAATGGTAGTTCCTTCATCACTCGTCCGTACATTTTTATGTGGAACGACGAGCTTAATCCAATGAGGTGGACTTGTCCATTTGATGAATTCGCCAGGATGTACCCCGATGAGGCCCAGAGAATCTTGCGTAGTCAGCCGGTGTGGCACGTGAAGTACTGGCGGTGGGATGCTGTAGTGAAAAAATACGGCAGGCAAGCGCTTCCACCTTCCCAGTACAGGAGGTGAGAGAAAGATGTGGTAGTACCCGCGAAACGAATGAGCTAAGGCTTCTCGTTTCGCGGTTTTTTTATTTTTCATGTTAAAATGCATTTATGATATACAGATCGACAAGTTTGGAAGAAACGAGAGAGATTGCAAAGAAATTTCTTCAAACACTTACTCCAACAAACAAAGCTGTGACTGTGAGTTTTTTTGGTGATTTAGGTGCAGGAAAAACTACTTTTATACAGGCTCTAGCTAAAGAAATGGAAATAGAAGAACCTACCACAAGCCCGACTTTTGTAATACAAAAAACATATTCAGCAAAAAAATATTTTGATACGCTGGTGCATATTGATGCATATAGATTAGGATTAGGTGAGGAACTTTTAAAATTACGTTTTGATGAAACTCTAGCAGTGCCACATTCTTTAGTGTGTGTTGAGTGGCCAGAAAATGTATTAAGTGCATTACCTTTAGATGCGCATACTGTAATATGTAAATTTATAGATGAAACTACCCATGAATATGAGTTCTAAAGAAAACAAAAAGAAATTAGTATTACTGGACGTCCATGCAATTTTACATCGCGCATACCATGCATTGCCAGAATTCGCGACATCTAAAGGTGAACCTACGGGGGCGCTATATGGTTTGGTAACAATGCTTACAAAGATTATTGGAGATCTTAATCCAGATTATATTGCAGCGTGTTACGACCTTCCAAAACCAACTTATCGTCATGAGGTATACAAAGACTATAAAGCTGGACGTGCAAAAACAGATGGAGATTTGGTGGACCAGATAAAACGTTCACGTGATGTTTTTGTTTCGTTTGGAATTCCTATGTATGAGTTTGAAGGGTTTGAAGCAGATGACATGCTTGGTACTGTGGTTGAACAGCAGAAAAATAATAAAGACGTTGATATTGTTATCGCATCTGGAGACATGGATACCTTACAACTTGTTTCTGGAACTCATGTAAAAGTTTACACTCTAAAAAAAGGTATTAAAGATACAATCATATATGATGAAAAGTCAGTAGAAGAAAGGTTTGGTTTTGGTCCAAAATTATTACCTGATTACAAAGGCTTAAGAGGTGATCCTTCTGATAATATTATTGGTATTGCAGGAATAGGAGAAAAAACAGCTTCAGAACTCATCCAAAAATTTGGTACGATTGAGGAAATATATTCAACACTTAAGAAACATAAAGAAAAATTAAAGGAGGCTGGAATAAAGGATCGAATTATTGACCTTTTGGAAAAAGGGGAGGAGGAAGCGAAGTTTAGTAAAATGCTTGCAACTATTCGTCGTGATGCACCTATTACATTTGAGCTTCCAAAAACATCATGGAAAGATGGTTTTGATTTTTCAAAAACAGACGAACTTTTTACTGTATTAGAATTTCGTACGCTTAGCTCAAGACTTAGAAATGTGATGGGTGCTTCTGGGGTATCTTCTGGGAGTCAATCACAAGAAGATGGCAAGAAGGTTGATATTGATATTTCATCACAAGAATTTAAAGAAACCGCACTTGCACTTTGGGTGCTTGATTCAAATATTACAAACCCAACAGCGGAAGATATTTTCAACCACACAAATGCTAAAAGTTTGGAAGAGGCTAAAGATTTGTTGGTTGCAGATATAAAGAAAAAAAATCTAGAGAAAATATACAATGGAATTGAACTACCTCTTTTACCTGCTGTAAATTCAATGGAAAAGTGGGGAATAAAAATAGATAAAGAATATTTAGAATCACTTTCAAAAAATTATCACGAAAAACTAGATGCTCTTGAAAAAGAGATATGGGAAATGGCAGGAATGGAATTCAATGTGAGTTCCCCAAAACAACTAGGTGAGGTTCTTTTTGAAAAGCTTGAACTTAAACCAAAAAATCATAAAAAAACCGCATCAGGTGCGCTTTCAACGAAAGAATCTGAACTGGAAAAGCTTAGGGAGATGCATCCGATTGTGGGAAAAATTTTAGAATATAGAGAATTTGATAAACTTCTCGGTACATATATTGATGCTATTCCGCCTCAACTTGACGAAAATAACAGACTACACACAACTCTTCTTCAGGCAGGAACAACAACTGGACGTATGGCTTCACAGAATCCAAACATCCAAAATATTCCAATGCGAAGCGAACTTGGAAAAAATATTCGTCGCGCTTTTATAGCGGAAAAAGGTTACAAAATTGTTTCTTTCGATTATTCTCAGATAGAGCTTCGTATTGCAGCTTTTCTTTCTCAAGACGAAAAACTTTTGGATATTTTCAGAAGTAAATCTGATGTACACAAAGCAGTGGCGGCGCAAGTGTTTAAGGTTGATGAAAAAGATGTCACAGGAGAAATGCGTTCAAGGGCAAAAACAATTAACTTTGGAATTCTTTTTGGTATGGGTGTTACTGCTCTACAAACAAACTTGAAGTGTACGCGTGCAGAGGCTCAGAAATTTTTCAACGATTATTTCGAAACATTTACTGGTCTTGCAGCATATTTAGATAGGGTCAAAGATGAGGCGGGGAGAAATGGGTATACAACCACATATTTTGGGCGCAGAAGATATTTTGAAGGATTGAAATCAAAAATTCCATATGTGAAAGCGATGGCAGAGAGAATGGCTATCAATGCTCCTATTCAAGGAACTGAGGCTGATATTATAAAACTTGCAATGGTAAATATATTTGAGTGGATTGAAAAAGAAAAAGCCGAAAGTGAAATCAGAATGTTGCTTCAAGTACATGATGAATTAGTTTTTGAAATCAAAGATTCAAAGGTAAAAGATTGTGTGAAGAAAATAAAAGATATTATGGAGTCAGTTGATATTCCTGAAGATAAAGATAAGATTGTGTGTGTGGCAAACGCAGAAGTGGGGGAGAATTGGTTGGAGTCGGAGGAGGTGTAGTTTGAAAATTCTTTTTCGGTGTGGTTTTTATGGAGCACGGATATTTTTCTGCTGAAAAATTCCTCGAGCTCGCGCCGTCGCGCTCCCTAGGCTCCATAAAAACCACACCTCAACAAATTTTTAAAACACATAGATTTAATGTGGTAGGTGATAGAATAACAAAAAACAATGTTAACAATTTTTCATGGAAATGATGAGGTAGTTGTTCGAGGTAAGGCTCGTTCCCATGCTCTTTCACTCAAAGAAATAGGAGGGGATCTTTTGGTGTTGGAGAGTGATTCTTTTGATGTTGGAAGATTAGATGAAGTTTTGTTTGCCCAAACTTTTGCTGGTTTCGGTGCTACTAAAACTATGGTCTTATGTGACCATGTTTTTGAAAACTCAGACGCTAAAACTTTTTTTGATAAATTTTCTGAAGAGATACATGCGGCCGGAAACCACTGTGTTCTCGCAGAAAAAACACTTACGGCAGGTGTTCTTTCACAATTAAAAAAAATAGGTGTAAAAATATTTGACATTAAAACTGAAAAAAAAGATACGCGAGCATTTAATACATTTTCACTAGGCGATGCTCTTGGAATGAAAGATAAAAAGAATTTATGGATTTTATTTACTCAGGCTCGTGAAGCCGGCTTGGAAGGGGAAGAAATTTGCGGAGTGCTTTTGTGGCAGTTGAAGAATATTTTACTCGCACAAAGTACGAAAACTTTTGTCGAGGCTGGTGTTTCGGAATATCCATATAAAAAAGCTAAACAATTTTCAAAAGTTTGGAAAGAAAACGAGTTGAAAAATTCATTACTAGAACTTACAAAAATGTACCATGATGCACACCGTGGAAAAGGAGATTTTATGAATCAACTTGAACTTTTTGTGTTGAGGGTGAAATAAGGTTGAATTTTTTTCATTTTCTTGTATATTAGTGGAGCGAGTAAATATCCGCCCGTAGCTCAGTCGGTAGAGCAGCTCCCTTTTAAGGAGAGGGTCGTAGGTTCGATTCCTACCGGGCGGACAAAATAAAAAAACACCCAGCTAAGGCTGGTGTTTTTTTATTTTGTCCTCCCAAGAAAATTCTTGAAGAATTTTCGGGTAGGAATCGAAGAGGTTGAGTATATCGCACGGAGCGAAGTGAGTACGATACGAAACCTGTACCGTCCATGTAATGGAAGATTTCCTACCTGGTGAATAAATAATAGTTTGTAAAAGGTGGATTTCACATTTTGTTTTCTTACATTAACTTATAGGTTGGTCTTCTTAAAGACTATATATCTTTACATATATAGTCTATTGACTATTTAGGTGTAGTATTAATAAAAAGATGAATATAAAAAAAGAAACACAAAACAAAAGAAAAGGGATTCAAGGTGAACGAGTTTTTGAGGCATATTTAGGTTCCTTGAATTTAGAATTAACGGTCGGTGATTACATCAGTTGTGCCTTTACACAGGAAAATAATTTGAAGCAAAACGCTTTCTTCCACCCTGTATGTATACACTATGAAGATGATTACGGGATTGATTTCGATGCAGAATTGTTTTGTGAAGGTGTGAAGGATAGTTTTGAGCCGTCTGGTATACATTTCTTTTTTCAGCTAAAAACACACGAGAATAAACCAAAAGAGATAAGCTTGAAAGACTATCTATATTTAAACCAACAACAAACTTGGGGAAGAAAATCTCTGGTTGTTTGGCAGAAAATAAACAACAAATGGGAAGCCGAGGAGAGAAAAGTTCTAGATTTTTCAAGATGGGAAAAAACTCATCAAGGTGAGATTGGGGATGCTATAAATGTAAAAAGAAAATCAATTCCCATTAAAGAGGAAGACTGGGAAAACCTTGGAAAGGTATGGTTGGAGAATTTTATTAATGATTATAAAAGTAAAATTTTGACACAACACTTTTTAAGTGGTGACAGAAAGGAATTACATACACAGATTGCTGTGCTGTGTGAAAAATTAAAGCAAAAAAATTCTTTTATGCAGATTAGAGATGTTGGCTATACCTATGGTGATGTTAGCTATCCCTTAACTGAAATCACTATTGAAAAAAACACATTCTGTGTAATTGCCTGCTATATGAAAAGTGTAAATCTTAGAGATCTTAGCTCAAAAAATGTTCCATACCTTATACAAGCCAACGTTCCAATTTATGATTTAATTGGTAAATCATTAAAAACAACCTATAAAGGCATAATTTTCTTGCTATTTGATAGCTTTTTACCCAGAGAGACTCCCCATGAGGCTGTTGATGAAGTACGCAAAGGAATCGAAGTCTATTTAAAAACAAAACAAAAGACTAATTCATGTCTAATAGCGTCTAGTGAATTAAAAGATGATTTTTTGAAAGAAAAAACATTTGAAAAAATACATAAATTCATATTTACGTAAATATTTTAATCTATCTCAGATTTAAAGAAGTTGTATGAATAGATTGATCCAAATTATGCTTAGTTTAGCTATCTTGTTTGTGCTATAAAGGCAGATCAATCGCTGGAACACCTGGACCCAAAAAGAGAAGTGTTAAACCTATAACGGCAATATAAAAACCTAACATAAAAGTTTCTCGCGTAACTTTATTTGAGCGAACACTAAAATAGTATTGAATGAGAAGAACAAAAAGACCAAGAAGAATAGCTACTTGAGTAAAAAGTCCAATAAATGTAAAGACGCCAACTAAAAATGCGATTCCCGAGTTTGCTTTTTTAAGCCATGAAAGATTTGGGCTTTCTTGAGTCCTTTTGTGAAATAGGGTAGTGTAGGCGTACGAAAGGAACCACATTCCAAAAAATATGCGAAGTCCTGCGATTGCGAAAATTGAATAATTAAAAAGTTGTGGAAAAGCGCTTAACATGAAAATAGTATAACACACACATGAAACCTAAAACACAAAGAAATACAGTTCTGATCTTGAACGACATTCGAAGTGTGTATAATGTTGGCTCTATTTTCCGCACTGCGGATGCTGCTGGTATTTCAAAGATATATCTAGTTGGAACCACACCTACACCTCTAGACAGGTTTAACCGAATACGAAAAGACGTTGCAAAAACCGCCCTTGGTGCAGAAAAAAGCGTGGAGTGGGAATATGTAAAAACCATTTATCCACTTTTGAAAAAAATAAAAAAAGAGGATTTTTATATTGTTGCAGTAGAACAGTCAGAAAATTCTGTAGATTATAAAAAAGTGGAATTGTCAGAAAGGGTGGCGATTATGGTAGGGAATGAGGTGGATGGAATATCCTCAAAAGTTTTGTCACAATGTGACTGTGTGGCAGAAATCGGAATGAATGGTAAAAAAGAATCTCTAAATGTCTCGGTTGCAACCGGAATCGCAATTTTTAGAATGTTGAATATTTAATTATTTTTGATGAGTGTTGCAAAAATGCGCGCTCCTTTGACCTATAATTTTTCTTGTTATTTTTCCATCACAACCTTTCATTTGGCATTTTTCTCCAGTGCGTCGATATGCTTTGTGGTGAAGTTGAAATTTACCTTTCTCACCTAGTGGGTTTCTGTAGTCACTCATGGAGTCTCCTCCAAAGTCAATTCCTTTTTTCAAAAGAGCTTTTGCGTTTTTTGTGATTTGCTTGAAGTTATTGTCCGTCAAAGAAGAAATTTTTCTTTCTGGATGAATAGATGAAGCCCAAAGTATTTCATCGCTGTAAATATTTCCAATACCAGCTATTACTGAATGGTCCATTAAAACAGTTTTTACTTTCCCGTTTGGTTTTTTTGACAAGGCTATTTTCATCTTTTTCCAATCAAAATCTTTTTCAAGTGGTTCTGGTCCAACTTTTTCAAAATGTTTTTTATGGGCTTCTCTGCTTGGTATTACAAAAACAGTGGCAAATTTTCGCATGTCAGAAAAAGCTAAATGTTTTCCATTTGTTAAAGTAAAAACTAGATGTACAAAACGATTGAATGGGTCGGATAGGGGACTTTGTGGGTCTTTTGGTGCCCATTTATTTTTCTTTTTATCAAATGTGTAGTCTCCAAAAAGAAGGTGTCCAGTCATTTTCATGTGGACTAAAATTGTTTGCTCATCATCTAAATCCAAAAGCACATTTTTTGCTCGACGATATACCTTAATTATTTTTGTTCCAATGATAGATCTCTTGAATTTCTTGAAATATTCTGGATTTTTAATGTTTTCTTTTCCGGCATTATATTCGCTGTTGTAGTCTGTCCAGACATCTAAAATACCTAAACCTTTTACAAGGTCATTTAGTATTGTGGCTGTGGTTTGGACTTCTGGAAGCTCGGGCATGTTCTAAGACTATGCGGTTTTGTGAACCTGTCAAATTCTTAAGAGTTCAATTTAAACAAAGCTACTTCAGCGATTTTTGCATCGCTCCATTCTTGTTTTGTTCCACTTGGCCCCATGATGTATGGGTCGGTGCCTTTACCTGTAATCAGAACAGCAACTTTTTCACTTTTGCTTTCCCAATCTTTTGCGAGAGAAACTGCTTTTTGAATTGCTTCTGCTCTATCCAAGATTACTTCACAGGTTTTGTTTTTAATACCACTTTGAACTCCTTCGATAATTTCCAAAGGATCTTCGTTGTATGGATCTTCATTTGCTAAAATTATGTGGTCACAATATGTATCTGCCATTTCTCCCATAAGAGGTCTTTTCCATTTGTCGCGGCCCCCACCTGTTGAACCAAGTACGCAGATTTTTTTCTGATTCGGAAATGCTTCATATAAAGCCTTTAGGGAATCTGCTGTATGTGCGTAGTCTACAACCACATCAAAATTTTGTCCGATTTTTACATGTTGTACGCGACCTTTGAGTTCTTTTAGTTTTTCAAATGCTGAAGCGATTATGCTTTTTTCAACTCCAAATACATCGGCATATGTTGCCGCGGCGAGCATATTATAAATATTAAATATGCCTTTAAGTTCTGATGACATAACTGTTCCTTTGTAGTGAAACCCAACACCACCTTCATTTGCTATATAAGGTTCTGCGTCAGAAAGGGAATATGTATATCTTTCATTTACATCTTTTTCTAGAAATCTATAGGCTTCTTTATCGTCAGCGTTTGCAACAATTACCCTGCGAGGCTTTGAGGAGTGTTCAAGTTCGTCCGCAATTGAAACTTTTGCTTTCACATAATTTTCAAATGATCCATGTGACTCAATGTGTTCGGGGGCTATGTTGGTGAAAATGAGTGCATCTAGGTCTATGAATTTGTTACGAAACATTCTTGCTCCTTCTGATGTGATCTCAATAACTGCGTGAGTACAGCCAGCATTGACTGCGTCTCTTAAAAATTTTTGCATGAAAAAACGTCCAGGCATAGACATTTTGTACATATTAGGCTTTGTCTCATTTCGTATTTTAAAACGAATCGTGTTTGAGAGTGCGGTTTTGTAACCAGCTTCCTCAAGAATTGCATTTACAAATTCTGTAGTACTGGATTTACCCTTTGTTCCAGTTACTCCGACAATGTGGAGTTTTTTTGAAGGGAAGCGGTATATTAGTGCTCCGATGAAAGTTAGGAGATAGTGGTATATTGGCTGACCCAATTTGTATATTTTCCTTGGTATATATTTTTCTATGAAACGAAGTGTTTTTTCCATTCACCAATCATACTATTTTTAATTAAACATAGTAAGTGTGTGGTTTTCTGGGCATCTAGCTTCCTAAAACCTTCAAAGCTGCTTTAACAATATCTTGAGTACTTGTGATTTCTTTACCTAATTTTTTCACAGCATCACGAGCTTCACGTTCAGAATATCCAAGAGATTTCAATGCTTCAACCGCAAGAACACCGTCTTTAAGTGATCCAGATACATATGTCTCGCTTGTGGTGCCTAACTTGTCGCGAAGTTCAATAATCATTTTCTCTGCCATCTTTTTTCCAATACCTGAAATTTTTGTGAGGTATGAAATATCTCCAGTCTCCACTGCTTCGCGAATTGTATCTATAGTTGTGACATTAAGAATTCCTAATGCTGTTTTTGGACCAACACCAGAGATACCAATAAGAAGTTCAAAAAGTTCCAAAGAATCGCGAGTGAGGAAGCCATAAAGGTCTGATGCGTCTTCTCGAATGACGTGATGTATCCAGAGAGATACTTTATCTCCAATATTACCAACTTTTCCTAATGTTTCGCCAGTTACATATGTTTTGTATCCAATACCGTTGACATCTATTATTAGGTGGCGGATATCAAGATGGGCTATTTTCCCAGTTAATTTAGCAATCATGGTAATATTCTAACACATTCTCTATCTTAAGATTGTACAGGGAGGAGTGTTGCATTTCTCTTTTGTTTGTGTTAATGTTTTTGCACATATGCCAATTACATCATCAGCAAAGAAAGCGTTACGAAGCTCACAGCAAAAGCGAGTATTTAATATGCGCCGAAAGGAGTCTATGAATAAAGCTGTTCGTGACATCAAAAAACTTGTTGTTGCAAAAAAAGTTGACGAAGCAAAGAAGCTTGTCCCTCTTGCATACAAAGCGATTGATAAAGCTGCAAAAATGAACACTCTTACAAAAAATGGAGCAGCTCGAAAGAAGTCACGACTTGTGGCTATGGTAAAGAAAGCCGGAGCTAGTAAATAAATTTTAAACTTTAGCAAATCCCCAATTTTCCTTCGGAAAATTGGGGATTTTGTGTTTTTGGATAAAAAGTCACATTACAAAGACTAATCGCTGATCAGGATAATTTCGACATGAGCCAGATGATGTTCCAAAAGATGAGAAATCCATACACTGTAAGTACTACGAGTTTTGCTGATTTTTTGTCGGCAATATCTGGATTGAAGAAAGAAATAAAGCCTACACCAAGATCAAACAAACCTAGTCCGCCCAAGGGAAGGCTTCCAGTAAGGAATGCAACGATTAACATAAAAATACCTGCCAAAAAAGATAGAGGACTGCGATCTATAAAACCTAAGTTTCTCATAGTAGAGATAGTATATCATATGTTTTTGTATGAATATGAACCTTTTTGGATAGATAAAACGTATAAAACATATAGTATAATTAAATTTTAATTTTAAAATAATGAATAAAACAAATAAACTCATAATAAGTATCTTGGGGGTTGGGGTGTTGGTTGTTGCGGTTTTGATCATGGCTCAACCTAATTTCAAATCTCAAACAAAAAAGACCTCGCCTGCCGCAGAGGTGGTGTTTACTCCTTCCTCTGGTACTCCTACTGATACAACTAAAACTCCAGCAGTTCCTCCTGTTGATAATCCTGGAGTTACAGCAAAACAGTATCGCTATAAAAATGGAGCATATTCAACTACGGGTTCATATGATTCGCCAGCTGGAATGGAAAGTATGGGGGTAAGTATTGTTCTTAAAAATGATATTGTCGTAGATACATCAATAACACCAATGGCGGGAGATGGAAGATCACAGAGATATCAGCAGGTGTTTGCTAATAATTATAAAACATACGTTGTTGGGAAAAACATAGATTCTATAAACCTAGATGTTATTTCAGGTTCATCACTTACACCAATTGGTTTCAATGATGCTTTGGCACAAATAAAAGCAAAGGCACAGATATAAAAATTTATGTCTACGAACTTCACATTTAAAGCAATTGGAACATCGTGGACAATAGATATTCCTCAAGATGTTGAAGATGAGAAGGAGCTTTTATGTTCTATAAAAAACAGGATAGATGAATTTGATAAAACATATTCAAGATTTAGGGAGGATTCTCTTGTTTTTGAAATGTCTCGCAAAGTAGGTATTTACACATTACCAAAAGATGCGCTTCCAATTTTTTCCTTTTATAGAGAACTATATGAAATAACCAATGGGAAAGTGACTCCCTTAATAGGGAATACTTTAGTTGGTGCTGGATACGATTTAATGTATTCTCTAAAACCAAAAGAAAACATTCAGAAAACAAAAAAATGGGATGATGTAATTAAATATAACCACCCCAAGCTAGAGATTAAAGAACCTACAATGTTGGACTTTGGAGCTGTGGGTAAGGGATATTTGGTGGAGTTGGTAGCTGATGTCCTTAGGGGTAATAAAATTTCTGAATACATGATCAATGCTGGTGGGGATATTGCATACAGAAATTCTCAAAATAAACCTTTGCGAGTGGGTTTAGAAAACCCTGAAAATAGCAATGAGGTGGTTGGGGTGGCAGAAATTATTAATTGTAGTATATGTGGTTCGTCGGGAAATAGAAGGGTTTGGGAAAAATATCATCATATTATGGACCCAGACACAATAGAGTCACCGCGGCATATTTTAGGGCTTTGGGTGGTGGCTAAAAGCACATATCTTGCAGATGGTTTAGCAACAGCTCTATTTTTTGTTGAACCAGAATTATTATTAAAAAAATATGATTTTGAATATGTGATCCTTTATGCGGATCATAGTTTAAAAAAGTCAGAGAAGTTTCCAGGGCAATTATTTACATAAAAATGTTAGAATAAAAAGATGAAAAACCTACATATATATTCAGTGAGTGTGTTACGTATTGGAATTGCAATTGTATTCTTGTGGTTTGGTTGGAGTCAGATACACAATACAAACGAATGGATAGGTTTTGTTCCACAGTGGGTGAGTGATATCTCAAGACTGTCATCAACAACAATTGTCCACTTGAATGGTATTTTTGAGATTGTTTTTGGATCCGCACTGCTTCTTGGTTTGTTCACAAGATTTGTTGCTTTTTTTCTCGCACTTCACATGATTGATATTACATACATTGTTGGATTAAATGCTGTGGGGGTAAGAGATTTTGGTCTTGCTGTTGCTGCTGTGGTGATATGGATGAATGGGGTTGATGCTTGGAGTTTAGATGGATTTGTGAGAGAAGGGGATAAAATACAGTAGGAAATCTTCCATTACATGGACGGTACAGGTTTCGTATCGTACTCGCTTCGCTCCGTGCGATACACTCAACCTCTTCGATTCCTACCAGAAAATTCTTCAAGAATTTTCTTGGGAGCACAAAAAGAAAAACCGAGTACATAACTCGGTTTTTCTTTTTGTGCTCCCAGTAGGAATCGAACCTACATTTTAACTTCCGCAAAGTCATGTCCTATCCATTGAACGATGGAAGCATATGGTTTGAAGTGCTTCAAACGCGAAAACACATTACCACAAAAAAACTAAAAACCCAAATGCTCTATCAATACATGGGCGAAGGGCTCATTTAAGTGTTCGTCATGATAAAGTTTCTCACTAAGGATGGGAAGTACTTCGTCTGGGCGTACCGTTCCAAGGGGAATGGTTATAAGGGTCATAAAAATTTTAGAAGATTTTATGATAATTTTTGTAGAAGGTGATTCAACAACATTGAATGATTCCAGGTGTATGAATGGATAAAATGTTTTTTGAACACGTATACCTTTTTCTGTTATCTCACAGTCTAGGAGGTGAGGTTCTTTGTTTCCTAGTGTGATAATTGCAAAAGTGGAGGCAAGAATAAGTCCCGCAAAAAGAAGGTTAGAAAAAATAACAGCAATCACAGCAAGAGAAACTCCAATAATTCCCACAATCCAAAACCAATCTGGAGTTTTTTCATTGTGTTCAAATTCGTATGTTTGCCAAGCAATAGGATTCATTGGTAATATTGTATCACAGAGAAAATTTGAATGCATTGCAAAATGTTAATTTTCGAGTAATATAGTGAAACGAAAGTTTGAGGTACAATAAAATACAAGATGGAGAGGTGGCAGAGCGGTTGAATGCACCAGTCTTGAAAACTGGAATATCCGAAAGGGTATCGAGAGTTCGAATCTCTCCCTCTCCGCACATACAAAAATACAAGCCTTTGCTTGTATTTTTGTTTTAAAAGATGGTGAGATGAGAAAGGTGGAGTGATGCCGAGCTAGCAAGCGAAGCTACAATCCAGGGTCGCGAAAATTTCCGAGCGACAGCAAAGAAATTGTTTGTAACTGAATCTGTTCCTTATTATCTCAAAAAGATATTGACTCGAGCTTTTTTAATTTAGTAAAAATTGATTTTACAATTTATTTTTTAAATAAGTGAAAAACACCTTAAAAGGGGAAATGAAAATATCAAAATAATTTTTTGTTGAGACGAGTATCTTATCTAAGGTAGATTGTTCAGCTTTTGTTTCATTGGTGTCTTTGGGTTCTCTTTCTAAAAATTTCATTACATTATTATTTTTTCTATTTTGTGTGTGTTGTGTGTTTTTATACGAAGCTGTTTTCAACACCCTTGTTTTTGCTTCAACTACAGATACTAGGTTTCCTGGCAGTAGTGAAAAAATAATCATAAAAATAAGAAAGTGTATTATTTTTTTCATAATTGTTTGTTGGACTAATTGTATATTAAGACAGGATTTAAAGCTCCTATTTTAGTAGAACTATATACCATAATACTTAGGTACGGGCCGATAGATCTCTCAAAAAGAAAGAGGTGGCTGTAATAATGGTTGGTTTTTGTTCACTAGGTTGTTTCTCTATGATTTGAGCGTATACTAGAAAATAATGAAAACAAGTAGTCGCTTGCTCGGTATAGATTTTGGAACAAAACGCATAGGAGTGGCAATTTCTGATGAAAAAGGAGAAATGGCTTTTCCTGTCTCAGTCATAAAAAATGATAGTAGGGCAATTTCGGCTGTTGCTGAAATTGTTCGCAAAAACAATGTTAAGTGTATTGTTATTGGGGAATCAAAGGATTTTTTAATGAAAGATAATCCACTCATGGAAGTTATTAAAGAATTTGAAGCAGCACTTTATCAAGAAATTTCTATTGATATGGTATATGAGCCGGAATTTCTTACTTCTCATCAAGCTCAACATATTCAAGGTAAAAATGATATGATTGATGCTTCTGCCGCAACGATAATTTTACAAAGTTATCTGGATAGGGTGAGGCACAATTCTTAACTTTACAATAATAAATAATTCTATAAACTCTTAAATATTATGATTTCAATTGAAGATTACGCAAAAATAGAGATTCGCATCGGAAAAATATTGAAAGCTGAAATTATTACCGACGCTGACAAGCTACTTAGGCTTGAGGTTGATTTTGGGGAAGAAAAACCTCGACAGATAGTTTCTGGAATACGGTCTTATTATCCTGAACTAGAAAAATTAGTAGGAACTAAATGTGCTTTTCTTGCAAACTTGGAACCTAGAGTGATACGAGGCCATGAAAGTCAAGGAATGATCCTTGCTGCATCTACAGATGGAGGAATGTTTTCTTTGTTGAAAGTGTCTGACGATATTCCTCCTGGTACGAAAATAAAATAAAACAAAAAACCTCTTGTAATACACAAGGGGTTTTTTGTTGTTGTGATATAATATTTTGTAATGAAGAGTTCGCGCACCACTCGATTTGATATTTTTCGGTACTTTCGTATTCCGAGATTTTTAGAGATGCCAGCTATTGGTATTGATATATCTGATACTGCTGTACGTTTTGTTGAGTTAGTAAAATCTGGACCAGGTTTTGTTCCTTATAGATATGGTGAAAGAAAATTATCTCCCGGAGTAGTTGTTTCTGGATCTGTTATAAAAAAAGATGAACTTATAAAAGTTCTCCTATCTATATCTGAAAAGGAAAAATATGCCTTTGTTAAGGCTTCTTTACCTGAAACAAAAGCGTATGTTTTCAATACGACAATACCTGATGTTCCTCAAGCAGATATTTCCGATGTTCTAACCTTTCGCATAGAAGACAATGTTCCAATTTCTGCGGCCGAAGCGGCGTTTGACTATACTGTTATAGGTAGAAATGAAAAAGGAGAAATTGAGTTAAGTGTGACTGTGTTGCCAGAAAGTGTTATTAGGGAATATATAGATATATATGAAAAGGCAAATTTGTCACCAAGGTCATTTGAACTCGAGTCACGTGCTATTGCTCGTGCATTGGTGAATCATAAAGATGCTCGTACTTACATGATTGTTCACATTGGAGAAAACAGAACGGTGTTTTCGATTGTGCGCGGAGGTGTAGTGCGATTCACTTCTACTCTTCATGTTGGAAGCATTAACCTCACTGATGCAATCGGTCGTTCGCTGTCGATCAATGCGCAAGATGCAGAAAAATTGAAAGGTGACAAATCTCATTCGGAAGATAATAAAGCAAAAGTTTTTGAATCAATTGCGGGCGCGCTTTCAGCTATAAAAGATGAAATAAATAAACTCTCAATGTATTGGTTTACACACAAAGTTGTTGGTACTCCGGGTATTCAGAAAGTTGATGAAATATTACTATCCGGAAAAGATTCAACTATTCCAGGTGTACTCGAATACATTTCTAAGAATGTTAAAATTCCTGTTCGGGGTGCCAACGCTTGGGCAGAATGTTTTTCTTTCAATGATTTTATTCCAAACATGCAAGCTTCTGATGCTTTAGATTATGTAACAGCCATTGGGCTTTCGTTGCCAAAAAAATTCGATGCTTAATTTACTTCCACAAGATTATAAGAGAAAAGTGAAACATGAGTATATCCTACGTTTTGTTGCTGTTTCAGCAGCTTTAGGCTCTTTGGTTTTGGTAACTTTGGCAGTAGCTATGTTTCCTACATACATCTCTTTACGGGTTAGGGAGGATGTTTCTAAAAATGACCTTCAAACAGCGAAAGAATCTTCAGTAGCTAAGGATAAAAATATTCTGCTAAAAACCCTAAAAGATTTAGAAGGAAAAATGAAAGAAGTCTCTCTTGTTTCAAATGAGAATGCTACTGATTTTATAGATAAGGCTGTTCAGCTTAAAAATACTGGTATTAAAATAAATTCTATTTCTTATACAAAAAAAGGTGATAAAAAAGATATTGTGATAGAAGGCGTAGCGAGAACCAGAAATGATTTAATAGATTTTTCTAAGGAAGCAAAAAATTCACTATGGACAGTTTCTTCTGATATACCGATTTCAAGCTTTTCAAGTGATCATGATATAGCATTTTCAATTACACTAACAACAACTTCAACTTCACAATGAAATACATAAAGACAAAAATTATGTTTGGAGTTGGGTGTTTTATTTTCTTTGCACTTTTGGTTTGTGTTGGGTATGAATATTTTAAAATATCTGAATTTAAAAATAACATAGTGGCTATTGAGAGTGAGCTAGATACAGAAAAAATATCTCTAGATAACTATACGTATCTTGTTAAAACAGCTTCTAATATCAAATCTGAAAGTGAGAAAGTTAATACATTTTTCATAAAAAAGGATGAGATTGTGAATTTTCTTGATAGCGTAGAGAAACTTTCAAGTATTTCAAATACGATAATCTCTGTGCAATCGTTGGGTGAAAAAGAACCAGTAGGGGATCAGCATATTTTAAATGTTCAAGTTCATATTCAAGGCGATTACAGTGATGTTTTTAAAGCAATACAGTTACTTGAAGAGTTGCCTTACTACACAGAAATCCAGAGTGTAAAACTTTCTAATGTAGAAACAAGGAATGAAAAAAACAAGAAAAAAGTTTGGCAAGCAGATGTTAGTTTTATTGGTGTAATGCTTTAATTATGACTTCCTTAAAAGAAACTATTCGCTGTCGTGTAAAAATGAATAAAATGACCATGTCCATATTTGGTCGTAGTCAGTACAATGATTGGAAAATTATCATGACTGTGACTACTTTCGGTTTGTTCATGGCTGCTATATTTGGTTTTTGTTTATATATAAATTTTGATGCTGGAGATTTTTCCAATACTACCCCTTCAACTGCTCCTTCAACAAAGATTAACAAGGAGGTTTTAAATAGTGTGCTTGAAAAAATGGGGGATAAGCAGAAAAATTTTGAGATCCTGAAAAATTCCAAACCTCTCTTTAAGGATCCTTCTCTGTATTAAAAGTTTGACGTTTGCCTCTTTGGGATTTACTATAGCCCCATGCCCTTGTAGTTCAATGGATAGAACTGCGGACTTCTAAGCCGTCAATGTTGGTTCGATTCCAACCAGGGGCACCAAAATAAAAACCAGCTATTCAGCTGGTTTTTATTTTGGTGCCAGCCGGAGTATAATTTTTCTAGCAAGAAAAAGTACGAGGCGGGGTCGCGAGCAGATTTTTGCGACGGCAAAAATCTGACTTGTGACCACAAAATCACCGATTTTAGCTTTATATTTTCAGCCAGCCACGTAACAGCTTTCTATGTAATAATATGAACTCTTCATGAATCCTAAAAAAGTTTTACTGGTATATTATTCTGTAATTACTTAGAATAAAGATGAAAGCTTATGCGCCCTTATTATAAAATTATAAGAGTAATACGCATACGCCTATCCTTAATTATGAAAAGAACACTCGCGAACACTTTCGGAATTGTGTTTTTGATAGTTGGACTTTTGGGATTTGTATCAAATCCTTTGGTGGGAGAAAATGGATTCTTCTACACAGACGCTACACATAATGTGGTCCATATATTGTTTGGCCTTGTATTGCTTGCTGTTGGTATTTGGGCAGTGGAGCAGGCTAGTTCCACCATGTTAGTTTCAGGAATAATATATATCCTGTTAGCTATTATAGGACTTTTCACAAACAATGTTCTTGGATTCCTTCAGGTAAACACACCCGACAACTGGTTACATGTTTTGTTGGGAATAGGCTTAATCTGGGCAGGTGCAAGTGGTGAAGATATGGTTTTGGAAAATAGGTAGCAAAAGATTGACTTGGAAGAATCTTTCAAAAACAAAAACCACTCATATCGGGTGGTTTTTGTTTGGGTGGGAGCTTGGTCACAAATAATTTCCTCGTCGCAAAATAGTTTGTGGTCACAAGTATTTTCTTGCTAGAAAATCTCGCGACCCCACCTCGCGCCGTCGCGCTCCGGTTCGCACAAATGAAAAAACCCCAACTCTGGGGTTTTTTCATTTGTGGGAAACACTTTTCTACCCAGAACTTACCCTATACAGATAAATACAACCTCGTGTTTATTTGTTATGATATCGATAAAGATATACGCAGGATTGGCGTAAATAAAACCATAAAACAAAATGTCAGAGGATAAGCGCAAAAAAGACCAGAGAGGCTATGTTTCAGATAAGACCATTAAAGACCTTAAAGAGCGTTTTGGTGGCAATCTTGAAGTTATTATGGGCTCTAGGAGCTCAGAAGATGCGCCTTTTGAGATGAGTTATTTTTATTCCAACAATCTCCCAAAACTTGAAATTACAGGGCAGAACAATAAAAGAACTCTAGAAGTTGAGGTTTCCTCGATTGAAGGCGAAGATACTCAGCTTTTACACTACTTACACTCAAAAATGATAGAATCTTAAAATCCTATATTTTCCGTCATTTTTATTCTTAAATATCTTATATTTTCTTATATTTTTTATTCTCAAATATCCGACTTTTTCCGTCTTTTTTCATATTGATTAAATCTGACATTTTCCTACATTTTTTACTAAAATTCACCCCCCTTTCACCTTATTTTTGGCGAAAGCTAAATACAGACCCGCAAAAGAATTAAGATACTCATTTGCGGTTTCTTCTGAAATATCAAGATCGTTTTCCTCTTTAAATACTTTGATTGTAAGTTCAATCAATTCACTACTGTACTGGAACATAAGGTTTGAAAGGGTTCTTTCTTTTACATATTGAAATAATAAAAAGTAACATGAAAAAACCAATGGAGGCAATCAGAAAGGTTAAATAGATCCAATGGGGATAGATTTTTTTAGTTACTCCAATTTGTAGAAAAAGTATTGCAAAGCCAGATAGAACCCCTATTACAAGACTGTCAGCAAGAAACAGAATAATCTGAGCAACTTTATGTTTTATCTTCTGTAGGAAGATATCAAGGAATATAGCTGCAAGCGCTATTAGAACGGGAACTCCCATAAGAACAGATGTACTAAGGAGTTTTGGGTATATGTTCACCATATAATTCAAAAGGTTTAGCACTACGAGCACCAATAATACTCCGGTAAACATGGACATGACCCCAACAGGTGCATCATATAAGGAGAAAAACCTCTTTTCTTTCTGAAAAACAAACACAACAAAGTACGCAAATAGGGAGGTGAGCATAGCTGTTAGAAGTGTTAACCAAAAAAACTGCACAACCGCTAGAGAGTCCGCCGCTTCTGAAACCGCTGGTGACTGTATGGCTAGAAATACACCCGATATGGCAGAAATAGCCCCTGTGTATTTAATTAGTTGTTTGTGGGTAGGGTTCTTTAGAAATTCTTCAATTATTTTAAACATGATATTTAAAATAGTATTCCAAATAAACAGAAAAACAAGAAGGAGGTCTTAAAATCCTGTATTTTCCGATATTTTTCATTATCCAATTATGTGTGGTGTAAAATACATAGTGGATGATTTTACTTACAATCTAAGCCCAACTTCACACCAAAGAAAATTAAGTTCATTATTGTTTTTATATTATGGTGATTTTTGATAGTTTTAGCGAGAAACATTAACACACTCTCCCAAGTATCTGCACTTACGGTGCATTCAACTAGAAACTCGATTACGTGTGGATTCGAACCACAAAGGTGGGCCGCTAGGCTAAGATTATAAACTAAGTATTTTTCAGGGGACGGTACTTACAAAATAGTATTCTTACTGAATTAAAAATCAAGTTTTATTTGTAGACAACCTGTTCAAAAGGCGTAGCATTGAACAATCTTAAACATATGGAAAATTATTTAACTATATATACAGATGGTTCTTCTGCACCTCATCCGCGAAAAGGGGGAGTTGCTTTCAGAATGATTTTCCCTCAAGGGAGACGCTGTGATTTTTCACCATATGGATATGAGGGAGCCACCAACAATGAAATGGAACTCCAAGCCTGTGTTCTTGCATTAAGAGAGGTTGTGAAGCTTAGGGATTTAGAAGGAGCTTTAGGTGTTGTGATATGTACAGACTCTCAGTATATAGTCGATAATTACAAAAATGCCATGTTTACGTGGCCAAAGTATAAGTGGATGCGCAGCAACGGTGAACCAGTTCTCAATACTCCTCAATGGAAGGAAATTATTCGACTGATGAAGCGTATAGGTCAAAATTTTCATGTGTATGTTACTTTTGAAAAAGTAGCAGCTCATTCTGGATTGGAAGACAACGAGGCTGTTGATAAGCTTGCGAAGAAATCTCGAAAAGGTCCAAGTTCTTCAATTAAAATATCCATAAGCAACCTAAGGAGGAGTCAAACAAATAAGAAGACAGAAAGAGGTAGTATTTGCGGTGAAGGTCAACGTATTCGCATTCGTGTTGTTAGTGGAAAATGGTTAAGTGTTCAGAAATTATATCAAATGAGATGTGAAGTGCTTTCAAGAAAAAGTAAGTATTATGGCAATATGGATTTTATTTTATCTGAAAGTATTTTGAGGGTGGGTCACGTTTATGATGTTATCTTGAAAGCTGGTCTGGATCATTGTCGTGTGGAAAGATTGGTCAGAGAGATTGAGAAAAAAACATAACCCCTAGGAGGGAAATCGCCAAATCACTCCAAGGGGTTATGTTTTGAAATTGTATCACACTAGATTATTTACGAGTGGAAGTAAGCTTGAGTGCAAGTGATATTAAACTCCCAAAAATAAACAAACCTACTATTCCGTGAATAGAAAAAAGTTGATATAAGTTACTTAACAACACTCCTAAAAACGGAATATAGGAGGTCCACAAGGGAGGGGTGGGTACTTTAAAACCTAGTATATCTCGTGCAAATGACTCATTTGGACTTTGGACCATTACAAAACAATAGACTAGTCCAAATAGGCAGGCAGACCCAGCAATAACTATTCCAAGAATGGTTTTGATTTTATTAAACCTCTCAGGTTTATATAATTCTTCTTTTG
>SESF01010081.1_pt1 | contig 33504 bp, 18 predicted proteins | sample 3171521 | NCBI WGS metagenome assembly SESF01 (sample SAMN10866945, study PRJNA518727) | freshwater metagenome | biome: subpolar coniferous forest; feature: holomictic lake; material: water; isolation source: holomictic Lake 227, 6 m and 8 m depth | place: Canada: near Kenora, Ontario | collected...
AAGTGGCTTCCAGAAAGTCCTGAAGAAATATACGATAGTGTATATAAAAGGAGAAATACCCTAAATGGGGAAGGAGAAAATTCTATTGAAGATGTTTACAACCAACTGTCTTTAAAAGTCAGAAATCAAGTTCAAGGATATTTTAATGACCCTGAATTGTTCACAGACATAAGAAATTGGATTAATCAATTACTAAAAACGGCACAAGAGATTCGATTTGACAACAAGTATTTTATTCTTGATATTGCAAGAGGTGGAAAGGATGTTTTTCAAAGTTTTTTCAAACAACTTGGTACACCACTAATTTCAAATAGTACGGGGGAATGTACTTTATTATACCCTGACAAACCAGAAGGGGTAGAAATTGGCTACTTCATAGCTATTGGACAAATTATTTCCTATTTTGAAAGTGGTAGTTGCAGATGTGATCTGTTGAATATCTGTAAAAAATACAAAAATAAGATTGACCAACGTTGTGAATCTGCACCTTGGGAAAGATGTTTTGATACATTACTATGTCCATATGCACTATTATGGAAACATTGGAATTTAAAAGAATATACACCATTGTAAGCATAAAATTAGAATTAAATATTCTGTACCACATTTGTACCATAACGCTTAAAAGCTGCATAAATAAAGGGTTTTTGTTTTAGAAGAAGTTAAATAAAAAGTCCCCTAAATCCCTCTCAAGGGGGACTTAAGATAAGAAACCGCCCAATCTGAAGTAATTTCAGGTTGGGCGGTTTTGGGTGTATAACAATTCTGGCAATAACGCTCCTATATTGCCAGAAATGTTATAAAATAAAATAGTTTAGGGGCTCAAACCTCTCCCGATATTTCGGGATAAATGGCGAAATATGTAAATAATGCCGTTTCGTAAAAATATATTACTAAAAATGCTAAATCACTTCGCAAAACAATCATTACATCTGCTTTAGCGGCTTTGGATAGTTAGTTTCTTTAGGCTTTGTAGCTCTTAGGTTTTCCACCTAAAACTTTCTGCTACTCTATACTGTCAAGAGCCCACTATTTTTTGCTTACTTTCAGCTGCTAAGTTCTTACTTATTCTTTTTGACTTATCACTTTTTTCGGTTACTTTTGTTGTCTGAAAATTACAACTATGAGAACAATATTTATTACTGATCCAAATGAAATTGAAAGCATTATAAATCAATGCGATGTGTGTTTTGTGGGGATGATAGAGGAGGATGGAAGTCCGTATGTTATTCCCTTTAATTTTGGATATGCCGACCGGGAAATTATTCTTCATTCAGCTCCCGAAGGCAAGCATTTGAACTTGCTGGCATTGGATAACCGGGTTTGTGTAACGTTCAGCACAGGTCATGATCTTGTGTATCAGCATCCTGATGTAGCTTGCAGTTACAGTATGTTGTCGAAAAGCGTACTTTGCAAAGGGGTGGTGAATTTTATAGAAGATTTGGATGAAAAAGAACAGAAGCTAAATCAATTGATGAAAAATTATACCGATCGTCCGGTTAAATATTCTAAACCGGCATTAGCCAATGTAAAAGTGTGGACCATCAAAGTCGACGAAATGACTTCCAAGGCTTTTGGACAGAATTTTAAGAAACAATCCGACTTATAGTTTGCCATTTTGGTTTTTGGCACAGCAATTGAAAATATATATCGTCGATTATTATCATAAAAGCTATATGCCTGAAAATAATCACTTTGTAATTCGATAAGGATTTCAATTAAAATCTCTGTTTATATTATATGCCAAATTGGCAGAAAAAAAGTCTAGAATGAGCAATCCGTTTGATAATTTGTTTTCCGAAGATATGGGTTCGTCCGATATGTTTCCCATCATATCGCTTGATGAGCGGTCGTACGATCTGAATATTATTTCCGGCGATATACTGCCAATTCTCCCACTTCGTAATATGGTGCTTTATCCGGGCGTTTTGCTTCCGGTGTCGGTGGCACGCTCTAAATCCCTGAAACTGGTTCGCTACGCTCAGGAAAATGACTTGCTGATAGGTGTTTGTTCGCAAACCGATAAAAAGCAGGATGATCCTACCATTGATCAACTTTTCCCGATGGGAACTGTGGCCAGCGTGGTGCGCATTCTCGAAATGCCGGATAATACCACTACCGTTATTCTTGAGGGTAAACGTCGATTTCTCCTCGGGGAGCTGGAAACCATGAAACCGTTTATGAAAGCTAAAGTCACTTTGGTGGAGGATGTGTTGCCCGAACCAACGGATGGTGTTTTTCTGGCATTGGTTTCGTCGATTAAAGATTTAGCTATTAATATTATAAATGATTCAGGAGCTATTTCGCCCGAAATGGCTTTTGCTATCCGCAATATCGAAAATCCGATTTTTCTGATTAATTATGTTTGCGTCAACTTTGGGCTAAATGTCAAAGAAAAGCAACGTTTACTCGAAATTGACGAAATAATGGAGCGTGGCTATCAGTTGTTGGAATTGCTGAATAAGGAATCACAATTACTCGAAATCAAAATGTCGATTCAGAATAAAGCGAAAGAAGGAATCGACCAGCAACAGCGCGAGTATTTTCTGCAACAGCAAATGAAAACCATTCAGAACGAATTGGGTGGCGGTTCGGTTGAAGAGGATGTGCTTGATTTCAGGGAACGGGCGAATGAGAAAAAATGGAACGAAGCAACAGCTAAAGTTTTTGATAAAGAGATGAAAAAGCTGGAACGGATGAGCCAGCATTCACCGGATTATTCCACGCAGTTAAATTACATTGAGACCATGCTCAATCTGCCTTGGAACGAATATACCAAGGATAATTTCAATCTTAAAAATGCACAAAAGGTGCTGAATAAGGACCATTTTGGGATGGATGCGGTAAAAGACCGTATTCTGGAACATTTGGCAGTATTGAAATTGAAAGGCGATATGAAATCACCGATTATTTGTTTGTACGGCCCTCCGGGAGTTGGAAAAACATCGCTTGGAAAATCGATTGCTGCGGCTTTGAACCGCAAATATGTGCGTGTATCGCTTGGCGGGTTACACGATGAAGCTGAAATTCGTGGGCATAGACGTACTTATATTGGTGCTTTGCCGGGACGAATTCTACAAAACATTCAGAAAGCCGAATCGGCTAATCCCGTTTTTGTGCTGGATGAAATTGATAAAGTTACAACTGATTATAAAGGTGATCCTTCGTCGGCTTTGCTCGAAGTACTTGACCCCGAACAAAATACCGCTTTCCACGATAATTATCTCGATGTGGATTTTGACTTATCGAAAGTGCTGTTTATTGCTACTGCCAATAACCTGGGCACTATTCCACGTCCGCTACTCGACCGCATGGAGCTGATAGAAGTGAGTGGTTACACTCAGGAAGAAAAAATTGAAATTGCTGCCCGTCATCTAGTTCCGAAAGAACTTCTGAATCACGGCTTGAAAGAAGGCGATGTGGAGCTGAGTAAGCCGGTTTTGAATAAATTAATCGAAAACTACAGCCGTGAATCAGGCGTTCGCGAATTGAACCGTCAGATTGCAGGTATTATGAGAAAAGTAGCTAAACATGTTGCTACCAAAGAGAAATATAATCATGAAGTTGCTGAAACGGATCTGAAAAAATACCTGGGTGCTTCGCGCTACAGCAAAGATAAATACGAAGGAAATGACTATTTCGGTGTTGTCACCGGACTGGCATGGACACAGGTTGGCGGCGAAATTCTGTTTATCGAATCGAGCCTGAGCAAAAGTAAATCACCACGATTAACGCTTACCGGGAATCTGGGTGAGGTGATGAAAGAATCGGCTATGCTGGCTTTGGAATATATCAAAGCTCATGCTGATAAACTCGGGCTTGAGAGTGACATTTTCGAAGAATGGAATGTACATATTCACGTTCCCGAAGGTGCAATTCCGAAAGATGGGCCATCGGCCGGAGTGACCATGGCTACTGCTTTGGCTTCAGCCTTTACGAAACGAAAAGTACGTAAAAATCTGGCTATGACCGGTGAAATTACCTTACGCGGAAAAGTGTTGCCTGTGGGTGGTATTAAGGAGAAAATTCTGGCTGCCAAACGTGCCGGAATTACCGATATCGTACTTTGTGCCGATAACCGGAAAGATATTGAAGAAATAAAACCGGTCTATCTGAAAGGACTTAAATTCCACTATGTGAATGAAATCATGGAAGTGATCGATTTTGCCTTGTTGAAGTAGGAGTTAAGTTTATAAAGACAGAAAGTTGAGATCACTCCGAAAAAGAGTTGAACGCAAATAACGCTGAAAATCACGAATAAACGCAAGATATTTAACAACTTACAAATTAACGGAATATCAAAATTACTTTTTGCGTAAATTCCTTGCCAAGCCGAGCGGCGCTATTTGCGTAATTTGCGTTCAAAAATGATTTTCGGAGAACACTCAAAGTTATAAAGATTGATTAAATAAGAAAATAAATTTAAATGAAGAAACTAAATTTTTTATTGCCGTTTGCGGCATTGCTGTTGACACTCAATTCGTGTAAAACCCTGCAAATTGAAAAACCGAAAGAATCATATTTGCCATCTAATCTGGCTCCGGCTATGTCGGAACTACCTTTGCAGGTGGAACTCGACGTGAAAAAACTGGAAACATCGATTAATAAAAAGATGAATGGCTTGATTTTCGACGGTTCTAATCTGGGCAACAAAGATGTGATGGTGAAGGTGTGGAAAGCCCAGAATTTCACTTTTTCTATAAATAATAATGTGATTGAATACCGCGTTCCACTTAAAATTTGGACCCGATTTGCCTGGAAGGTGGAGAAATTCGGTTACAGCATAGGCGATCAGTACGAAGCAACCGGAAGCATTGCATTGACCTACAAAACTACTATCAGCATTGATAAAAACTGGAAACTGGTTTCGAAAACTGCCGCTTCGGGTTATGAATGGATTGAAACTCCGAAACTGAATGTGGTTGGGGTGACTGTGCCGGTTACGCCAATTGCTAGTTTGGCTTTGTCGCAATGCGATAAACTTATTTCAACTCAAATTGACAAGTCGCTGACTGAAATGGTCGACTTGAAAAAATATATTTCTCAGGCCTGGATTGAAGTTCAAAAACCACGTCAGGTGAGTGCCGACAATAATTTGTGGATTCGCATAACTCCAAAAGATTTATTTGTTTCGCCATTTACAACCACTGCGAACAAACTGAATCTGGCTGTTGCGCTGAATGCTCAGATTGAATCATTTATGGGTGCTAAGCCCGAAGCAAATCCCTTGGTTGAATTGCCTCCTTTCAAAATGGTCGTAAAACCGGCTCAACAATTTAATTTGAATGTTGCAGCCGATGTTACTTTCGATAAAATTGCCGAACTGGCAAAAGCCCAGCTGTTGGGAAAAACATTTGAACAGGCAGGTAAAAAAATCACGATTACTGATTTATCACTTTTCGGTAGCGCCGGAAAAGCTATTTTTATTGCTGATGTAAGCGGTTCGTTGAAAGGAAGAATCTATTTTACGGGTAAAATGATTTACAACGTCGAAAAAATGGCCGTTGAAATTACCGAACCTGAATTCGACTTGAAAACATCAGACGCATTGGTCAAATCCGCCGGTTGGTTGTTGCACGGAATGATTCTGAAACAACTGACGCCATATCTGACTTATCCTGTTAAGAATAACCTCGACGCTGTGAAAGCGCAGGTAAATCTAATGCTTGCTAATTACACGGTTATGGATGGGGTGGTACTACAAGGAAAGTTGAATTCGCTAAATGTTACTGATTTAAGTCTGGTTCCCGGAGCTGTACGTATACAAGCCAATGTGAAAGGTAATATAGCCCTGAAAGTTCAGGATATGAAGTTTTAAGTAATGGAAAGATTCAAAAACCTCACAAGCTCAGTTTTGTGAGGTTTTTTTTGTTTTCAGGATAATAAATGTCACAAAATAATGAACTTTCAGTCTTTAGAATCATTATAAATAAGTATCTTTGCAACGAAATTCAAAACATATAATTTTAAGTGAAATTATCGGAACTTCAAACAGGTGAAAAGGCGTCCATTGTAAAAGTAATGGGACACGGTGGCTTTCGCAAACGCATTGTTGAAATGGGTTTTGTGAAAGGGAAAGTAGTGAAAGCTATTCTCAATGCACCGCTTAATGACCCTATTAAGTACAGTGTAATGGGCTATGAAGTTTCACTGCGCCGAAGCGAAGCTGCACTAATTGAAGTGATAAGCGAAGAAGAAGCCCGCACTTTAAAATCCGCAACGATCGATCAGGCAGCTTTTATCGACGAGGAAGAAGTTCGTCGTATGGCGTTGAATCAGCGTAAACATATCTGTGTGGCTCTGGTTGGAAATCCGAATTGCGGGAAAACGACCCTATTTAATTTCGCAGCCGGAGGTCATGAGCATGTCGGCAATTACAGTGGCGTAACGGTTGAATCGAAAGAAGGGGAATTTGAATTTAATGGCTATACTTTTACACTGGTTGATTTGCCGGGAACTTATTCATTGTCAGCTTATTCGCCCGAAGAAAAATACGTTCGTCAGTATATTACCGAAAAAATGCCGGATGTGATTGTCAATGTGGTTGACAGTACCAATCTGGAACGAAATCTTTACCTCACGACCCAACTTATCGACATGAATGTGCGCACCATTGTGGCACTCAATATGTATGATGAATTTGAGAAAAGCGGAGATAAACTGGATTATAAAAGCCTTGCTAAATTACTTGGAATTCCTTTTGTTCCTACGGTTGCCAAGAAAAGAATCGGACTCGATGAATTGTTTCGTGTCGTCATAAAATTGTATGAAGGTAGCGAAGTAATTGATGCTAACGGTGTTCTCATTCCGGCGATTAAAGAGGATAGCCTGATTGATGAATTTCACCACCGGATTGAAATGCACCACCAGCACGAGAAAAAGCACAATGCTTCAGATTTTGTAGGCATTCATAAAGTACATGAAACTGCACGTCACATTCATATAAATCATGGTCCGGAAATTGAGAAAAGCATTCAGATTCTGAAAGTTCCGATTGCCCGGAATTCATCCTTGCGTGATTTATATTCTACCCGTTTTCTGGCTATCAAACTCCTGGAAAAAGACAAAGAAGTTGAAGGTGTTATCCGGGAATTACCTAATTCTGATGAAATCATAGCTTTTCGGGATAAAGAGGTGAAACGCCTTCGGACTGAACTGAAGGAAGATCCTGAATCGGCCATTACCGATGCTAAATACGGTTTTATTGCCGGTGCATTGAAGGAAACGCTGATTGATGGTAAGAAAAAACAAAAACATAAACGAACTTCCAGAATTGACTCTATCGTTACCCATAAATACTGGGGCTATCCCATCTTTTTGCTGTTTATTTTCACTATGTTTCAGTCTACTTTTACGCTGGGGCAATATCCGAAAGACTGGATTGGAGCGGGAGTAAACTGGCTTGGAAATCTGATTCAGAATAACATGGCTGACGGTTCATTGCGCGATTTGCTGGTTCACGGAATTATAGGTGGAGTAGGAGGCGTGATTGTTTTTTTGCCCAATATTCTGATTCTCTATTTCTTTATTTCGCTGATGGAAGATTCGGGTTATATGGCTCGTGCAGCGTTTATCATGGATAAAATAATGCACAAAATGGGGCTTCACGGTAAATCATTTATTCCGTTAATAATGGGATTTGGTTGCAATGTGCCGGCTATTTTAGCCACCCGAACCATCGAGAACCGAAACAGTCGGATGATAACCATTCTGATAAATCCCCTGATGTCCTGTAGTGCCCGTTTACCGGTTTATTTATTGTTGGCAGGGGCATTTTTCCCGGGTCATGCGGGCTTGGTATTATTCGGAATTTATATGACCGGAATTGCGTTAGCAGTAATTATTGCCCGATTGCTGAAACGGTTTATGTTTAATAAGGACGAAACGCCTTTTGTAATGGAATTGCCACCTTACCGGGTGCCAACCATGAAATCGATGGTGATACATACCTGGGAAAAAGGCGAACAATACCTGAAGAAAATGGGAACTATCATTTTGATTGGCTCCATTATTGTTTGGTTTTTAGGCTATTATCCTCAACCGGAACATACGGGGAATCTTAGTACAAGCCAACAAATGGCTCAACAGGAAAACTCATATATTGGTCAGATTGGTCATTTTATTGAACCGGTCATTGCACCGCTGGGTTTTGACTGGAAAATAGGTGTTTCGCTACTTTCAGGAGTGGCAGCAAAGGAAATTGTAGTGAGCACGCTAAGTGTTTTGTATACCGGATCAAGCGATGCTAAAATGAATTCGTTATCACAGCGACTTCAATCAGAGATAAAACCAACAGGTGATCCTTCGTTTACGCCCGTTATTGCCTTAGGAATGATGCTTTTCGTGCTGATATATTTCCCTTGTCTGGCGACCATTGTGGCTATTAAAAATGAAACAAACAGCTGGGGATGGGCATTATTTGCTGCAAGTTATAGTCTGGTACTGGCCTGGCTTATGGCTTTTGGAGTATTTCAACTTTTTGGATGAAAATTATGCAAGATATAATCGTAATATTAATTGGATTGGGGGTTTTGACTTATGTAAGTTGGCGAACGTACAAAACCCTTACACGTAAACCAAGCCCTGCCGATAAATGTGGCGGATGCACGGGTTGTGCGCTGAAAGTGAATGTAGAGTGCAGGACGAAATAGTGTGAATTCAGTTTATTTTCGGGTATATTTTCGTTTTCGTATAATCTGATATCCAATTCCGAATATCAATAATAACCCAATCGGAATCAATACATTTAGCAACTGCCATGTTAACCGGTCATCGTTGGTCATTTTTTTATTTAGTAATCGCAGTTTTAGAGTACGGTTTCGCAACTGCATCCATCCATCATCATCTGCCAGATACAACACAGCATTCTGAATAAAGTCTTTATTTCCAAATTGTTGATTCATATAACGATCAAATCCAAGTGGAATTCTTGTACTATCATTCAACTCAGTTTCATTGCGAATGATGCTACCATCAGCCACCACAATTTGTCGGGTTTTGAAACTTTGTTTGCGGATAGCTAATACGTTTGATATACCTTTCGGAACCATTCTGTTTGCAAAATCCGATTCAAAAACCCCTTCCATGGCTACTGCTACCGGTACATAACCCACGTTGAAATAGCTTTTGTCGGTTGGTTTCAATTTCTGACTTAAATCGATCGTAGTTGGAGTTCCCAGGATGTGCGTATTATCGGAAGTGGCGAGCAATAAACTATAATTCACCTGTTTATTGTTTCCTACTACATCAATTCCAGAGCAGAATTCGGAGCGGACTTCGGTAATATTTCGGGTAACAGGATGCTCGGGTGAAGCGAGCAGTAAAGGTGCAAAATACCAGGGCGAAGGCTCAAACTGAGGAGCTGTACCGGACGGAGCGATATTTACCGGAACCGAAGTGCATTGTACATCCTGCAATAAAACCGGATTGATGCGCACACCATATCGGAAAAGCTGGTCACTCAGATTTATATCCAGTTCTATTGCCGGTGAAAGTCCTGAGGCTGACAGATTTTCTTTTGATACCCGCACGCCAGAAAGTAACCACAAAACCCGCCCGCCACGCATTAAGTATTGATCAATAATAAATTTATCCGATTCGCTGAACGGCTTGGTTGGTTTAGCAATAATAATCACTTTGTAATTATCCAGAACTGCTGCGTTACTTCCCAATATACCACGGTCAATCTGAAAATAGCGACTCAGCGACTTGCTTATATCATAGGTTTCAGGTTCGGAAAGCTCACCGTGCCCTTCCATAAAGGCAATCTTGGAAACTTCGGTATTTACTAAACGGCGTATGCCGTCGGTGATTTCAAATTCAAGGTTTTCGATGGAGATATTCAGATTTTCCTCTCCGGAATTTCCTCTGATATTTTTGAGCAAACACACGGGTACTTTTTTAGCCTTGTAACTTAACTCAATCCATGGAAAAATGATTTTCTGAATCGCTTTTCCTTCTTTATCATGCTCATAAACAGCAGTCGGAGTGAAACCGGCAGCTTCAAGCTCCGCTTGCTTTTTTTCCCGTTGTTCCTGCGAACCTGCAATTGATGGGTTTTGGTAGTTTATTTCGACCCCTTTTTCCGTGTAAACCGATAACTCATCCAATAGTTCGCCGCTAGAAATTTTCAACCGTTGAAATCCGGGATTTAAATCACCATCGAGATATACAGTTACTTTAAGCGGTTCATCCAGTTTTTCCATCAGATTTTTTGTCTGATTGGAAATACTATAGCGTTTATCGGAAGTCAAATCGAGACGGAAGTGATAAAACAATGCAATGCCAATAATTGTGAGAATAGATATCAAAATGATGATATTTCGGGAATTTCTAATTGACATAAAGTTATAAATGAACTAAAATGGAATTCAATGGCGGCGAAAATCAAGGCATTACAGTCCGGTTTTTTCGTATTTGCAAAGATAATCAAATTTTTAAAGCGATTTGATTCTTCGGTTTCAATCCGATTAAAATCCCATTAGCAACCCTTGTCATTTTTGAATGATTAAAGGAGCTAATGTGCTGAATAACTGCAGTAAAATAGCTTATATTTGACTTTGGAAACCTTATTTATATTTTGCTTACTATTTGCTTGTTGAATGCGTGGATTAATTTTATTATCTTTGCCATTCAGTAAAAAAACATCTTGTTTGGGGTAAAAAGAGTGTCAGACTGATATTTAGCTAAACAGACCATCGGACAAGCAATAAAGTCTTCTTTTAGACTTGCAGACTCAAAATAATTTAATAAAATATGGGCAAAATAATCTCGATTGCAAACCAGAAAGGTGGTGTCGGAAAAACCACAACCGCCATAAATTTGGCAGCATCACTGGCTACTTTAGGCAAAAAAGTGCTATTGATTGATGCCGATCCTCAGGCAAATGCTTCCTCGGGATTGGGAATCGACATTCGAACGCTGGAATTCACCATTTATGAATGTTTGATTGACGATGTGCCGCCAACACAGGCTATTCACCCAACCGAAGTTGAAAATTTGTTCGTTTTACCTTCGCATATTGACCTCGTTGGAGCTGAAATAGAAATGCTGAATATGGACGATCGTGAAAAGGTGATGAAAAACATTCTCACGCCATTAAAACCACTTTATGATTATTTGATAATAGATTGCTCCCCTTCATTAGGACTGATAACTGTGAATGCATTGACTGCTTCGGATTCGGTCATTATTCCCGTTCAGTGTGAGTATTTTGCACTCGAAGGAATCAGTAAATTGTTGAATACCATTAAAATAATAAAAAGCAAGCTGAATACTGCACTCGAAATTGAAGGATTTTTACTTACTATGTACGATAACCGATTGCGCTTGGCTAATCAGGTATATGCCGAAGTGAAGAAACATTTTCAGGGCATGGTATTTGAAGCAGTTATCACCCGAAATGTACGGTTAAGTGAAGCACCAAGTCATGGTAAACCAGTACTGCTTTACGATGCAGATTCCAAGGGCTCGATAAATTATATGGAAATGGCGAAAGAACTCATCGCTAAAAATGAAAAGTAATTGGTTGATTAAGTGGATACTAAACTTAATAACCCTAATAAACTTTACACTTAAGAAACATGGCAAAACATATAACAGGTTTAGGTAGAGGATTAGGTGCTTTGATTGATACAGAGCATATTAGTACCGGGGGTTCATCGTCTATCAACGAAGTTGAGCTGGAATTTATTTTCGCAAATCCGAACCAGCCTCGTACTCATTTTGATGAAGAATCATTAACCGAGCTGGCCACATCTATTCGGGAATTAGGGGTCATTTCACCCATAACCCTGCGTAAAAATGATGATGGTACGTACCTGATTATTGCGGGTGAACGTCGGTTCAGAGCCTCTAAATTGATTGGGCTTAAATCCATACCAGCTTATGTAAAAACAGCTGCCGATGAACAGGTTATGGAAATGGCCCTGATTGAAAACATTCAACGTGAAGACCTCAATGCAATTGAAATAGCACTTACCTTTTATCGTTTGATGGAAGAATATAAACTGACACAGGAACGATTGAGTGACCGGGTTGGAAAAAAACGTGCCACCATTGCCAATTATTTGCGTTTGCTTCGGTTGCCAGCCGAAATTCAGATGGGAATAAAGGATAAAAAGATTGATATGGGTCATGCACGCGCCATTTTAGGATTACCCGAGCCGGCTGCTCAGTTGCATTTGTATGAGTTGATTCTGAAAAGCGAATTGTCTGTCCGTAAAGTAGAGGAATTGGTTCGGTTGTATTTAGAATCAGGAAGTTTCGAACTTAAACCCAAAACTCAAACTGTAAATCCGGTTAAAAAATTACCGGAATTTGAAGATATCCAAAAACAGTTGAGTCTGGTTTTCGGCACAAATGTTCAGTTTGCTTGTGATGCAGATGGTAAGGGTAAAATTTCCATTCCTTTTGCCAACGATGAAGAGTTGACCAAAATCATGGAGCTTTTCGACAAAATTTAAAAACAGTTGAGTGTTCAAAAACCCTAAAATATACTTTCTTTTATTGGCTCTGATTTCACTAAGTGTTCAGGCTCAGATAGATTCCAGCAAAAATAAGTTGCATAAAGACTCAACATCCAGACTTATTGTAAAAGCCAGGTTATCGGATATCGAAGCACGTATAATCGATTCCACCCAATTAAAAACATTTAAACCAGATCCGGCCAAAGTGGTATGGATGGGAGCCATTATTCCCGGTTATGGTCAGATTTTAAATCGAAAATATTGGAAATTACCTATTGTGTATGGTGGATTTTTAGGATGTGCTTATGCAATTACATGGAATTCAACCATGTATCAGACTTATTTGACGGCTTATAAAGATATTTTGTCAAATGACCCGGCTAACAACAGTTACCTGCAACTTATCCCAGCCGGAAGAACCGTTGATTCCTATGGTGGAACATCCGCTTTTACAGCAATTTTAAAGTCAAAACAGGATAATTATCGCCGTTATCGTGATTTGAGTGTCATTGCCACTGTGGCGTATTATGCGTTGACGATTGTTGATGCTTATGTTGATGCTCAATTATATGATTTTGATATCAGTCCTGAATTATCTATCCGTGTTCAGCCGACTTTACTGAAAAATGATTTAGCTGCAAGCCATACGCTTGGTTTGCAATGCTGCCTTAGTTTAAGGTAGAATTTATTCTAAAACCGGAAGAAATACCTGCAAATGAATCTTAAACATATACTTAGCTGTTCTGTTTTGTTGATTTTTAGTGTTTTATTTTCATTTTCACAAACCCGGAAAAATGAGAAATCAGATACTAAGACTAACATTATTATTCCCGATTCTACTCTTTCAGCTCCAGCAGAATTTGATAATACGCTTGATTATTTGTTACAATCATGGATTATCCGGCGGGCGACTCCTTCAAATTGTAAATCGGAAAGCGATGTGAAAGTTGTTTCGGATTCTATTCTAAAACTACGGTTATCCAAAATGCCTTGTCTAATGGAGATGCCATATAATTCTACTGTACGCTCCTATATTGATTTGTATACCATTCGAAAACGTCGTCAGGTAGAATATATGATGGGAATGAGTAATTATTATTTCCCACTTTTTGAACAGGTTCTGAGTATTAATAATCTGCCATTAGAACTAAAATATCTATCCTTAATCGAATCTGCATTAAATACCACCATCGTTTCACGTATGGGGGCGGCAGGATTATGGCAGTTAATGATTGGAACCGGTCGAATGTACGGTCTCGAAATCAATAGTCTGGTGGATGAACGCTTATCGCCCGTAAAAGCTACCAACGCTGCCGCACATTTTTTAAAAGATTTATATTCCATTTACGGGGACTGGAATCTGGTTATTGCCTCATACAATTGCGGACCCGGAAATATCAGTAAAGCCATGCGTCGATCGGGTGGTAAACGTGATTATTGGACTATTTATCCTTATTTACCTAAAGAAACCCGTGGTTATGTCCCCGTTTTTATTGCTGCCAATTACTCCATGATATATGCTGCAGACCACAACTTATGTGCAGCCACTGTGAATATGCCGGTGATGACTGATACGGTAATGGTTAACAGACGAATACATTTGGAACAAATCGCCATGGTTTTGAATTTGCCGATTGAAGAAATCCGCCTGCTTAATGCTCAATATCGAAAAGATATTATTCCGGGTGATATAAAATCTTATGCATTAACACTACCATTGAATTATGCTAATTTATTTATTCAGAAATTAGATGAGATTGCTGCCTATAAAGCTGATGAATTAATCAATAATCGACGTAGTGAAATAGAAGTGCAACAAGCTGCCGAGGGAAAGCTGACCGCTGGTTCGGGTAAGGTGATATATTATAAAGTAAAATCAGGACAAACATTGAGTTCCATTGCCGCAAAATACGGTATCTCGGTAAAGAAACTGAAATCATGGAATAAATTAAAGAGCTCAAAAGTTCGTAAAGGACAAATTTTGAAAATTATTAAGTAGTCGCTAGTTTTTAGTCGCTAGTTGGTAGCAATTGCAAAAATAATTCGTGAAATTCGTTTTAATTCCTTTAATTAGTTATTATGGAAAAACTATTCTACTCCATTTCCGAAGTGGCTGAAATGTTCAACGTGAACCAGTCGAACCTGCGCTTTTGGGAAAAAGAATTTAAAGAGCTGAAACCCCGACGCAACGAAAAAGGTACTCGTTTTTATACCCCGGAAGATATTCTGATTATCAAGCAGATTATTTATTTAATCAACGAGCAGAAACTGACTTTGCCCGGTGCGAAGCGTCGTTTAGGTCAAAAAAAAGACCAGATTGCCAAACAACAGGAAATCGTGGAGCGATTGAAAAAAGTCAAAACGGAACTGCTTGGTATCTCTAAAGCATTATCGGCGGAATAAATTTCAATTGCCAATTATCAATTATCAATTATAATTTCAATATAATCCTATGAACTTAAAAAACTATTCTATCCTTAGCTTGTTGCTTTTAGTAATATTCTCTCAATCAATATTCTCACAGAAATCACCTAAAAACATTATTTTTCTGATTGGTGATGGTATGGGACTTGCACAGATATATTCCGGCATGATGGCTAACCGTAATCACCTGGAATTGGAACGATGTACCTACAGTGGATTTTCCAAAACCTATTCAGCCGACAATTTTACGACTGATTCGGGTGCTGGTGGAACGGCTCTGGCTTGTGGTGTAAAAACCAAAAACCACATGATTGGCATGAATCCCGATTCCATTGCCGTTCAATCTATACTGGAAGAAGCATCTAAAAATAAATTAGCAACCGGAATAGTCGTTGCCTGTGCTCTGACCCACGCCACACCGGCTTCATATATTGCGCATCAGGTAAACCGCGAAATGAACGAGGAAATAGCAACCGATTACCTGAAAACCGATATTGATGTGTTTATTGGCGGCGGTCGTAAGTATTTTGAAGACAGAACGGATAATCGCAATCTGACCAAAGAGCTGAAAGCTAAAAATTATCAGATAGTTTATAAACTGGACGATGTAAAAGCTATAAAATCAGGTAAGTTGGCTGGTCTCTTGTATGAGGATCAAAATCCGGGAATGCCTGAACGTGCTAGCATGTTGCCCGATGCTACTCAATCAGCGCTGAATATTCTGAGCAATAATAAAAAAGGGTTTTTCCTTATGGTGGAAGGCTCACAGATTGATTGGGGCGGACATAACAATAATTCTTCACAGGTAATTAAGGAAATGCTTGATTTTGATCAGACAATAGGAAAAGCATTAGATTTTGCAAAGCAGGATGGCAATACACTGGTCATTATTACAGCTGACCACGAAACGGGCGGTATGTCAATTACTGAAGGTAAAGTTGGTACAGACCAACTGAAAATACTGTTCAGTACTAAAAATCACAGTGGTATTCCTGTTCCGGTTTTTGCTTATGGTCCCGGTGCAGAAAACTTTACAGGCTTTATGGAAAACATCAGCTTTAAAGCAAAGATTGAGAGACTATTGAAGTTTAAAAAATAAATATTGGTTTGACAGATTAATGATTGTTTGTTAATAATAATTCCATTAGGTCAGAGTTGAATTTGTTCCTGCTCTTTTTTGATTTTCAGAATCCACCCCTGTTTCTAACAAGTTAGAGAGAGGGGTTTTTGTTTAGTATTTTGAACAGGCATAAAAAACAAAACGCCACAGAGGGAATTCTGTGGCGTTTATAGGAAAACCAAATTTATTTTACAATCAGCTTTTTGGTAATATTAGATGCTCCGGATCTAACATTAATCAAATAGGTTCCACCTGCCAGTACTTGTGTCGGATTCAGTTGAAGTATTGGTTCTACAGGGTAAGTGCGAGAGCACAATTGCTGACCCTGTAAAGAGGAAATGCTTACAACTACTTCTTTTTCAGTGTAGCCGGAAAGACCCAGTTGAATGGGTTGCATAGCTGATACGACACTAAAGATGGAAACATTACGTTCATTATTGGCTACAGCTGTAATTCCAGTGCTACCAACAGTTAGGGTTTGGCTTTGTTGAGCTGCGTTATACGTTGCATCACCGGCTTGAGTCGCAGTAATAGTTGTTGTTCCATTTCCAGCAATATGTATATTGCCATTTACAATAGTGGCTACACTTGGATTTGAACTTGTGTAGGTAATTGAATAAGTGCCTGAAGGAAGGACTTTTTTCCATTCACTAACAAAGAAATTTCCAGACCACAACAAATTATTCGGATCATAACTTGTTCCTGAAGGACTATGAGCAGCTCCAGCAATAACATGAAGCTCATTTGTAGTACCTACAGCATTGAAAGCAGTTTGCAAATCATAAGCATTTTGAACCGGAATAGTTGTATCTGCACTACCGTGAATTTGGATTGTTGGAATAGACGTGGCTGTCAAATATGGATAGGTCCAACCACGTAATTCAAGTTCTTCAGCACCCCAGAACATACCACAGGCAATTATCCCGGTTTTATTCCATGGTTTAGTAAGATAGGCAGTTTCAGGTGCATATTTGGCAGAAGTGTCAGGACCGGTAAATTGAGCCAGTGAAACTGCAGCTTGTCCACCTGCTGAACCACCACAAATGAAGAGTGAATTTACGTCAATTCCGTAAGTTGCTGCATGAGCTCTGATCCAGTCAAGCGCTGTATTTCCATCACGGGCTGCATCCTGTAACGCCGGCCATTTAAGAGCCAGTGTTGTAGCACTTGAACGCAGACGATAGTCGATTGAAATACAAACAAAACCTCTTTTTGCAAAGGCAGTAGCATAGTTTACAATGTACGATTGCGAAGATTTGGTGTTTGAAGTAAATGAACCACCATGAATCCAAAGCATACAAGGACGGTTTATCGACACATCACCTGTTGGTTGATAAATGTCCAAACTTAAATTTTGTTGACTTCCACTGCTGTTTGTAACCGTAGCATACTGAACTGTTGAAATGGATACTGTAGAAAAACGACTTGCATTCAGAAATAAGTTTGGATCATTTACTGCAGCTGCAATTGCATCCGTTGTTGCACCCGGACTGAAATCGGCATTGCCAATATTTTTAGTAGGTATAACTGGAAATGTAATTGTTTGATTTAATTTAGAAGCGAGAGATACAACTAAATCCTGCGCAAAATCAGCCGCCGCATTATAAGTCGCATTACCAGCTTGTGATGCTGTGATTTTAGAGACACCTGCACTTAATATATGAATATTGCCATTCACAATTGTTACCACTGATGTATTTGAGCTGGTATATGTAACCGGGAGACCAGAATCAGAAGTTGCACCCGGACTGAAATCCGCATCGCCAACTTTTACAGATGCCAAAGCAGGAAAAGTAATTGTTTGATTTTGTTTCGAAGCCGCAACAACTGTAAATGGCTGACTTGCACTAACTGCAGCATTGTATATTGCATCGCCTGCCTGAGAAGCTGTAATGGTTGTATTACCAATGCCGACAATATGAATATTACCACCTACAATCGTTGCAACGGCTGTATTTGAACTCACCAAAGAAATCACTAGATCCGAGCTGGCTGCAGCTCCGGGATTAAAATCCTGATCACCTACAGTTCCATTTGGAATGGAAGGAAAAGTTATAACCTGATTGAGTTTTGAACTACTTCCAAAGCTTATATTTAGCAAAATAGGAGTAGCTTGCAAAGTCGGCACATTATCTTCAGCTACAAAATATACATCATAAGAAGTGCTTTCGCTTAGTCCAGTGATACTTGCAGAATATTCAGTTGCTGCTGATATACAGGCAATTGTACCTGCCAAAGTTGAAATTACAGGAGTTCCACTTGCATCTTTACCGGTTTTAACCTGAGCAGATGTCGGTGCTATTGCTCCTGCAGGTAATACAACGAAATATACATTACCGGCAACATTAATATTCACTTTCGCAATAAAAGATGTAAATGATAAGGCGCTAACAGTTGGCCATCCGGCTGTCCATTTAGGAATGGCGGGACCGCTAGAATAAGTAAGTAAAATTCTTCCATCACCACCGGCACCTCCTGGTTTTGCTGCTGTTCCACCAAATCCACCTGATCCTCCACCACCTGGTACTTTACCCGGAAGACCGTTTGAATTTGCAACAATTACTCCGGCAGCACCGTTTCCACCACCTCCTGTTCCTATGCTCTCGGCAGCCGGATTTGTACCGAATCCACTTGCACCTATGCCTAAACTTCCGGCACCTGCACCACCACCTCCTGAAAACATTACAACCGATGCATAAACAGCTCCGGCAATTCCATCGCCACCTGCATAATTAAATGAACCTTCGAAGCCGATATTTCCAACATTAGATCCCGGAACAGTTGCACTTGGTGTACCTGAACTTCCCCATTTGCCAGCCAAACCGCCCACAGCTGTAATGCTGGTTGTTCCATCTACTGTAAAAGTGCTATTTCCACCAGGAGTGGGAAGTACTGAAGAAGTTGTTCCTCCGGGTGCACCACCTGCACCAACAGTTACACTATAAGTTGTTCCGGGTACTACAGTAACAGAAGTATTTTTCACATATGAACCTCCTGCACCACCGCCACCGGCTTTTCCTGTTCCACCGCTTGCACCTCCGCCACCAGCACCGCCTCCGCCCCAGCATTCAATCTGAACGCTGTAAACGCCAGCCGGACAAACCCAGCTTGTTGTTCCAACTTTAATAGTATCTGATTTTTGAGCAGATACATTAGTACCCATAAAACTTATTGACAATAATACTAATAGCCCCAGAAATCCTGATTTAATTTTTTTAGAATTGTGTTTAATTTTACTCATAGCAGTTTGTTTTTAAATTAGGAAGCAAAAATAGAGTAGTAATTATTACAAGTCCGTAAATATTGTTCGAATATTTGAGAGTATTGTACGAAACTAACTACGAAAATTCATTAAAGCAGATTCGAATGATTTTAATTTTTTATTGAACATTTCTTACATTGAACTTCCTGATTGTACTTTACTTTTGTTTTTTGAAAATAATAATTGTATAAATAAATACTGATTAGTCAAATGAAAAGAGTACTTAATGTGATTTTGTTCGGTTTTTTCCTAAGTACATATTCCATTGCTGTAAATCCCAGGGTAGTAACATCCATAAATGAGTTCTGGAAGTTTGCGAAAGGTGATATCGAAAATGCCCAGGCTGTCGATTATCCGGATGTAAAATGGGAAACGGTTTCTGTTCCGCATAGTTGGAATAATCAGGATGCTGATGACGAAACACCGGGCTATTATCGTGGAACAGCTTGGTATAGAAGGTCAGTTATGATTCCGGCAGAACAAAGTGGCAAAGAAATCTTTATCAACTTTGATGGAGTGAATCAGGAAACAGAATTATTTATCAACGGCAAAACGGTAGGAACCCATTTGGGCGGTTATACCCGATTTTGCTTTGATATAACAAGCTTTGTGAATGTTGGTCAACAAAATTTATTTGCCGTTAAGGTTACTAACCGTTATAATGAAAATATACCGCCACTAACAGCCGATTTTACTTTTTTCGGTGGTATATACCGCGATGTAAATCTTGTTTTTACTGAAAAACAACATATATCTACTACTTATTTTGCTTCTACAGGAGTTTTTATTAAAACAGCAACTGTTACTGAAAAAGAAGCTTCAGTTCAAATCCGCACCCTGGTGACAAACGATGGAAATGAGGTCAGTAACCTCCGCATTGAAAACATCATTATTAGCCCGAAAGCTGAAACTGTTCTCAGTAAATCTTCAACAGTTAAAGTTTCTGTATTATCAACACTTCCGGTTGTGCAGAACGATTTGAAAATTGCTATCCCCATGCTTTGGAGTCCCGATTCTCCAGCACTTTATAAAGTTATTACCCGCATTTATGATGCCAAAACCAATAAACTCCTTGATGAGGAAATTAATCCGCTTGGATTGCGCTGGTACGAGTTTAATGCTGATAAAGGTTTCTTCCTGAACGGAAAACATCTGAAATTGATTGGTACTAACCGTCATCAATGCTATTTGAATATGGGCAATGCCTTAACAGACGAGCTGCATATTCGGGATATGAAATTGCTAAAAGACATGGGTGCAAACTTTTTACGTGTTTCGCATTATCCACAGGATCATGTGTTGATGGAGATGTGCGATAAACTGGGTATTATCTGCTCAGTTGAAATTCCTATAGTGAATGCCATTACCGAAAATGAAGCATTCAGCACGAATTGTCTGACTATGGCTCGTGAAATGCTAATGCAGGATTTCAACCGACCATCGGTTCTTATTTGGGCGTATATGAATGAAGTGTTGCTTCGCCCGCCTTTTGCTAAAGATTCCATACGAAATGCACTTTATTTCAAAAATGTGGGTGCGTTAGCGTCAAAAATTGAAAAACAAATTTCTCAGGATGACCCTTCACGCTACACCATGATTCCTTGTCATGGAAACCTGGATGCTTACATGAGTGCCGGATTGAGCAATGTTCCCAAAATTATCGGTTTTAATTTGTATCAGGGTTGGTACGGCGGACAATTTGACGGTGCAGATGAGTTTTTAAGGATTGCCAAACAAAAAGTTCCAAATAAACCTTTTCTGCTTACTGAATATGGTGCTGATGTTGATCCCCGTTTACATTCATTTTCACCCGTAAGGTTTGATTATACGCAGGAATACGCCAATCTCTATCACGAACATTATATCAAAACCATACAGGAACGTCCATGGATTTCGGGAGCTAATATTTGGAATCTGAATGATTTTTATTCAGAAGGAAGGACGAATGCAGTACCCCATGTAAACAATAAAGGAATTGTTGGACTCGATCGTGAAAAGAAAGATACCTATTTACAATATCAGGCTATGTTGCTTAAAAAACCGGTTGTGTCAATTGGGGGTATGAACTGGAAAATACGCGGTGGTAATGCTGACGAAAAAGGGATTTGCCTGCAACCGGTCAAAGTTTATTCCAATCAACCAACAGTGGAACTGATACAGAATGGGAAATCACTTGGCACTCAGCCGGTAATTGATAATATCACTTGTTTTAATGTGCCGTTTACAAATGGAGAAAACAGACTGGACGCTTCGGCAAAAACTGAAACCGGAGTAGTTCGTGATGAACTGAAAATTGATTTCAGAGCTGTTCCGAATAATTTGATGGATACAAAAAACCAACCTTTCACCGAGCTGAATGTGATGCTTGGCTCCCAACGCTATTTCGAAGATAAAGCAGCTTCTGTTATCTGGATTCCGGAAAAAGAATACACAGCTGGTAGTTGGGGGTATGTGGGTGGAAAAGCCTATAGTAAAAAAACAAAGAATGCTAATCAACCCGCATCCGATCTGGATATACTGGGTACAACCAACGATCCGGTTTATCAAACTGCTCGTATAGGACTCACCGGGTTTAAACTTGATGTGCCTGACGGAAAATATACAATTTGTTTTTATTGGGCCGAACTTCAGTCGGATAAAGAAAGTGCTGCATTAGCCTATAATCTGGGGAATGATGCTCTGAAGGACGATTTTGTAAAACGTGAATTTGATGTAGAATTAAACGGAGTGAATATCCTGAAAAGTTTCAATCTTAGCAAAGAATTCGGTGCACAAAGGGCCGTAATTAAGAAGTTTGAAGTAGATGCCACTAATGGACAGGGAATAAGTATTGATTTTAAAAAAGGAATAGGAGAGACCCTGTTGAATGCTATTCGGGTATACCGGAATTATTGATTAGTCGTAATCCTGTGTTTTTTTAATCTAAACAATTCGTTGTTACTCGTATGTTTTTGTTGTTGAATTTGTGATTGATTATTTGCAGAGACCTGATAACTCAGGTCTCTGTTTTTTATTCTAATTGATCCATTGTGCTACTCAGGGAACAATAATCAATTTTGCTACTATATTTCTTTTAAATTGTCTTTTCTGTATTTAGCAGGAGTTTTTCCAAATACTTCGCGGAAACATTTAGTAAAATAGCTTGGCGATGAGAATCCAAGTTTATAACCTACATCCGTAATGCTCATTTCGGGTTCTTCTACTAACACTTTCAGACTTTTCTTCAGTCGAATATTGGTGATAAATTCGTTAGGTGTTTGTCCGGTGATGCCTTTCAGTTTCTGGAAAAAGGCAGTACGTCCCATCATCATTTCCGATGCAAACACATTTACGTCAAAGTCAGCAACATCCAGTGTTTTTTCAACAATTTCCACCGCACGGCTCAGAAATTTCTGGTCGAGACTATTGGTAGCTACTATATTCACATCGGCATCAGTGTTTTTGCTGAACTTAGCTTGTAAATGTTTCCTCGTATTTATCAGGTTATTGCAACGGGCAATCAGCAGACGTGTATCAAAAGGTTTCGTCAGGTAGTCATCAGCACCTGTTCGGAAACCTTCAATGGTATATTCTATTGCTGTTCGGGCAGTAAGGAGCACCACCGGAATGTGCGAAGTTTCGAGATTTGATTTGATTTTACTACACATTTCAATTCCCGACATAACAGGCATCATCACGTCACTGACAATAATATCCGGTTGTTGTGCCCTGGCTTTATCCAACGCCTCTTTGCCATTCACTGCAGTATTAACCTCATAAATCGGACTGAAAATCTGAACCAGCAAATCGAGTAAGTCCGGGCTATCTTCAACCAGTAGAATGGAGTATTTACTTTCCGATACTTTCCGCTGCGACACAATAATATCTTGTAAAAATTCGTCGTCAGGTGTAAGATAACTCATACTGTTGTTGATATTTAACTGATTAACCGTTGTTTTTTGTTCATCGGTAAACTGTTCGTCACCAATCACCATAGCCACTACAAATGAGCTACCACCCTGCTTCCTGTTATTCGTACTTAAACTGCCATGATGTAGTTCCACAATGCCTTTGGCCAATGCCAGTCCAATACCTGTTCCGGCAGCATTGTTACTATAACCGTTCTCAGCCTGATAGAAGCGGTCGAAGATTTTCTCCCGGTCACCTGCATTGACGCCAGGGCCGCTATCAGATACAATTACTTTTACCCAATTATTCTGAACACGTACAGATACATCAATTTCGCCACCATCAGGTGTAAATTTGAATGCATTGGAAAGCAGGTTATAAAATACTTTTTCCATTTGGGCCGTATCGAACCATAAATCGATGGTTGGCTCAGCGTGGTTGAAACTGAGGTTGATATTCCGGTGGTCAGAATATTCCTTGAATGTCAGCACAATCTCGTCCAGAAACTTGATAATATCCTGATGCGAAACCTTAATCTGCAAAAAGCCCTGTTCCTGTTTGCGGAAATCGAGCAATTCATTAATCAATTTCCCCATGCGGTGTGCATTTTTATGAATGCTCAACAAGCGGCTGTACAACGAACTTTGCAGTGATGTGGATTGTAACAATGATTCTATTTGGCTGATAATGAGCGTTAGCGGTGTGCGGAATTCATGCGAAATATTCGTGAAGAACCGTAGTTTGGATTGGTTTAATCCTTCGATTTGTTCTTTTTCCTTTTTTTCATAATTAAGCGAAACTCTCAGTTTAATACTGTTTGTATAGAAGTGCACTATAATATATGCAATGACTGAAATCAATAGAATATAAATCAAATAAGCAAACCAGGTGGCATAGAATGGGGACTTGATAACGATTTTGAGTTCTTTTTCAGCAATTGTTTCAGCTTTTCCCAATGCACGTATCTTCAGGGTGTAAGTTCCCGGATTTAAATTTGTATAGATGATCAACCGACGGTTATAAGCTTTTATCCACGATTTATCAAAACCACTGAGCATATATTCCACATCCTGTTGAATTCCTTTTACGTAATTGGTGCAGGTAAATTCAATAGAAATTGCATTTTGATTGTGATTCAACTTAATTTTGTCGGTAAATGGAATGGCTTTCTTCAAAATTCCGTTTTCGGATGGTTCAATCCGTTCATTATTAATGTATAAATCGCTGATTACGATATTAAATGATTTAGGCTGAATATTCAGCATGTTTTCGCGGAATGAGAACAGACCATTGGTGCTGCCAATAAATATTTCGCCGTCACGGGTTACATATAATCCACCTTCATTAATCGCATTAATCGGGAAAACAGACTGATTTACAAAGTTATAGAACTTATTGTTTTCTACGTCGAAATACGAAAATCCTTTATTAGTGGCAATTATAAGGTAGCCCGACTGTGATTCTTTAATATCCAGCACATAATCATCAATAATGGTTGAATTGGTTGAATTGTAAGATTTAAAACCATTTGTTTTCGGATTATACAGATCTACTCCACTACCGGCTGACCCAAGCCATATACGGCCTTTACTATCCTGAAAAAAGGTATTCAGGTAGGTGGAGCTGATGCTTTGAGAATCGGCTTCGTTGTGAATGAATTTTTTCAACTCATTTTTTGAAAAATCATAGCGAAACACAGCCGATGAAGTGGAGAACCAAAGTTTTTCACTCCGGTCGAGCATGATATCCCAAATTTGTTTGTTTTCCAGACCGTATTTTTTATTATCTATCAGAAAACTGCTTTTCTGGGTAGCCATGTCAAATACAACTACCGAGTTGTGTGTTCCCAGATACAGCTTGTTTTTGTAAGGAATGATACCACGTATATAATCGTTTCGGAGCGATGTGGGGTTGTTTTGGTCGTTTCTGAACACAATGGTTTGTTTTGTATTCAGATTCATGCGGTAAAGCCCTTCAATGTGCGTCCCAATCCAAAGATTATTAGTAGATTTATCAAGCCACAATGCTTTAATATTATTGGCGGAAATTCCTTTATTGGTGGGTAGATTATTATAAATACTGATTGCGCCTGTTTTTCGGTTCAGGCAGTTTAGTCCACCCCCTTCTGTGCCAATCCACAAATTATTCTGATTGTCTTCTATCATTTTTCCGGCAATCGGATTGCTCAGGCTATAGTTATTTCCATTGTCGACACCGTAGAATTTATAAAATGAATATTCAGGGTTAAAGTAATCAATACCACCAAAATAGGACCCAATCCAGATTGTTCCCTGCTTATCCTTCATGATACACCAAATGGAAGAACTGCCAAGTGAATAGGGACGACTTTCGGAATGATTGAAAGTGGAAAACTGGTTCAGTGAAGCATTATAACGGCACAATCCATTGAATGTTCCAATCCAGAAATTGCCAAAATCATCCTCGCATACCGAACGAACAAAGTTATAGGGCAGTGAATTTGGATTCCCCGGTTTATTTTCTAATTGGGAAATCTGATTACTGCGTTCGATGATATATAGTCCGTTTCGACGCGTGGCCACCCACACTTTCTGCTTACTGTCCTCGAACAAACTTACCACGTCAATATTGGGAATACCGCTTACCAAGCGGCGGTTTTTATCCATACTCAGCAAACCATTGTTACGTGTTCCAATATATAGCTGTCCGGTTGTGGTTTCTTTAATAGAGCTTATTCTGACAGCTGGAATATCTATTTTGGCATATTTAATCAGTTTGTTTTGCTCTTTGTTATAGTAGTAAACGGTATTGTTGGAGCAAACCCACAAGCTGTTCAGCCCATACGAAATTGTAACAATATCGTTCTGGCAAACGGTTATCATTTTTCGGAGTGCCAGATCATAAACAACCAGACCTGCACGACATTGAAGATATATATTCCCTTTGTGATCACCACACACTGTCTGAATGTTATTGCCAAAAAGTGAATTTTTGTCGCGTGTTACATGTTTGAACACTTCAATTTTGTTTCCGTCGTATTTATTCAGTCCGTAACGGGTACCAATCCAGATAATTCCAAATTCATCCTGATAGATCGAGTTTACAGATAATTGTGACAAGCTGTTTTCACCTCCTAAATGATCAAAGAAGATGGTTTCGGAAGGCGCAGAAAGATAAAACAGCGATATAATGGCAAAAAGAATAATGCGTGTTTGTCTCATAATGATTTTTTGCTTAAGTACAATGACAAAGATAATAAAACAAATTTAAACACATTGATTTGATTGTACGATATACTATCAAAAACGTACGCTTCGTTGAATTTACAAAATACATTCTGCTTATTTGTTTTCATTCGGAATACAACTATTAAATGCCTAAATCACTTCAGCCAAACAAATATCCGTTTTTCGGATTAATTTGATTAAAATGTGTACAAAAATTACAATTCCTCATTTAAATTAAGCCTATATTTGCGTCATTAAAAATTAATACAAATCAATGAAAAAATTATGAAAGTACAAACTAATTTTAAATCGCTTCAACTTCTTAGTTCAGGTCAGCGAAATTTTCTCATTCTGTTAGTCGCCTTATTTGCCAATCTAACTGTTGTTTTCTCACAAAAACAACTAAGCGGTATAATAGTGGACAAGAATGGTGAATCCATGATTGGTGTAAGTGTTTTGGTAAAAGGCACTACGGTCGGCACAATTTCTGATGTGAATGGCAAATTCAGTATCAAATTGAGTAATGCCACAAATGTATTACAGTTTAGTTACGTAGGTTACATTAACCAGTCTGTCACGGTGGCAAACCAAAAGGAACTTAAAGTAATAATGACTGAAAAGTCGAAAGACCTGGAAGAAGTCATTGTAGTAGGTTACGGTACACAGAAGAAATCGGATTTAACCGGTTCAGTGGTATCGGTGAAAGCTGATGAAATGAATTCAATTCCAACAACCAGTGTGGCCGAAATGTTACGCGGACAAGCTGCCGGTTTAGTGGTAACTCAAAACTCGGATCGTCCGGGTGGAGGTTCGGAAATTGTAATTCGTGGAAATAAAACCCTGCCAATTAATGGTAATACTTCGGGTAATGCTCCATTATTTATTGTTGATGGGGTGCCTGTAACCAATATTGATGATTATAATTCGCAGGATATACTTTCTGTTGAAGTGTTGAAAGATGCATCCTCAGAAGCTATTTACGGAGCTCGTGCATCAAACGGTGTTATCCTGGTAACCACCAAAAAAGGACATGACAGCAAAACGACAGTTGATTTCTCCACTTATTTAGCTTCTCAGCAGATGAAACGCAATTTTAATTTTTATACTCCTCAGGAATGGACTCAATTGAAACGCGAAGCAAACAGAACGTATAATATAAATACGGATGGTTCGTATGCTACTACTTATTCCGGTGGAAATCCTGATGCTAATGGTGTTTATCCGGGTGATGCGAATTTATTTGGTGCTTTATGGACTAATGTTCAAAATAAAAATTATACCGATTGGGAAGCATTGGGAATAAAACCGGCTTTACAACAAAAATACGATTTAAGTGTACGTTCCGGAAATAAAGATACCAAATTAGCCGCCTCGTTAGGATATTTTGATCAAAAAGGAATGATAGCTCCTGCGGCTTATCAACGTGCTACTTTTCACTTCAATGTGCAGCATAATCTGACCAAAAATCTCACATTTGGTTTAAATACTAATTTCACTTATTCAAGCCGTGATCAGGAAGATGCAACTTTCAATACTTTTATTACTGAATCTCCTTTGTTGAGTCCGGCTTACGCGAATGCAAACAATGGCTTACTCGAAAACAGCAAGTACTGTCCCATTTGGAATAATGCCAATCAGACTGACCATATTGTTACTTCCAATCTTCTTCTCAATACTTTTGTAGAGTGGGAAATTATCAAAGGTCTTAAATATAAATTAAATGCCAGTGTAAATACACGAACTGCAGAAGAAGGAGTATATCTGACGTCATTACATCAAAATGGTATCGGGGTGAACGGTCTTGCAACCATTGGGACTACTAACAATACAGATTATCTACTTGAAAATATTCTTACTTACGATAAAAAAATTAATGCAGACAATAAATTTGATATTACCCTAGTTCAAAGTACTGACCTTCAAAATATAACTTTTACCCAGGGACAGGGATCCGGTTTTGCAACGGATGCATTGGGCTATAATTTTATAGGTTCAGCATCCAATGCTAATTATCCGATAATCAGAACCATAAATCCAACTAATTTACTTTCATACATGGGTCGTATTCGCTATAATCTGAAAGATAAGTATTTGTTGTCATTATCAGCCCGTATGGATGGTTCTTCGGTATTTGGATTAAATAACAAATGGGGCTATTTCCCTGCAGCATCAGCTGGCTGGAGAATGTCGGAAGAAGATTTTCTGAAAGATAAAGAATGGTTATCAAACCTGAAAATTCGCGCCAGTTATGGAGCCGTTGGAAATCAAAAAATTACTCCTTATCAAACTCAGGGACTTGCCACTCCGGTTTATTATCAATTCGGGGCATTAACTCCTCTGATTGGTTATCTTCCGGGATCCCAATTACCAAATCCCGATTTAAAATGGGAAACTACAACGACTTTGAATACCGGTGTTGATTTCAGTTTTCTGAATGACCGTGTAGGTGGTACCATTGAATATTATCATGCGCTTACTTCCGATTTGTTAAACCTTAAAACGCTGAACCAGACTTCAGGTTATTCTACTCAATTAGTAAATATGGGTAATGTATTGAATGAGGGTTTAGAACTTAGCTTGAATTTTGTTCCTGTAAAGACAAAGGATTTTACCTGGACATTAAGCGTAAATTTCGCGGCTAATCATAATCAAATTGTCAAATTGAACGGTGCTACAGATGCCAGTGGTAATGATTTAAATAACAAATGGTTTATTGGTCATAATATAAACTCGTATTATGATTATCAGTACAGTAAAATCATGCAATTCAGTGATACAGCAGCATTGAAAAATGTTTATTATACCATCAAACCACATCCGGGCGATATACTTGTAAAAGATGTGGATGGAAATGACACGATTAATGCCAAAGATTATACTATCATGGATCAGGAGCCCAAATGGACGGGAGGTTTATCTTCAACCTTGAAATGGAAAGGCATTGATTTCTCCTTTGATATTTACACGGTTCAGGGTGCTTTAAAGAGAAATCTCTATTTGTATGATTATAATTCAGGCGGTTCACTGGCCGGAGTTTTAAATGGTATTAAAGTGGATTACTGGACCCTGGAAAATCAATCAACCACAGCTCCGAGACCTCGTGATGCCACTATTCAGTACTTTGCGTCCATGGGATATCAGGATGCATCCTATATCCGGTTGAGAAATATATCATTGGGTTATACTTTCCCCAAATCAATACTGCATAGTTTGAAAATGACTAATTTGCGTATTTACGGTTCAGCAACTAATTTATTGACCATTACGAAATTCCTTTCGTATAGTCCTGAAGCAAGTGCAGGAGCCTATCCTGAACCACAAACATTTACCGTGGGTTTAAATGTGTCATTTTAATCAAATTTGAAAAACAAGTAAAACACAAGAAATATGAAAAAATTAATTTTATTACTGTCAATTGCTAGCATGCTTTTTGGAATTAACGCCTGCAGCGATTTGTTGAATGAAACTCCGTATACAAAGATTACAACAGATTATATATCATCTACCCCTGCCGGAATGGCAAGTGCCGTATTGGCTATGTATGAAAAGGACAGAGAAATGTTTCGTACCAACGTAGATGCGGAAACTACTGTTTGGACTGATTTAATTGCAGGCGATGATATTACCTATATGCGTACTGCATCAGATATTACTCATTACACAATATTACCTACTACCGGTAATGTGGCATCGTTCTGGAAACAAAAATATGCGCAAATTTCATATGCCAATTTAGTGATAGCAGCTGCAGCAAAAGTAGATATGACGAGTCCGGTAGCTATACAGGCATTAGCAGAAGCTAAAATATTCAGAGCACATGCTTATTTCTGGTTAATTCGTAAGTTCGATAGAATTTATCTGACTACCCGGGTTACAACTCCTCAGAATATAAATGACACAATTAAGTATGCTCCGGCTGTTCCGGATTCAATATTCAAATTAATCAATACTGATTTGGATTATGCGATTAGTCATTTATCTTGGTCAACTACTCAACCCGGACGTTTTACACAGGGTGCAGCCCGTCATATCAAAGCAAAAGTAGCTGCATGGCAACAGAACTGGCAAGAAGTTGCCAATCAGGTAAATGCTATTGACAAGAGTGGAAAATACAGTTTACTGGCTAATCCCGCTGATGCCTTTGGTGGTGGAATTATAACCACAACAGGTGACTTAAATAATACGGAAACTATTTTAGTATCGCAATGGAGTGCCGGTTTGGGTGGTGAATTTGTTAATCCTACCACAGGAGCTTTATCCGGTCATCGTATGCCACTTATATTTGCCCCAAAATACAATGCCGAAAGAGGAATGCAAATTGATTATGCATCCGGTGCATATCCATGGGGACGGGTTTTTCCAAACAATTATCTGCTTGGTTTATATGATCAAACTAAAGATAACCGTTTTAAAACGCTTTATAAGTTGACATGGACCTATAACCTGGCTTCAACACTTCCGGTTGGAAAGAAACTGGGAGATACTCTGGTTGCAACGAATTTGGCTCAGTACCTGAATGTACATCCGATGTGTACAAAATTCTGTGATTCCTATACCAGAACTACTCCAAGTTTAACCGAATCGTATAAGGATATTATTATTTACCGTGTTGCTGAAACCTATTTAATGGGTGCAGAAGCCTATTCCCATATTGGTAAGGCGGATAGTGCGGCTTATTATTATAATAAAACCTGGGTGCGTGCCGGTAATGTAGCTATTCCGGTAGGTTCAGTTACTATGAATATGATTATCGATGAACATGCCCGCGAATTGGCTTTTGAAGGTGATCGCTGGTTCTTCCTGAAACGGAATGGATTATTATATGAGCGGGTAAAAAAATATGCCGGAGAATATTTAAAGAAAGGTACATTGGTATTAAATAATGATACAATTCTAAGAAATAATATTCAACCTTTCCATGTAAGATGGCCCATACCACAGGCTCAGATTGATATTATGGGAGCTGTGAATTTCCCTCAGAATACCGGTTACTAAGTAATTCTTTCACGCAAAGCCGCAAAGTCGCAGAAATTCTCTAATTTAGCGTCTTCGCGACTTTGCGTGATTTTTATTTCAAACTACTTCTTCATGAAAAAAAACACTTTCTATTTACTTTTACTGTTTTGTACTTTGTTTGTTTCTGCTCAGAAAAAACAAGCGAAAGATACAACGAAGTACGAATACCGAATCGAGAAATCGATTCCGTATCGTGATGCCAAAACTGAAAAACTGGACGATTATGCCATCAAAAACTGTCAGTTGGATTTTTATTATCCGGTCAATAAAAAAGCATTTGCCACACTGGTTTGGATTCACGGTGGCAGTTTAAAAGGCGGAAAAAAGGAAATACCTGAAAAATTGATGAATCAGGGCTTTGCAGTAGTTGGCATTGAATACCGTAGAAATCCTGAGGTAAATTGTCCGGTTTATATTGAAGATGCTGCCGCTGCAGTAGCCTGGACTTTCCGACATGTGGCAAAATACGGTGGTGATAGTAGCAAAATATATCTTTCCGGGCATTCGGCTGGTGGCTACCTGGATTTAATGGTTGGAATGGATAAAAAGTGGTTGGCTAAATACAATATTGATGCGAATCGGATTGCCGGTTTATTACCCTTGAGTCCACAAACCATTACTCATTTCACGATTCGAAAAGAACGTGGAATACGCGATACTCAACCTGTCATTGACGAATTCGCACCCTTATTTCATGTGCGAAAAGATTTAGCTCCATTGGTTCTGATTACCGGCGACCGTGAACTGGAAATGTTGGGAAGATATGAAGAAAATGCCTATCTGGCCCGCATGATGAAACTCAATGGACATACTCAAACCCAGCTTTTTGAATTGCAGGGTTTTGGTCATGGACCCATGATGCAACCGGGTTTATACCTGCTCAGTAGTCAGCTGCACAAGTTGATTGAAAACTAGCATTTTTCTCTTTTCTGATATTATTCACCCATTTAAATTCCCGTTAAACAAACAGGCATGAAAAAAAGTATTATTGTCATCTTTCTCGTTTTTATTTCCCTTAATTTATTCTCTAAAAACTATTATATAGATGCAGTTGGTGGGATTGATTCAAACAACGGTAATAGCATTGCATTAGCCTGGAAAACACTCACGAAAGTAAATGCCACTACTTTTATAGCCGGTGACAGTATTTTATTTAAATCCGGCTGTACCTGGACCGGTCAGCTTTATCCTAAAGGCTCGGGAGCAGCAGGAAACCCCATTGTAATAAACAAATACGGAATAGGGAATTTGCCGTATTTTGATGGTGCCGGAATGACCGGAACGGGTGTATTGTATCTTTATAATCAACAATATTGGGAAATAAACAATCTCGAGATTGTGAACGATGCCGCTTCAGCCGGAGATAGACGTGGAGTACGGATTGAAATAAGTAATTACGGCACAGCCAACCATATTTATGTAAAAGGCTTAAATGTACATAATGTAAAAGGAAGTGTAGGACAGAACCGAACTGATAAACGTACCGGTGGAATTGGTTTCGCCATTGTGAGTGTTTCGTCGGCTGAATCCCATTTTAATGATATTTTGGTGGATGGTTGTACCATTCAATCCTGCGATAATGAGGGTATTCTTTTTGAATGTGTGTCGGGTGATGGTTTTCAGCCCGGTTCACCCGAATGGACTGCTATGAAAATAACCAATGCGGCTGTCCGGAATAATAGCATTTATAATATCTCGAAAAATGCAATGGTTATCCGCTTGTTTGATGGTGGTGTGGTGGAGCATAATGTATGCTATAATACGGCAAACGGAATGACAGGTAATACGATTTATTCCTGTAGCTGTTTAAATACTGTTTTTCAATACAACGAAGGCTATCTGAATAATTCACCCGATTACGATGGAAGCTTGTACGATGCAGATTTACGTTCGTCGGGTACTATTTGTCAATACAATTACAGCCATGACAATGCTCACGGATTATTCTGGAATTGCACTGTTCAGGCCGATGATAGTTTAGTTTGCCGTTACAATATAAGTCAGAACGATCATGGAATCATTTTTTGTGTAAACTATCCCGTGATGGATATTAATATTTACAATAATACAGTTTATATTCCCGCAAATCAGTCACCAATAATAATTTCCGAACGAAACAAT